>ERZ834433.1589-NODE-1589-length-17576-cov-4.180983_pt1 | contig 17576 bp, 11 predicted proteins | sample MGYA00519948_ERZ834433 | MGnify/ENA primary metagenome ERZ834433 (study PRJEB31850, sample SAMEA3708752) | human gut metagenome | biome: human gut; feature: human-associated habitat; material: faeces | place: China | collected 2014 ...
CCGCAGTCCATGCAGCGGGCGGCCTGGGTCTGCTGCTCCTCGCGGGAGAGCCAGATGTGAAATTCGTTAAAGTTTTCAATGCGCTCCAGCGGCGGAACATCCGTGCTGGTCTTGCGCGTGTAATCCATAAAGCCAGTGAGTTTTGCCATGATGTTCCCCTCCTTACTTGTTCTTCTGCACGGCGTAGAATGCTTCGATCTGCGCCTGCTCGCCGTCGAGGCCGCGCTCTTCCATCGAGGCGATGACCCGCAGCATATGGTCGTAATCGTAGGGGAGGACTTTCTTGAACTTGGGCAGGAACTCGCTGAAATTGTCCAGAATCTCCTTGCCGCGGGGCGAGCCGGTCAGCTCAACGTGCTCACGGATGAGCTCTTTCAGGGTGGCGACGTCGTACTTGTGCTCCACCGGCTCCAGGCTGACGGTCTCCTTGTTCACCCGCTGGTAGAAGTCCCAGTTTTCGTCCAGCACATAGGCAATGCCGCCGGTCATACCGGCTGCAAAGTTTTTGCCGGTCTGTCCCAGCACCACCACGGTGCCGCCGGTCATGTACTCGCAGCCGTGGTCGCCCACGCCCTCTACAACGGCGGTCGCGCCGCTGTTGCGCACGCAGAAGCGCTCGCCGGCCACGCCGGAGATGAACGCCTTGCCGCTGGTAGCGCCGTACAGCGCCACGTTGCCGGTGATGATGTTCTCCTCGGGCTTGAAGTCGATGCCCTGCGGCGGGCGCACGATGATCTTGCCGCCGGAAAGGCCCTTGCCCATGTAGTCGTTGCAGTCGCCCACCAGCTCCAGCGTCAGGCCATTGGGGATAAAGGCACCAAAGCTCTGACCGCCTGCACCGGTGCAGTGCACGGTGTACACATCGTCCGGCAGGTCGTTGCCGTATTTGCGGGTGATCTCGCTGCCAAAGATGGCACCAAAGGCGCGATCCACGTTGGAAACATTCAGGCTGACGCTCTGGGGAGCCTTGCTGCCCAGCTTGAACTTCTTCATCAATACCTTCATGTCCAGCGTGTTTTCCAGATGGAAGTCGTAGCTGTCCTCCTTGATAAAGTGGACGTTACTGTTTGCAATGGCGGGGTTGTGCAGGATGCAGTCCAGATCCAACTCCGCGGCACGGCTGCCCGGGGCGGCGGGCTTGACCCGCAGCAGGTCGGTGCGGCCCACCAGCTCGTCCACGGTGCGTACGCCCAGCTTTGCCATGTACTCTCGCAGCTCCTCAGCCACAAAGGTGAGGTAGTTGATGATGTACTCCGGCTTGCCCTTGAAGTTCTTGCGCAGCTCCGGGTTCTGGGTGCAGATGCCCATGGGGCAGGTATCCAGATTGCACACACGCATCATCACGCAGCCCTCGGCCATCAGCAGGGTAGTGCCGAAGCCGAACTCCTCTGCGCCCAGCATACAGCTGATGGCCACATCCCGGCCGGACAGCAGCTTGGAGTCGCTCTCAATGCGCACACGGGTGCGCAGACCGTTCAGAATCAGGGTCTGGTGGGTCTCGGCGATGCCCAGCTCCCAGGGCAGACCTGCGTGCTTGATGGAGGTGCGGGGCGCAGCACCGGTGCCGCCGTCATAGCCGGACACCAGAATGACCTGTGCGCCGCCCTTGGCAACACCGGCGGCAATGGTGCCGACACCGGCCTCGCTGACCAGCTTGACGTTGATGTTGGCGCTGCGGTTGGCGTTTTTCAAATCGTAGATCAGCTCTGCCAGATCCTCGATGGAGTAGATATCGTGGTGGGGCGGGGGAGAGATCAGGCCCACGCCGGTGGTGCTGTGGCGGGTCTTGGCGATCCAGGGGTAGACCTTGGCACCGGGCAGATTGCCGCCCTCGCCGGGCTTTGCGCCCTGTGCCAGCTTGATCTGGATCTCTTCGGCGGAGACCAGATACTTGCTGGTCACGCCGAAGCGGGCCGAGGCTACCTGCTTGATCTTGGAGTTGCTCTCGCTCTGGTAGCGCTCCTCGGGCTCGCCGCCCTCGCCGGTGTTGCTCCGGCCGCCCAGACGATTCAGGGCGATGGCGATGGTCTCGTGGGCCTCGCTGCTCAGGGCACCGTAGCTCATGGCAGCGGCCTTGAACCGCTTGACGATGGAGCTGACGGGCTCCACCTCCTCAAGGGGGATGCCGCCGTTGGGGTCATAGCTGAAGTCCAGCAGGCTGCGCAGGTGCACGCCCTCGGCACCCATGTTGTCCACGGTGCGGGTGAAGTCTTTGAAGGCCTTGTAGTCGCCCGTGAAGCAGGCTTTCTGGAACAGATGGATGGTCTGCGGGGTGAAGAGGTGCTCTTCCTTGCCGCTGCGGAACTTGTGAGCACCGCCGTCGGCCAGCTCCATGTTGATATCCAGACCCAGCGGGTCAAAGGCGGCATTGTGGGCAGCTTCCACATCCGCCTGAATGTCCTCCAGGCCGATGCCGCCCACGCGGCTGACCGTGCCGGTGAAGTACTTGTCGATGACATCCTTGGAGATGCCGACCGCCTCAAAGATCTGGCTGCTCTGGTAGCTCTGGATGGTGGAGATGCCCATTTTGGAGGCGATCTTCACGATGCCGTTCAGCACAGCCTTGTTGTAGTCATCCACGGCGGCGTAGTAATCCTTGTCCAGCAGACCCTCGTCGATGAGCTGGGCAATGGTATCGTGGGCCAGATAGGGGTTGACGGCGCAGGCACCGTAGCCCAGCAGGGTGGCAAAGTGGTGCACCTCGTGGGGCTCGGCGCTCTCAAGGATGAGGGCCATGGCCGTGCTCTTCTTGGTGCGGATGAGGTACTGGGACACGGCAGAAACCGCCAGCAGGCTGGGGATGGAAACATGGTACTCGTCGATGTCGCGGTCAGAGAGGATGATGATGTTGGCACCGTCCTTGTAGGCGCGGTCCACCTCCAGGAACACGCGGTCGATGGCCTTTTCCAGGCTGGTGTTCTTATAGTAATTGATGGACACCGTGGCGGTCTTGAAGCCGGGCACGTTCATGTGCTTGATCTTGAGCAGATCGGTGCTGGTCAGGATGGGGTTCTGCACCTTGAGCACCTTGCAGTTCTCGGGCTTGTCCTCCAGCAGGTTGCCGTGGGCACCCACATAGACGCTGGTGGAGGTGACCACCTTTTCCCGGATGGCATCGATGGGCGGATTGGTGACCTGTGCGAACCGCTGCTTGAAGTAGTTGAACAGCGGGGGGTGCTGGTCGCTCAGGACAGCCAGCGGGGTGTCGGTGCCCATGGCTCCGGAAGGCTCGGCACCGGCCCGGGCCATGGGCAGGATCAGCTCCTTGATCTCCTCGTATTTGTAGCCAAAGACCTTCTGCAGGCGGGTCAGCTCCTCGCCGGTGTAGCTGGGGACTTTGATGTTGGGGATCTTCAGGTCCTTCAGCCGGACCAGATTCCGGTCGATCCACTCGCCGTAGGGCTCGCGGCTGGCGTAGTATTCCTTCAGCTTCTCGTCATCCACGACCTCGCCCTTGACGGTATCCACCAGCAGCATCTTGCCGGGGCGCAGGCGGTCTTTCATCAGGATGTTGTCGGGGGCGCAGGGCAGCACGCCCACCTCAGAGGACAGGATCATCCGGCCGTCCTTGGTGATATAGTAGCGGCTGGGGCGCAGACCGTTGCGGTCCAGCACCGCGCCTACCACGTCGCCGTCGGAGAAGAGGATGGCGGCGGGGCCGTCCCAGGGCTCCAGCATGGTGGCGTAATACTGGTAGAAATCGCGCTTCTTCTGGCTGATGTTCTTGTTGTTCTCCCAGGGCTCGGGGATGGTGATCATCACCGCCAGAGGCAGGTCCATGCCGTTCATCACCATGAACTCCAGCGCGTTGTCCAGCATGGCGGAGTCCGAGCCGGAGGTGTTGATGATGGGCAGGATCTTATTCATGTCGTCCTGCAGGATGGGGCTCTCGATGCTCTCCTCACGGGCCAGCATGGCATCGGTGTTGCCCTTGATGGTGTTGATCTCGCCGTTGTGCAGGATGAACCGGTTGGGGTGGGCACGCATCCAGCTGGGGTTGGTGTTGGTAGAAAAGCGGCTGTGTACCATGCCGATGGCGGATTCGTAATCCTCGTCCTGCAGGTCAAGGTAGAACAGGCGCAGATCGTGCACCAGGAACATGCCCTTGTAGACGATGGTGCGGCTGGACAGGCTGGGCACATAGGTGCCGTTGCTGGCCTGCTCGAACACCCGGCGGATGATGTAGAGCCTGCGGTCAAAGTCAATGCCCCTGCTCACACGAGCGGGCTTTTTGATGAAGCACTGCCAGATGGAGGGCATACAGTCCCGGGCCTTCTGGCCCACGGCATCGGGGTCTACCGGCACCCTGCGCCATGCCAGAAACTCAAGCCCCTCCTTGCGGGTGACCAGCTCAAACAGCTTCATGGCCTGTGCCCGCAGGTGCTCGTTCTGGGGGAAGAAGAACATGCCGACACCGTATTCCCGCTCGTTGCCCAGGCTGATGTTCAGCTCATCGGCCACCTTGGAGAAGAACTTGTGGCTGATCTGCAGCATGATGCCCACGCCGTCGCCGGTCTTGCCTTCGGCATCCTTGCCGGCGCGGTGCTCCAGCCGTTCCACGATGCTCAGGGCATCGCTGACCGTCTGATGGCTCTTGCGGCCCTTGATGTCCACCACCGCGCCGATGCCGCAGGCATCGTGCTCGAACTGAGGGTCATACAGGCCAAGAGGCGTGGCGTTTTCCGTAAATTGATCCATTGCCTTTCCCATCCTTATCTCTCAAAATATCCTCCGGGCCGCGGCACATTCCGCAGCCGATCTTGCACAGAAAACAAAAAAGCGCCCCAGAAGGGTATAGAATACCCTTCTGGAACGCCTTTGTTCCGATGATTCTATTATAGCGGATGGTGAGAGATGTTCAAGTGACAGCTGCGCCAAACTTGATGCCCTGAAGTCCGGTCATCTTGTGCGGTTTGATGGAATGATGAACGCATTTCATCAAAACCTTGAAAAAACCGCCGCATCCGGCTGCCGGTCTGGGGCAGGGGATGCGGCGGTTTGCGTATGATTGCGGGGCGTTTCTGTCCTTAGTGCTTTGCGGCGCGCTGTTTGCGGTCGAAGAACCACCCGCATACCAACAGACCGATGCCAAAGATCAGAAGCACGGCGGCCAGCCAATCGGTGGTACCGGTCTGGATCAGGGTCACGGTCGTGGTGTTCTGCGTGGGCGTTTCCTCCGGCTGGGCCAACGACGCGGACGTGTCAGTCTGAGCCGGTTCCTCCGCAGGCAGCTCGCCGGGGGCCTCTGTTTCCTCGGTTTCCTCGGTTTCCTCGGTTTCCTCGGGGATCTCGGGTTCCTCAGGCTCCTCGGGGGTCTCCGGCCCCTCAGGCTCCTCGGGGGTCTCCGGGTCTACGGGAACGACCGGAACATAGGGGTCGTCCGGGCTGTTCTTCAGGTTGGTAAAGACGACCTTGGCGGTGTCGTTCTGGGGCACAACGCCGGTCTCTGCAGGGTTGAGATTCAGCAGGGTCCAGCCGTCCTGAGCGGTTTCGGTGATGGTATAGCCGATGCCTGCGGGCAGGTTCGAGAGCGTGATGCTCTCGCCGCTTTTCAGGGTGAAGGATGCCTTGCCGTTTTTGAACGGGACACCGCACCATTTGTCGTTGATCGTGGTGATGGCATCATCGTCCAGCGTGAGCTCAAAGGTGAACACGGTGTCATAGTCGCTCGGCAGCAGTTCCCCGAGCGTCTCTTTGCAGACGGTCAGGCTGCCGATGCTGCCGTGTGCGGCCTTGAGGGACAGGGGGCCGGTGTAAGAATTGACGGGTGCGACGAGAACCATGTGCAGATCCGCTTCGTCCCCGTGGGCGTTCCAGCGGGTGGTTTCAGAGTCGTCGTACCAGCCGGTAATGAAATCATAGCAGTCCGGTTCGCCGTCCAGCGCCCAGCCGCGGCCGGTGGGGCCAAAGGTAATGGTGGCAGTCGCACCGTTCTCGATGTCGTCACCGCCTTTTGCTGCATGGTTGTTGTACAGCTGCACGTCATCCGAAAGAGTTGCTTCGCCATAGTTTCGGAGACCGCCGCCGTAGCCATACAAATCGTTAGTGGTGTTATAACGGACACAGCAGGAGAGCAGAGTCAACTTTGAATTCTCAACATTGACAACGCCACTCTCTTTGTTGTACTCGACCTGCAGGTCGACGCCGTTTTCTACAGTAAACGTTCCCTTGTTGTTAAAAATACCGTAGTAGCCATTATTGCAGGCAGAAACGATTGCGCCGGTTTCAACGGTGAAAATACCGCCGTCATTGTAAATACCGTGTCCTCCGTTACCGTCGGCAGAAATAACCGCACCGCTCTGAATTGTAAAGTAGTCATCCGCAGGGGTGTCGAAGTTGTCGTAGACGGTGTTGAAGATGCCGCAGGACCTATTATTGTTTGCAGTGACATGTGCGCCGCCCTCAATGAGGAAAAAGCCTGTTGCTACTGACAGATCGCCACCGCCTGCATAGTTGTAGATGCCATACAGATTGTTGTTTGCGGAGACATTGGCACCGCTTTTAATGGTAGTACGAGCATCAAAACTATTTGCAAAGCCAAGCTGGCTGTTGCCATCAACGATGACGGTTGCACCGCTTTCAATGTTCAGAATCCATTCGTTTAAAAGACCGGCCAGACCAACATTGTTGCAGGCATAGACGTATGCACCAGATTCAATGGTCAGTTTGCCTTCGTAGGTGGAATCATCGTAATGTTCAGCGTGCACAACTAATCCGCCAGCACAGCCGGGGTCACTTGCACCGTTGCGCTCACAGAAGACCTTCGCACCGCCGCAGATCACACTTTCTGCGCCGACGCCGAGACCACCGACACCGTTGTCAGAAGCAATCAAAGTGGAATCGCCATCTACTTCAAGTTCACCGGCAAAAACACCAAAGCCATAGGAACCACCGGTGTTGTTTTCGGTTGCTTTGATCGTAGAAGAAAGCAGCGTCACTTTGCCGTCATAGCAGGCAAGACCAAAACCGTAACCATGACAACCGTTCTTCTCCAGCACGACTTCGGAAGAAGTCAATGTTAAGTCCAGCGGGTCGATCAACAGACCAGCGTGGTAGCAACCGGTAACTTCCAAATAAGAACTATTGATCTCGATTTTGCCTTCGTTAGGATCATAATTGGTTTGCTCAGCATAAATGCCACTCGCATCATAACCGTTGAAATCGCGGATCACAGCGTATGTGCCGTTATCCAGATACAGGTTACTTCCGCGCTCCATGTAGAGACCGGCACCGTTGGCATTAGGCGTATCCGAAATCAATTCGAAGTTGACGTCATCCAAACGCAAGTTTGTGCTGGTGATCAGGTTGGCCGCGCCGCCATTCTGATTGGGATGGATATGCGCATAAATGTGCAGCGTGAGATTCTCAAACGTAATGTTACTGCCGCTTGCATAGATGCCAATCCCTTTCAGCGTCAGCTTGTGGGTACCGCCGCCGGAAATGGTCAGGGTCTTGTTATCGAACGTAAGACCTTCATCCAGCTCAATGTTCTTCAGCAGGTCGATCTGGTCGCCAGGTATCGCCATGCTGATCGCCTCGTCCAGTGTAGAGTAGTAAATATCGCCGATCTTGCACACAGGCGGGGTTGTGGTGCTGCCGTCGTCGTCCGCAGGGTCATCGTCATCCGATTCCTCGTCAGGAATTTTGGGGGTGAGATTCACTGTGGGCCGGTCATCCGCTGTTGCTTCATTGCTGGCAAGGCTTTTCTCCGAGCCCGTCTCCAAAAGGTCGGGAACAGGAGGTTCCTGTTCCTGCAAATCATCAAGGGAGTAGGGAACGGTGGAAAGGTCACTCCAGTCCAGAATGGTGCCGTCCGAATCCGTGATGGTGGGGTCGGGGCTCAGTGCAAGTACACTCAGCGGCAGAACATGAAGCAGCAATCCGATGGTAAGTATCACTACGAACCATCTCTTTTTCATAATTTTTTCTCCTCCTCTTTCTAAAATATAGTACATTTTGTGTACTGCTAATATAGTAGCATCGGATGTTCGGAAATACAAGAGGTTCAAACGAATTTGAAACCGAAAGATCCAAATTTTTGAAGCGGCGGGGAACCGCGCCGGAGTTTCTCCGGAAAATGATTCCTGCACAGAAGTGAAAACTTGTTCCTGCGCCGGAAATTCCCAGAAATTATGAAGAAGTTTCGACACAAGAAAAACTCCCGGGAAATCCCGGGAGCATCGCGGAAACAAAAGAAGAAATTCCCTGCGGCGGCAGTCAGTGTCCCAGAATGGCCCGCAGGTCCTCTTCCGGGGTCGTGACAGCCATCAGGTTGTAGCGCCGCTGAAGCTCCTGCACGACCCCCGGAGAGAGAAAGGACGGGAGGGTGGGGCCGAGGCGGATGTTCCGGATGCCCAAAGCCAGCAGGGCGATCAGGATGCAGACTGCCTTCTGCTCGAACCAGCAGAGCACCAGCGAGAGCGGCAGGTCATTGACGGTGCAGCCGAAGGCATCGGCCAGAGCCAGTGCGATCCGGATGGCGCTGTATGCATCGTTGCACTGGCCCACATCGAGGATGCGGGGCAGGCCAGTGCCGGGCACTGTGCCCAGAGGCAGATCGTTCAGCCGGAATTTTCCGCAGGCAAGGGTCAGAATGACCGTATCCGGCGGTGTCAGCCGGGCAAACTCGGTGTAATAACGGCGGGTGGGCCGGGTACCGTCGCAGCCGCCCACCAGGAAGAAATGGCGGATCTGCCCGCTTTTCACGGCCGCAACGATCTCATTGGCGTGGGAGAGCACAGCGCTCCGCGCAAAGCCGGTGGTGACCGTTTTGCCGCCGTTCATGCCCGGGATGATGGTATCCTCCGGGTAGCCGCCCAGTTCCAGCGCTTTCCGGATGACGGGGGTGAAGTCCCGGTCCTCCCCGATGTGCGGCACCCCGGGATAGGAGACCACCGAGGTGGTAAAGACCCGGTCGGCGTAGCTGGGGCGCAGCGGCATGATACAGTTTGTGGTGAAGAGGATGGGGGCGGGGATGTCCTCAAACTCCGACTGCTGGTTCTGCCAGGCGGTGCCGAAATTTCCCTTGAGGTGCGAATAGCGCTTTTTCAGCTCCGGATAACCGTGGGCGGGCAGGAGTTCCGAGTGGGTATAAACGTTGATGCCCTTGCCCTCGGTCTGGGCCAAAAGCTGCTGGGTGTCGTAAAGGTCGTGGCCGGAAATGACGATGAAAGGCCCTTTCTCGATGGTCAGAGGGACTTCTGTCGGTTCCGGTTCGCCAAAGGCACCGGTGTTGGCATGATCCAGCAGTTCCATGGTGTGGAAGCTGGCTTCTCCGGTCCTTTGCACCAGGAGCCAAAGTTCCTCCATGGATAGCCCCGAGGTGCCCACTGCCTTCAGGGCGGTACAGTAAAATTTGTCCAGCTCCGGGTCGATGCGGCCCAGCACCCGAGCATGATAGTTATAAGCGGCCATTCCCCGCAGGCTGAACAGCACAAAGCATTTCAGGCTTCGCACATCCGGGTCAGGCTCCTGCCAGAGCTGCTGCATATCATAGTCCTCGGCAATGCCCGGACAGGCGGCGTGGATCTTCTCGATCAGCTGCCCGACGGTGTGCTCGTCAAAATTTACATTGGTGATGGTGGTGAACAGCCCCTGCATCAGCAGCAAAGCCTGCTCCGGAGCCGGAGCACGGCCTTCGCCAATGAGCTGCTCCGCATACCGGATCAGGGCACCGGTCAGCCGGTCCTGCGCCGCTGCGGTCGGAGCCGATTTCCCGCACACACCTGCCCGACCGGTACAGGCAGTCCCGTTGGCCGCCTGCTCACATTGGAAACAAAACATCTGTTCATCCATAAAAATACTCCCTTCGCTTTCTGGCAAAGGGAGTATGGACAACGGACAGAGGAAATATGCAGGAAAAAAAAGGGCCGCACCCCTTCGGATGCGGCCCTCAGAAAAGGAATGCTTAGTAGGTGATGCCCTGTGCCATCATGGCGGTGGCCACCTTCAGGAAACCGGCGCAGTTTGCACCGACCATCAGGTTGCCCTCGGAACCGGCAGCAACGGAAGCATCGTAAGAAGCGTGGAAGATGCCCTCCATGATGCCCTTCAGCTTGGCATCCACTTCCTCAAAGCTCCAGCTCAGACGCTCGGAGTTCTGGCTCATCTCCAGACCGGAGGTGGCCACGCCGCCGGCGTTGGCAGCCTTTGCGGGTCCGTACAGGACACCGTTGGACAGGTAGACCTCGATGGCCTCGGGCGTGCTGGGCATGTTTGCGCCCTCGCAGACAACGGTGCAGCCGTTCTTGACCAGAGCCTCAGCGGATTCCTTGTTGATCTCGTTCTGGGTTGCGCAGGGCAGGGCGATGTCGCAGGGGACAGTCCAGACCTTGGAGCAGTCGGCAACGTAGGTTGCACCGGCGTGGGTCTCGGCGTACTCCTTGATGCGGCCGCGGCGCACTTCCTTCAGCTCCTTGACGTAAGCCAGATCAATGCCGTTGGGGTCGTAGACGTAGCCGTTGGAATCGGACATGGTAACGACCTTTGCGCCCAGAGACTGGGCCTTCTGGCAGGCATAGATGGCAACATTGCCGGAGCCAGAGATGACCACGGTCTTGCCCTCAAAGCTGTCGTTGCGCATACACTTCAGAGCCTCGGCGGTGAAGTAGCACAGGCCGTAGCCGGTGGCCTCGGTACGGGCCAGAGAGCCGCCGAAGGTCAGGCCCTTGCCGGTGAGCATACCGCCCTGGAAGCTGTTGGTCAGACGCTTGTACTGGCCGAACATATAGCCGACCTCGCGGCCGCCGACGCCAATATCACCGGCGGGGCAGTCCACGAACTGGCCGATGTGGCGGTACAGCTCGGTCATGAAGCTCTGGCAGAAGCGCATCACTTCCATGTCGCTCTTGCCGTGGGGGTCAAAGTCAGAGCCGCCCTTGCCGCCGCCCATGGGCAGGGTGGTCAGGCTGTTCTTGAAGGTCTGCTCAAAGCCCAGGAACTTCAGGATGCCCTGGTTGACAGAGGGGTGAAAGCGCAGGCCGCCCTTGTAGGGGCCGATGGCGCTGTTGAACTGGACGCGGTAGCCGCGGTTCACCTGGACCTTGCCCTGATCATCGACCCAGGGCACACGGAAGGTGATGATGCGCTCGGGCTCGACCAGACGCTCGATCAGGCCTGCCTTCTCGTATTCGGGATGCTTCTCGACCACGGGCTGGATGCTCTCCAGCACCTCGCGGACAGCCTGCAGGAACTCAGGCTCATTGGCATTGCGCTGTGCAAGGCCGTCGTAAACGCGCTTCAGGTATTCATTCGTCAGCATAATAGAATACTCCTTTTCCCATGATTTACAATCGCTCTGCCCACTATCACAGAACGCTTCACCATTATAAAGCATTGTGCGGCGATTTACAAGAGAGGAAATCGGAAAATGTTTCAGTGAAGCCAAAATAAAAATGAATCCGCTTCACAGCATCAGTGCCCGGCAGCGCTGGGGATCTCCTGCAGCTCAAAGCGGTATTCCTGCGCGGCATCGGGGTATTTTGCCCTGTCCACGGGGCTGAGGAACATGGCAAGGGGCCGCAGCCAGAGTCCGCCGTCCCCATAGAGCTTGCGGTAGACCACAAAGGGCTCCCCCGTTTCGGAATCGTTGGCAACGGCCTCCACCAGATAAAAGTCGCCCTTGAAGTGCCGGTATACCCGGCCGATCCTGAGTTCGTTCGGCATTTGCGTTCTCCTTCACATTCCAGCCAAAATGGCATTCACGGCAGTCACAAAGGGCTCCATATCCTCAAACAGGACTTCGACGATGATGCTCCAGTTGATACCGTCGTAGTCATGCACCAGCCGGTGGCGCAGCCCGGCGACCATATTCCAGGGCTGCTCCGGATAAGAGGCCTTGAACTCCGGACTGAGCTGGTAGACCTGTTCTCCGATGTTATAGAGCGGGGTCGTGACGGCCCACTGGGAAAACTCGTCCTCGAGCAGAAGCTCCGGCGTAATGCCGCGCTTGTGCATCTCGGCTTTCAGGCTTTCCCATGTGGCAACGATCTTTTTCAGGCGCTCCTTGTCCGATCTCTTCATGCGATTTTGACCCCCTCCCGCATGATGCTTTCATAGAAGGGAGTGCCGGTGTTGACCTCCCGGATCTCAAAGGCATCCACGTCCTTCTGGGTGCGCTGGCGCAGCTCCTCCCCAAAAGCAAAGATGTCCCTTGGCCGGAAGTTGGCACCGCCCACCACGATCACATCGATATCCGAAGCGGCAGTGGCTTCTCCCCGGGCATAGGAGCCGAACAGCAGGGCGTACTCGGCGTGATACTTGTGCAGCAGCTCCCGGATGACCTGCTCGATCTCAGTGCGGGAAAGCGTGTTCATGCGGACACCTCCAATCGGAAATTCTCTACCAATATTGTACCATAGAATGCCGGAAAAGTAACTAAAAATTTATATATTATATCAATTTTTTTGTCATTTTTTGTATTTTTATACATTTTAACCGCAAACAAATCTGTCAACATTCAACAGCTACTTTTATAACACCATCTCTCTTATTCTCGAAAAGGTCATAGGCTTCTTCAATCTTACTGAGAGGATAGGTATTCGTGATAAGTGGTTCAGTATTGATCTTTCCTTCGGCAATCAGTTTTAACGTCTCTTCACAATCACATCCGTCTACTCCACCGGTTTTGAAGATGAGATTCTTGCCATACATGTCTGGAAGTGGTAAGCTTTGTGCTTTATCATAAAGTGCAACAACTGTCACAATCGCATTCGGTCTTGCGCATTCCCAGGCTAAACGAAATGTAGACTCTGCACCTGCAACTTCCAGGACAACATCTGCACCGCCGTGGTCACTTGTATTTTTAACAAAAGTCTCACATTCTTTCGGAGAAATAGTAAGTACATCTGGGTAATGTTCATTGATAAAATGTATACGTTCCTCATCTTTTTCACACATAATAATGTGTTTCGGATGCTTTAGCATAACACATAGTAATGTGCAGATACCCGTCGGTCCTGCACCGATGATCAGTACAGTGTCGTCTTCTGTAATCTCTGAAATACGAGTTGCCCAATAACCAGTAGCCAGAACATCTCCAACGAATAATGCCTGTCGATCTGTAACTCCATCCGGAATCTTATTTAACCCCTGATCTGCAAATGGTACACGCACATATTCAGCCTGACCGCCATCGATACGGCACCCAAGAGCCCATCCTCCGTTCTGATCCGTACAGTTATTGACATAACCTTTTTTGCAGAAATAACATTCACCACAAAATGTCTCCACATTTACTGTTACTCTGTCTCCCGGTTTCACATGAGTTACAGCGTCTCCGACTTCTTCAACAATTCCAACCATCTCATGACCGACAGTAATTCCCGGAACTGCGCGTGGAACACTTCCATGTTTGATATGTAAATCACTGGAACAGATACTTGCAAGCGTCACCTTTACAATAGCATCTCTTTCATGCATAATCACCGGTTTAGGTTTTTCTGTTAATTCAAATTTTCCTTTTGAAACATATGTATATGTCTGCATTGTTTTCCCCCATCACCTTCAAAATAATATAGCCGTTGCTTATTCTTTCGGATTATCTCCATTCCTATAAGGCACTGTGGCCGCCGGAACAACCGCTGAAGCCGGTTCGGTATGTATATCCTGGTCATCAAAAAAGATATGTGCTCCAAATGCTGCAAGTACTTCTGTCTTACTGACACCGCCTAAGAAGAACGCTTCATTGATTGATACACCCCAGTTGCGAAGTGTTTTGACTGCGCGTTCATGCGCTGGAGCATTTCTTGATGTGACAAGTGCTGTTCGGATTGGCTGAATCTCTTTTTCTTTAAACATCTGCTGTACATAAGACAGTTTTGTCAGGAAGTTTGCAAAAGGACCTTTCGCCATTGGTGTGTTCGCATTTGCCTTCTCATGTTCTTCAAATGCCTGTATTCCGTTCTTTTGAAAAATCTTTTCAGATTCAGCAGAAAATAGTACTGCATCTCCATCAAAAGCAATACGGATCTGATTAATCTTTTGCTTCGGATCAGCATGCGCATCACCTGTAAGAATACGGCCTGCTGCAATCCCATCATTGATTGCAGACTGAACATCAACAGAATTTGCTGACAAAAATAAGTCTGTCTTAAAAGCCTTTAGATAAGGAGCTATCTCGGCACCACTTGTCAAAGTCGCTCTTGTAATATCCAGTCCATAATACTGTATAGAATTAAAAATACGAAGACATGTGTTCGCATTATTCCGTGACATAATGATCACTTCCACCAGTCTTCCCAGTTCTGTGTTGTTTAATTCTAAGAATGCTTTGATCAATTGAAAAGCAGCACCCTTCTGAAGAATCTCATTCTCATGTGCTACCTGGTAAGCCTCATATGCTTCAACACCTTGTTCTTCGAATATTTTATTTTCCTGTTCGAGATTAAATAAAGCTCTCGAACTAATTCCTATTACAAGAGGTTTTGATAAATCATATGACATATATTATCGCCTCCGATCAAGAAAAAGAATCACCTATCAATCACATCTTTCCTACATTATACGTTTCAGTCTTATGAGATACAAGTGAAAACATATAAGAAAAGCTTATATCTTTGTTAAATCTTGATATAATATCAACATAACAGTTCCGTCTATTTTTTGAATTCTACTGCATGTTTTCTTTTCCATAGCGGAAATAAGTTTCGCTGACATACATAATTCTTTCGTTCATCTATCACAATCGCGTGAAAAAATGTCTTCCACATATCCGTATACTCATCTTTGTACTCTTCTGTCTTTCTTAATGTCTGAAATTCTTCATCTGTCAGATAGCGAAGATAGTTCTCACCATCTTTTGGATGAACACAAGCTGTTTTACGATTATCATCTATGATCATCCACTGTTCTGAAGGCATGCGATTTGCAAAATGTCTGCCTACCAACATAATGACATCACTTTTCGGTTCTAGATGGCTGACATATACATTACTGGAATTCAACTTCTCAAATCGTGTAAACTCTCTAAAATGATGACTTTCATTGGATACTTTGCGACGTAATTCTAATATTCGCATCACATGCGGATTCGCATATTGCTTCAATGCATTGCCACCCATCGAAAACCCGACCCGAAGGAAATTATAAATTGCCTGCAGTGCATCTTCCTCCGCAGATAATGTTGCCAGATAAATATCCAGATATGCCTCATCAGAAATATCTCGTCGTATCGAACGAATCACTTTTTCTGCCTTGGAAGTATCTTGATCTACGTGAATATATTCATCAAATATCGTCTGCTGAAATATCGGTTCTTTCTTTAATTGTATCTGGTCGTGACCAATTTGTAAGGCTTCAGACCACGCATCATAGATGCAGGTCGTAATATCCTCCAAACGATCTTTACAAGTAAAAACTTTCATTAGCATACTCCAAAATCTGTCAACGTCATCTGGGTGAATGACTCATTCGCATGTTGTGTATTCCAAATATCTTTCTTGTCTACACTAATTAGTTGTCGTGTAATATAAGATGTCTCAATAGGAGTATGGTACATCTGTTTCCCACCACAAGTGATAAAGTAATGTGCACGCTTCAGTACTACTCCCATCTTCTTCAGGCTTTCATAATCAAGTCTGCCGTAGCGTCTTGCATAAGTGATACGGCTTGCTGACTTCGGTCCGATTCCCGGAACTCGAAGCAGTGTAGCATAATTTGCTTTTTCTACTTCTATCGGGAACTGCTCCAAATGGCGAAGTGCCCAATCACACTTTGGATCAAGCATCTCATTGAAATTCGGCTGTTCCGAAGATAATAGTTCTCCTGCATGAAATCCATAAAAACGAAGAAGCCAGTCTGCCTGATACAACCTATGTTCACGCAAAAGCGGAGGTGGTGTTCCTATCTCCGGCAATACATTGTCTTCGTTCAAAGGAATGTATGCTGAATAAAAAACACGCTTCAAATCAAAGCCTTGATATAATGCCTGTGTTGTCTGCAATAATGTATAGTCACTCTCACCGGTCGCGCCAATGATCATCTGGGTACTCTGTCCGGCCGGAGCAAAACTACGTTTTAATTGCGACATATCACGTGGTGCTAATTGATTCGCATTTGCCCATGTTAAAGCATGATCCAATGTAGTATATCTTCTATAAGATTCTAATCGCTTCATCTCAGGATCTTGAGAGATTGCTGTATTATTCGTCTGAGTATCTAACCACTCAGAAAACTGCTTTTTCGAAGTATCTGAAAAAATCCCGGTATCTAAAAATTTATTTCCACCGCTACGCTCCATATATGCAGACTTTCCAATCGCCATCCTGTGAGATGCAATTGTGCTTTGGACTTTTCCCATCGGATTCAAAATATTCGGCATGGTCTTGTTCGGTGCCAATGTACGTAACCCTTCTTCTGTTGGCAATTCAAGATTGACACTAATACGATCCGCAAGATACCCCGCCGCTGCCAACAGTTCATCTGAGGCTCCCGGAATCGTCTTGATATGAACATACCCATTGAAATGATATTTCGTGCGAAGTAGCAATAATGTCTCGCACATCTTCTCCATTGTATAAGTCGGATTCTTTAAGATCCCGGAACTCAAAAACAGTCCCTCGATATAATTACGTTTATAGAATTCTACCGTAAGCTCACATATTTCTTCTGGCGTAAAAGTCGCCCGCTTCACATCATTACTTTTACGATTAATGCAATATTTACAATCATAAGCGCAGTGATTTGTCATTAAAATCTTAAGCAGAGAAATACATCTTCCGTCTGCTGCAAAACTATGACAAATCCCGCATGCCTCTGTATTGCCGAGCTCTCCTTTCTTTCCCCGCCGGCTGGATCCACTTGATGTACATGCCACATCATATTTTGCTGCATCAGCAAGAATCTGCAGCTTTTCCTGTGTTGTATAATTACTATTTCTAATATCTGTATTCATATTTTCATTATACAAACATTTGTTCGATAATGCAAGTGTTATTTCGAACAAATGTTTCCATGTAGTTCTTCAAATGTGCACCCTTTTTTCCATGTCTATTTGATAGATTTCTTTCAGTAAACGAACGGCGTCTTGATTGATTTTCAGTATTTGGTATTGTTAATACTAACAAAATTCTTCTTAAAGAATCTGAAAAATTAAAATTTTTTCTCTAACATCCTCACTTGAAAATAAATCCGAAGTGTTGATCTCATCATAAAAAATCAACTGTTCCTGTGTCATCAAGGCACTTACATATTCTTCTGACGGATAATAGAAAAATAATAATATCTCTCTCGGATTTTCATAATAAGATTCATAGATTTTTGCTAAAACAGACTGCAAAATTTCTACTGAAAAGGGATTAAAAAAATAACAGCAATCTACATCCGTTGGAACTTCATAATTCTCTGCACTACATAGCACAAACTCTGTGCGGGCACCAGATACTGCTAATTCTTTATTGTCTGCCGCACCTTTATAGATTCGTTCATCATATTCTACGCCTACCGCTTTGCATCTTGTTTGGTAGGACAGATAAAAACATACTCGTCCTTTTCCGGTTCCATAGTCGATCAGAGTATTATTTTTCCTAATTAGTCCGCTGTTTGCTAAACGTTCCAATACCATATAAGGCGTTGGCTCA
>ERZ834433.1601-NODE-1601-length-17500-cov-3.689424_pt1 | contig 17500 bp, 14 predicted proteins | sample MGYA00519948_ERZ834433 | MGnify/ENA primary metagenome ERZ834433 (study PRJEB31850, sample SAMEA3708752) | human gut metagenome | biome: human gut; feature: human-associated habitat; material: faeces | place: China | collected 2014 ...
TGGGCAAGGTCCACCGCTTCCTGGGTCTGAAGGTAGGCCTCATCATCCACGGCCTCACCGCTCAGCAGCGCAAGGACGCCTACGCCGCCGACATCACCTACGGCACCAACAACGAGATGGGCTTCGACTACCTCCGCGACAATATGTGCATCTATTCCAGTGAGTTGGTGCAGCGGGGCCACAGCTTCGCCATCGTGGACGAGGTGGACTCCATCCTGATCGATGAGGCCCGTACCCCCCTGATTATTTCCGGTCAGGGCGAAAAGTCCACCCAGATGTACGATATGGCGGAGATGTTCGTCTCCCGCCTGAAGAAAAAGGTAGTTGTGCAGGTGGACGATAAGGAGGAAGAGGACTCCCACATCGATGCCGACTATATTGTGGACGAAAAGGCCAAGACAGCCACCCTCACCGCCTCCGGCATTGCCAAGGCGGAGGAATTCTTCCATGTGGAGAACCTGTCCGATCCCTCCAACGCCACGCTGAACCACCACATCAATCAGGCGTTGAAGGCCCACGGCACCATGAAGCGGGATATTGACTACGTGGTGAAGGACGGCGAGGTCATCATCGTGGACGAGTTCACCGGCCGTCTCATGTTCGGCCGCCGGTACTCCAACGGTCTCCATCAGGCCATCGAAGCCAAGGAGCACGTCAACGTCAACAGTGAAAACAAGACCCTGGCTACCATCACCTTCCAGAACTACTTCCGTCTGTACGATAAGCTCTCCGGTATGACCGGTACCGCCATGACTGAGGCGGAGGAATTCGGCACCATCTACAACCTGGACATCGTGGAGATCCCCACCAACCGCCCCAACCAGCGCGTAGACCATCACGACGTGGTGTACAAGACCGAGGCGGGCAAGTTCCGTGCGGTCATCCAGCAGGTAAAGGAGTGCCACGAGAAGGGCCAGCCCGTTCTGGTGGGTACCGTGTCCATCGAGAAGAACGAGCTGCTGAGCCACCTGCTCCAGCGGGAAGGCATTCAGCACAATCTGCTGAACGCCAAAAACCATGAGAAGGAAGCCGAGATCGTGGCTCAGGCCGGTAAGCTGGGCGCCGTCACCGTGGCCACCAACATGGCCGGCCGTGGTACCGATATCATGCTGGGCGGCAACGCCGAGTACCTCTCCCGGGCCGATCTGGTGAAGGCCGGCTACTCCGAGGAGGTCATCGTGGACGCCACCGGCTACGCCGACACCGACAACGCCGATATTCTGGCCGCCCGGAAGCTGTTTGCCGAGCGGATGGCCTATCACAAGGCCATCATCAAGGAGGAGGCTGAAAAGGTCCGTGCGGCCGGCGGCCTGTTCATCATCGGCACCGAGCGCCACGAATCCCGCCGGATCGACAATCAGCTCCGTGGCCGTGCTGGCCGTCAGGGCGACCCTGGCGAGACCCGGTTCTATATCTCTCTGGAAGATGACCTCATGCGTCTGTTCGGCGGCGACCGCATCCAGAACATGATGGAGAAATTCGATCTGGACGAGGACACCCCCATCGAAAACAAGATGCTGACCCGTGCCATCGAAAACGCCCAGACCACCGTGGAGAGCCGCAACTTCCAGTCCCGTAAGTCCGTTCTGGAATACGACGACGTCATGAACAAGCAGCGTGAGATCATCTACGCCCAGCGCCGTCAGGTGTTGGACGGTCTGGATATCAAGGAGACCGTGCTAAACATGATGCACACCTCCGTCAGCAACCATGTGGCGCTGGCCTTCGGTGAAAATCAGCATCTGGATGCCGCCCAGTATCACGAGATGCTCAAGGGCATGGAGGGTATCTACTTCGCCAAGGGCGCCGTGGAATTCTCCGACGAGGAAATCCCCTCCAAGACCCAGGAGGACTTCGACGAGGCGTTTATCGCCGCCGCCGAAAAGACCTACGAGGCCAAGGAGCAGGAGGTCACCACGCCCATCATGCGGGAACTGGAGCGGGTGATGATGCTCCGGGTGGTGGACGAGTACTGGATGGACCACATCGACGCCATGGACGACCTGAAGCAGGGCGTCCGGCTCCAGGGCTACGGCAACAACAACCCCGTGGACGTCTACAAGCGGGAATCTCTGGAAATGTTTGAGGAAATGGTCTCCGCCATTCAGGATGAGACCGTCCGCCGGCTGTACTCCGTCCGTCTGCGGAAGGACGAGGAGGTCAAGCGGGAGCGTGTAGCCAAGGCCACCGTGGAAAACGTGGGCGGCGACGGCACCACGCCTAAAAAGCAGCCCGTGAAAAAGACCGTGAAGATCGGCCGCAACGATCCCTGTCCCTGCGGCAGCGGGCTGAAGTGGAAGAAGTGCACCTGCAAGGAGTATCACCCGGATCTGTAAGATCCCGTGCAAGCCGCGCCGCCCTGCGGCGTTGATCAGTTCCCCGTTTCCCTTTCCCACTGCCGAAAGGGGAACGGGAACTCCAGAAAATATCATATCCCTGCCCTCTGGCTTTCCAGAGGGCATTTTTTAAGAGAACAAGCGAGGTTAACTATGCCCTTTCAACAGCATGAGCAAACCGGCCTGGTGTGGTTCACCGCCGATGTTTTGAATGATGTCCCTCACGGCTTTTCCACCCGGAAGGGCGGCGTATCCCCCGCACCGTGGGACAGTCTGAACCTCCGCCCCGGACAGGGGGATGGCCCGGAAAAGCTGCGGGAAAATTACCGCCGCTTTTTCGCCATTCTGGGCCTGGATGAGACCCGTGCGGTCCTCAGTCAGCAGACCCACACCGCCAATATCCGCACCGTCACGGCAGAGGACGCCGGGAAGGGTCTGCTCCGTCCCCGGGACTACACAGATGTGGATGCTCTCATCACCAACGTCCCTAACCTGCCCTTGACGGTCTTTTCCGCCGACTGCGGCACCGTGCTGCTGTACGATCCTGTCCATCAGGCCATCGGCGCCGTTCACGCCGGTTGGCGGGGCTGTGCCGCCGGGATCGTGGAGAAAACCGTGGCAGCCATGGGTGCGGCCTATGGGAGCCGTCCCGCCGATCTGCTGGCAGCGCTGGGTCCCTGCATCGGCCCCTGCTGCTTCGAGACAGACGGAGATGTGCCGGAGGCCATGCAAGCCGCATTGGGAGCGGATGCCGACGCCTATATCACGGTCAAAGGTCCCAAATTCCATGTGGATCTGGCCGGGCTGAACCGCCAATGGCTGCTGCGCGTCGGTCTGCTGCCGGAGCGGATCGAGGTCTCCGGCATCTGCACCGCCTGCCGCCCCGACCTGTTCTGGTCGCACCGGAAAATGGGCGATCAGCGAGGCGTCCAAGTGGCCGTCATTTCTCTGAAGGAGGGCCTATGAAACGAATCACCGCCTGGGCGGCGGTCCTGACTCTGACCCTCTCCCTTCTGACCGGCTGCGCCCAGATCGACGAATCCTCCGCAGATGAATTGCCCTTTCCGTCGGAGGAGACCCCCGTAGAGGAAGAACACAGCGGTCTGCCCGCCGTGTTCGCCCTGCCCTATTTAGAGGGGCAGCCTCTGAATCCCCTCTCCTGTCCCGACGGTGTTCAGCAGACGGTGGCCTCCCTCCTTTATGAGGGACTGTTCCGGCTGGATCAGGCCTTCACGCCCCAGCCGCTGCTGTGCGCGTCCTACACCTACGATTCGGAAACACTGACCTACAAGCTGACCCTCCGTGACGGCGTGGTGTTTTCCGACGGATCTCCCCTCACCGCCGCCGACGTGAAGACTACCCTCAACGCCGCCCGCAGCTCCGCCCGCTACGCCAGACGGCTGTCGGATGTCAAAAGCATTTCCGCCGGGGACGGTGCGGTGACCCTGACCCTCAACCGCCCCAATACCGGTCTGCCCGCCCTGCTGGACATTCCCATTCTGAAGTCCGGCACAGAGAAGCACAGCGTCCCTCTGGGAACCGGTCCTTACCTCTATGACGAAAGCAGCGAAAGCTGTCTGATTGCCAGTCAGAACTGGTGGCGGCACATCAGTCAGCCGGTGGAGCGGATCTCCCTCACCGGTACAGCGGATCAGGAGTCCATGCTCTACCGCTTTTCTTCCCGGGATGTGCAGCTGATCGTGGCAGATCTCACCGGCACGGACCCTGTTGCCGTTTCCGGCAGCGTCAGCTACGATGATGCCGACACCACCGTGTTTCAGTATCTTGGGATCAATGTCTCCGCAAAGGGGCTGGACGATGCCGCGTTCCGCCGCTGCCTTTCTCTGGGCGTCAGCCGCAGGGCCTTGGTGAGCAGTTTGCTTTCCGGCCACGCTAAGGCAGCGCAGTTCCCCGTTTCTCCGGTGTCCCCTCTCTATCCGGCAGACTTGGAGCAGACAGATTCCGTGGTGGCCTTCACCGATGCTCTGAATGCCTGTGAGACCCGGCCCAGCCGCACGCTGCGCCTGCTGGTCAACAGCGAAAACAGCTTCAAGGTCTCCATGGCCCGGCAGATCGCCATGTACCAGATCCGCCGGATGACCAACCTCTCCCTCAACGACATCGGCAAGGAGTTCGGCGACCGGGACCACACCACGGTGCTGCACTCCCTGGACCAGGTGGAGAAGAAAATGCGCTCCGATCCGGCCTACGCCGAAAAGGTCAAGGAGATCACCACCAACATCAACAACAAGAAGTAACCCTCTTTCCACATTCTCTGTGGATTCCACGGGGAAAACCTGTGGAGTACCGGACCCCGGATTTTCCGGTGGAAAACTCCCTCCCTTTCTCCACACCCGGGTGGGGAGAAAGAATCCGCTGATTTCAGGCCCTCCGGCACTTTTCCACATGAATTTTCCCTACGGCGACTGTTACTAAAATAAAGATATCTTTTTGTTCTCTTTTGGAGAACGGAGTCTCTTTTCATTCTGAAAGAAAGGAACGCGTCTCTATGCTTCGATTTTCCTGCGAAAAGGCGCTGCTGCAAAGCGCCGTCAACACCACCTCCCGGGCGGTAGCCGCCAAAAGCTCCATTCCGGCCCTGGAGGGGATCCTGCTGGAGGGGGGCGACACCCTGACCCTGTCCGGCTACAACATGCAGACTGGCATCCGCACCATCGTGGACGCCCAGGTCCAGTCCCCAGGCCGCATCGTCCTCAGCGCCCGGCTGTTCGGCGAGATGATCCGGAAAATGCCGGACGATGTGATCGTGTTCGCGGCGGACGAAAATCTGTCCGTCCATCTGACCTGCGGCGACGCCAGCTTTGAGATTCTGGGCCTGTCCGCCGACGACTATCCGGAGCTGCCTGAGGTGGATGACCAGTTTTCCGTGGACATCCGACAGGGTACCCTGAAGGCCATGATCAACCAGACCAGCTTCGCCGTGTCCACCAACGAGAGCCGCCCCGTCCATACCGGCTCCCTGTTTGAGGTAGGCGACCGGGACCTGACGGTGGTGTCCGTGGACGGCTTCCGCCTGGCCCTGCGCCGGGAGCCTCTGGACCGGGCTGAGGGCGGCACCTTCAAATTTGTGGCCCCCGGCTCTGCTCTGAACGAAGTAGAGAAAATTTGCGAGGATTCCGACGAAAAAGTCACCATTATCCAGGGCAAGCGCCACCTGCTGTTTGAGGCCGGGGCCACCCAGCTGATCTGCCGCCGCCTGGAGGGGGACTTCCTGGACTATAAAAACGCCATCCCCCGGAATAATCCCATCCGCCTGACGGTGGACACCAAGACCATGCTGGGGAGCCTGGACCGGGTCAGCGTGGTCATCAGCGAAAAGCTCAAGAGCCCGGTGCGCTGCGTGTTTGAAAATGGCCGGGTGCTGCTGTCCGCCAAAACCGGCGCCGGCGAGGCCAAGGACATCTGCCCCCTGGACGGCGACGGAAATGTCCTGGAGATCGGCTTCAACAACCGCTATCTCATGGACGCCCTGCGCTATGCTCCGGCGGACTCCGTGACCCTGGAGCTGAACACCAGCATCTCTCCGGCGGTGATCGTGCCCGCAGACGGAGAGGAGAGCTTCCTTTATATGGTGCTGCCGGTGCGGCTGAAAGCGTGATAGATATGGAAATGATTACCATTACCACGGAGTATATCAAGCTCCAGGACCTTCTGAAGCTGGCGGCCATCACCGCCACCGGCGGCGAGGCCAAGCTGCTGGTTCAGGAGGGAGAGGTCCTGGTCAACGGGGAGGTATGCACCATGCGGGGCAAGAAGCTTCGTCCCGGCGATGTGGTGGACGCCCTGGGGCGGAGCTGCGGCGTGCAGTATGCAGATTGACCGCCTGCTGCTGGAGGGCTTCCGCAATTACGACAGCCAGCAGCTGACCTTCGACGGAAGCTGCAACGTCATATACGGCGAAAATGCCCAGGGAAAGACCAACCTGCTGGAGGCCATCGTATACCTGTCCTGCGGCCGCAGTCCCCGTACCCACGCGGACCGGGAGCTCATCGGCTTTGACCGGGACCGGGCCCGGCTGGTGGGGCATATTCAGGCCCGGGAGCGGGAGTTTGAAACGGAAATTCTCCTGAACCGGGGCCGAAGGCGGAGGATGACCGTCAACGGCGTGGCCGCCAGAAACGGCGGCGACCTGTCCCAGGTGCTGCACACGGTGTTTTTCTCCCCGGAGGACCTGTTTCTCATCCGGGAGGGGGCGGCAGCCCGGCGGCGGTTCATGGACCAGTCCCTGTGCCAGCTGCGGCCCCGGTATGCCGAGGCCCTGGCGGAATACGGGCGGCTGTATGACCACAAGACCCGGATCCTGCGGGACAGCGACGAATATCCCCAGCTGCTGGACACCCTGCCGGATTTCAACCACCGGCTGTGTCAGGTGGGGGCGGTGCTGATCAGCTACCGGGCCCGGTATGTCCAGGCGCTGGCGGTCCATGCCCGGCGGGCCCACTGGGAGTGCTCCGGGGAGCGGGAGGACCTGGCCCTGACCTATCAGACGGTGAAAACCGTGGAGGACCCTTTGGGTCCGGCGGCGGACATTGCGGCGGCGCTGGCAGAGCACCAGGCACAGCATCATCAGGCGGAGCTGGCCTCCCGGCTGTGTCTGTCGGGACCCCATAAGGACGACATTGCCGTGACGGTCAACGGCCTGGAGGCCCGGCACTTCTGCTCCCAGGGGCAGGTGCGGACGGCGGCCCTGAGCCTGAAGCTGGCGGACCGGGAGATCCACAAAAACGCTATCGGCGAGTACCCGGTGATGCTGCTGGACGACGTGCTGTCGGAGCTGGACCCCCGGCGGCAGGAATATGTCCTCAACCGCATCGCCGGGGGACAGGTGTTCATCACCTGCTGCGAAAACGACCGGCTGGACGCCCTGCTGTCCGGCCGGGTATACCACATCCGGGAAGGGAGGGTGCTGTGATGGGCTTTCTGCATATCGGCCAGAACGTGATGGTCAACGACCGGCACATCATCGGTATATTCGACCTGGACATTACGTCCCAGTCCCCCCAGACCCGGCGGTTTCTGGACCAGGCGGAAAAGGACAGCGTGGTGCTTCCGGTGTGCGACGACATTCCCAAGTCGTTTTTGGTGTGCGACCACCCGTATCACCGGCAGATCGTGTATATTTCCCAGCTGAACACCCAGACGCTGGTGAAAAGAGCGGAAAAGAAGTGAATTTTTTCCCTGTCATTGCCGGGAGATCGGCAGACACCGGGTTCCCGGGAATGACAGGACAAACCCAAGGAAAGGAAAGATCATCCAATGAGCGAACTGGAAAAAGTCACCGCTGTGGACACCACCTATGACGCCTCGGAAATCCAGGTGCTGGAGGGGCTGGAGGCGGTGCGCAAGCGGCCCGGCATGTATATCGGCTCCACGTCGGCCTCTGGCCTGCACCATCTGGTGTATGAGATCGTGGACAACGCCATCGACGAGGCCCTGGCCGGATACTGCACGGAGATCACCGTCACCATCAACCCCGGCGACACCATCACCGTCACCGACAACGGCCGCGGCATCCCCGTGGATATCCAGAAGCAGACCGGCCGGCCGGCCCTGGAGGTGGTATACACCGTGCTCCACGCCGGCGGCAAGTTCGGCGGCGGGGGCTATAAGGTCTCCGGCGGCCTCCATGGCGTGGGCGCCTCCGTGGTGAACGCCCTGTCCCAGTGGCTTGAGGTGCAGGTCCAGAAGGACGGTAAAATTTACGAGATGAAGTTCTCCCGGGGCGGCATCACCCAGGAGATGACGGTGCTGGGCGAGACCACCGGCACCGGCACCGCCGTGACCTTCAAGCCGGACCCGGAGATGTTCGACACCCTGGTATACGACTATGAGACCCTGCACACCCGCATGCGGGAGCAGGCGTTCCTGAATGCGGGCCTGCGCATCACCATCACCGACGCCCGGCCTGGCCAGGAGCAGAGCGACTCCATGTGCTATGAGGGCGGTATCCGGGAGTTTGTCACCTGGCTCAACCGCAACAAGACCCCTCTGCACGAGGAGGTCATCTATCTGGCGGGGGCCAAGGGCGACAGCACCGCCGAGGTGGCCCTGCAGTATAACGACAGCTATAACGAGACCCTGGTGTCCTTCGCCAACGACATCCACACCCCCGAGGGCGGCATGCATGAGACGGGCTTCAAAACGGCCCTGACCCGGGTGCTCAATGCCTACGGCATGAAATACGGCATGATCAAGGAGGGCGACAAGGTCTCCGGCGAGGACGTCCGGGAGGGCATTACCGCCGTGATCTCCGTGAAGCTGACGGAGGCCCAGTTCGAGGGACAGACCAAGGCCAAGCTGGGCAACGCCTCCATCCGCACCCTGGTGGACAACGTGGTATCCGACCAGCTGTCCGTGTATCTGGAGGAGCACCCGGTGGTGGCCCGGACCATCCTGGACAAGGCCCTGACCGCCAACCGGGCCAGGGAGGCTGCCCGAAAGGCCCGGGAATCCATCCGCCGCAAGACCGCCCTGGGCGGTGCGGCCATGCCCGACAAGCTGCGGGACTGCAACGAGAATAACCCCGAGCTGACGGAGATCTATATCGTGGAGGGCGACTCCGCAGGCGGCTCCGCTACTCAGGGACGGGACTCCCGGTTCCAGGCCATCCTGCCTCTGTGGGGCAAGATGCTGAACGTCGAAAAGGCCCGCGCGGACCGCATCTACGGCAACGACAAGCTGATGCCCGTCGTGACCGCGCTGGGCACCGGCATCGGCGACGAGTTTGATATTAGCAAAGTCCGCTACCATAAGATCTTCATCATGGCCGATGCCGATGTGGACGGCTCGCATATCTGCACGCTGATGCTGACCTTCTTCTTCCGCTATATGCGCCCGCTGATCGACCACGGCTATGTCTACGTCGCCCAGCCGCCGCTGTTCAAGCTGCAGAAGGGCCAGACCGTCAAGTACGCCTACAACGACGACGAAATGAAGCTGTTGAGCGCCGAAATGCCCGGCGCGAAGGTCAACCGCTACAAAGGTCTGGGCGAGATGAACCCCGACCAGCTGTGGGAGACCACGATGAACCCCGACAACCGCGTCATCGTGCAGATCAAAATCGAGGATGCCGAGCGTGCGGACGAGGCGTTCAGCATCCTGATGGGCGAGCAGGTCGAGCCGAGACGGCAGTTTATTGAGAAGAACGCAAAGTACGCGAATTTGGATGTGTAATAAATTGCGCACCGCCCATGTAGGGGCCGGGCATGCCCGGCCCGCCGCATAAAAAATACCGCCTGTTTGTGGGTCATACACCATGGATTACAAAATTCTTCGTCCGCGCCAAAATCCCCGTTTGCAAAATTACGATTATAAAACCGCAAATCATTATTTTGTGACGGTATGCACGCATCATAAGCAATGTGTGTTTGGTGCGGCAGGCGAGCCAAACGGCATTGGCCAAATGGCCGCACAAGGAATAAAGGATATTTCCAGACATTTTCCCGGTGTGGGTGTTGATGAATATGTGATAATGCCAAATCATGTTCATATGATATTGGTTTTTCCGCAGGAACAATGTAATTTGTCCGCCGTAGTGGGAAGCTACAAGTCGTATGTGTCCAAAATGTTCCATGTGGAACATCCAGGTGTGACATTGTGGCAGCGTTCATTTTATGATCATATTATTCGTGATGAAAACGCGTATTGTGAAATTAAAAGATATATTCAGGAAAATCCGTTGAAATGGAATTTGGATGAATATAACCCCAACGTTTAGCGTAGGGGCCGGGCATGCCCGGCCCGCAGCGTACAAGCAACGATCCGTTTGTGGGCAATAACGCAAAGTTGAGGGCCGGGCATGCCCGGCCCGGGATGTAAAAAGAATAACTCTCTTAGGGGCAACCGACGGCTGCGATAAAAACAACCGTTATAATCCATAAGAGGGAAGCAAAGGCAAGGTGGAGGGCCGGGCATGCCCGGCCCCTACGGACTGGCGTTCCCGGTTTACGCATTCCACCTATACCCATACCCCCAAACCGTGAGGATATGCTGCGGGCTGCTGGGCTCGTCCTCGATCTTCATGCGCAGGCGGCGAATGTTCACGTCAACGATCTTCACATCGCCGAAATAATTTTTGCCCCAGACGCCTTCCAGGATTTTTTCACGCACCAGCGCGGTACCCGGATTGCGGAAGAACAGCTCCATAATTTGGAACTCGACCTGCGTCAGGTCGATGGGCTTGCCGGACTTGTACAGAATGCGGCTCTTTTCGTCCAGCACAAACGGGCCGCTGACCAGCTGCTCCGGCTCCTCGGCGGGCCTGGCGGCGGTACCGCTGCCGCGGTGGATGCGGCGGGTCAGCGCCTCCAGACGCGCGATCAGCTCCGACACCGAAAACGGCTTCGTAATGTAATCGTCTGCGCCGATGGACAGGCCGCGGATCTTGTCGCTCTCCTGCCCTTTGGCCGACACGATGATAATGCCGATGTCGCTGTCACCGCGGCGGATCGTCTCGCAGAGACTCAAGCCGTCCATGCCCGGCAGCATAATATCCAAAAGTGCCGCGTCGCAGTGCTCCCCGCTGTGCATCAGTTCCAGTGCGCGCTCGGCACTGGGGGCCTCGACGACCTCCCAGCCGGCCATTTTCAGGTTCAGGGCTACCATTTCGCGGATGCTGGCTTCGTCTTCGACTACCAAAACTCGTTTCATAAACCCGATTTCCCTTTCTGTATCAATTTGATCCCAGCAGCACCGTGTTCTGGCTGATGAAATCCAGGCTCAATCCATAATACGACGTTACAACGCGGGCTTGCAGCTGCTGGCTGCCAATATTTGCAATGCGCAGATAGTTGCCGACGCCGGTGGCCGCGTTGTCCGCGGGGTCAACGACGCGCATCTCGCAGTAGACCGTCGTGCCCTCGGCGTTGCAGATCAGCCAACCCGTGCCGCTCTGGTTGGAGCGGATCAGGATGTTGCCGTGCATCGACTCGGGCAGCTCCATAAAAATGTTATACTCGCTGTCGTAGACGCCAAACTTGCTGTTGCCGCCCGCCATCGAGGTGTAATCCTTCCAGAGCAGAAAGCTCAGCCGCTTGTCCATCGGCGTTTGCAGCGTGCCGCCGTCGTCGATCTCCACAGGGATGTCCACCGTGCCGTTGTCGTCAAGGTCGCGGCTCAGCAGCTCGCGGTGGTAGCGCAGCGTGCTGCGCTGGATGTCGCTCATGCCGCTGGGGCGGTAGGGCTGCAAAAAGCCCGTTGCTTCGTCATACAGAATGATGTCCGATACCAGACTGCTTGTGCCGGTCCAGGCATCCATGACCAGGTACATGCCGTCGTCGCTGCCGGTGCCCGCGTGCAGGGCCGCGCAGCTGCTGTAGACGCCCTCGCCCAGGTTCAGCGTCTGGGTCGAGCGGAACTCGCCGTCGTTGGCGGTCAGCAGCTGCAGCGTCACGCCGCCCAGCTCAGTGTCCGGCGGCAGAGCCAGAACCAGATCCTGCGTGTCGCCCTTGCCGGTGAAGTCCGCGACGATCATGTCGGTATAGCTCTTGCTGATGACCGTAGATAACGTATCACCGTCATATTGATAGACAACCAGATATTGGTCGCCCTGGGGCGAGACATACCCTGCCAGCAGCTGCTGGCTCGACGTGTCTCGGAGGTGCGCGGCGGAAAAGCTCTGCACCTCGCTGGTCAGGCCCTCCACCACGCGGCTGACGCGCCAGCTGCTCTCCCCCGTCGGCTCGAGCACGGCCAGCCAGACGTTGGAGCTGGTCGTGTCGGTGGTGTAGAGGACGGCGGCCTCGTCTGTGCCGTCGCCGTCCCAGTCACCGAACGCAAACGGCGAAAGGAAATCGCCGCTGGCGGGATACTTTAAGGTTGCGCTGCCGCCCAGGTAGTTGTTCAGCGCCTTTTGCAGGGCCGCGCTCTCGCCGGAGAGCTGCGGCGCGCGCAGCAGGGTCTCGACATCCCCTGCCGCACTGCACCCCGCCAGCAGCACAGGCACAAGGAGCAGCGCCGCGATTTTTTTCAACATGTGGCTTGCTCCTTTCTTGCACAAATATACAGATATAGTATAGCACATTTACGGCAGCGCCGCAATGCCTAACAGCATGAGAAGGCAGCCGACGGCGGCGCCCAAAATGCCCGCGGTGCGGTGGGCGGGATGCAGGGCACCGGGCAGCAGCTGGGCCAGTGCCACCCAGACCATGACACCCGCCGCCAGCACAACGGTGCCGTTCAGAAAGCCCGGCGTGAAGAGCCGACGCAGGAACAGCCACGCCAGCACCGCCCCGAGCGGCTCGGCCAGGCCGGAGGCGAGCGCGGCCAGCACACCCGCGGTGCGGCGGCGCGTTGCGTAAGCAAACGGCACGGCCACAGCAAGTCCTTCCGGGATATTGTGCAGGGCGATGGCCGCAGCGGTGCGCAGACCGAGCGACGGATCAGCCGTGCCCGCAAAGAAGGTCAGCACGCCCTCCGGGAAATTATGCAGCAGCAGCGCCAGCCCCGTGACAAGTGCCGTGCGCATGGCCGCTGCGCGGGCCGGGTCTCCGCTTTTGCCAAAGCGGGCGGCCAGTGCAGCTTCCTCGGGCAGGAGCCGCCCCAGCAGACCCGCGGTCAGCATCCCGAGCGCCAGCAGCGACACAACCGCTCCGCCGCAGGCCAGCGGCGGCAGGTAGCCCCCGTAAAACGCCAGCGCCTCCGGCATCAGGTCGGCCAGCGACGCCGTGAGCATGACCCCGCCCGCAAAGCCCGCGCTGGCCGCCAGCAGGCGCTCCGACGGCGGGCAGAGCGCAGCCAGCAGCCCGCCCAGGCCGGTGGACAGCCCGGCGAGGGTGGTAAGTACGATGGGTGAATCTTGCATAGGTACGCCCCCTTTTATAGTTTATAAAGGTATGCGGCGCAGGGGGCGGGGTATGACCGGGGCGCGGGGTGTACTTTTGCAGGAGAGTATGATATACTTAACCTAGTTCAATAAATCGGAAGTTGATGGAGGAAACAGTATGAAAAAGATTATTGCAATAGTTCTTTGTCTTGTGCTGGTACTTTCATTGGTTGGTTGTGGAAATAATGATCAAAGTTCAGATACACATGATACGAACTACGAAGAAGGTTATACGGCTGGCTACGAGGCTGGGTATAATGATGGAAAGCAACAAACGGCCGAAAACAAAAAGTGCTTTGCACAGTTTTCGGGGGCTTTTACAGCTACCGTTGAGCAACTCTTGCCGGATGACTATGCGTTTTCGGACAAAACGATTGCCGTAGTTCACTTCTTTCAGGACAGACCATTTTTACTTTGCGTTCAGGAAGATTTGACGGGAGAACTTGTTGAAGGAACGCCTTATGTGTTTGAGTTCAAGACATTTGAAGTTGAACTTCCGGCTGATGAGGAAAATCCAGATATTTCGGATTATATGTACTCAATAGATGTTACTAATTATAGAGTTGCGGAAGAGAATGAAATCGGATTGGAGAGCAAGTTGCCGACTGTTGAAATAGTATCGAAGTAAGTAACCGCATTATTTAATGAGAAATCGCAGTGACAACTTCCAGTTTGTTGGCGCGGTCATGTTCCCCCCCCACACACCCATTTAAAAACAGATTCGCACCACAAGGCAACACGCCCCTTTCGGCGGCCAGAGGGCTGGCCGCCCTACACCCTGCCCGGAGGGCAACTGCCAACTGACGGGACGTCGGGGACGCCGTCCCCTACCGCTGCACAAAACAAAATGCGGGAGACTGCTGACGAAAAGCAGTCTCCCGCATTTATTGGTTTAGAATTTCTTCGGTTCCTTCTTTGCAAAGAAGGAACACCGCATCCCCTTAATACCCGCTGCCGGCCTCGCCGGAGGTCAGCAGCTTGACGGCACGGGAGGTGCCGAGGCGGTCTGCGCCGAGGTCGAGGAACTTCTCGATGTCCTCGACGGTGGAGATGCCGCCCGCAGCCTTGATCTTGCAGCGACCCGCAACGTGCTTTGCGAACAGCTCAATGTCGTGGAAGGTCGCACCGCCAGTGGAGAAGCCGGTAGATGTCTTGATGAAGTCGGCACCGGCCTCGGGCACGATGTCGCACATCTTGATCTTCTCGTCGTCGGTCAGCAGGCAGGTCTCGATGATGACCTTCAGCACCTTGTCGCCCACAGCAGCCTTGACGGCGGCAATGTCATTGCGGACGTCGTCGTACTGCTTGTTCTTCAGCCAGCCGATGTTGATGACCATATCGACCTCGGACGCGCCGTTCTCGATGGCAGTTTTAGCCTCAAATGCCTTGCTTTTGGTGTCCATAGCGCCAAGGGGGAAGCCGACGACACAGCAGACCGGCACGCGGCCCGCCATATACTCGACGGCCTGCTTGACGTAGCAGGTGTTGATGCAGACCGACGCGCAGTGGTTGGCGATGGCCTCATCGCAGAGGGTCCGGATCTGGGGCCAGGTTGCCTCGGGCTTGAGCAGGGTGTGGTCGACCTTGCTCAGCATTTCTTCCTTTGTGTATTTCATCGGAAATTTTCCCCTTTCTCACAATGCTTGCACAGGCGTGCCTGATGCAGGCCCAGGGCAGCGAAAACGATGGAGGTGATGCTGACCGTGGCACCGATGATGCCCAGGATCAGCCCCACCAGACGGAATGCGTGACCGCGAACTTTCTGTTTCATAGGGGATGCCTCCTTTGGGGGACGTAGTTTTTTGTGCACGAGCTGCCTGGCTCCATGGGTCAGCAGCGGGTGCTTGAGCACAAATTTTGCCACTTTAAAAATAAGCATGGTATACTCCTTCCGGATGATGCGTTACTTCTTTTTAAAGATAAACAATTTGCTGAAAACGTAGTTGGACACGATAACAATGACCTGGCTGAACAGCTTGACGCCCATGGCCCACAGCTTGCCGTTGGCCGCGGCAAACGCGACATGCGGTCCCAGCAGGCTGACGCCCAGCCAGATGATGACCTGATCCATGACCATCGTGGCGATGCGGCAGGAGACAAACTGCCCGAACTCCGCCCAGGCCGCCTTGCCCTTGTTCGCGCTCTTGAACACAAACGTGCGATTTGTCCAATAGGCAAAGAGGATGCAGATGCAGTTGTCCAGAATATTGCCGATGCCCGCGGCAAAGTCTGTACCGAACGCCGCCTGGAAGCCCGCAAAGACGACCAGGTTCAGCAGCGTTGCGACCCCGCCGAAAAACAGGTAGGCCAGACCCTCATAGTATTTTTGGATGATGTCTTTGAGTTTTTGCATGATGTACCCGTTTTACGTTTGTAGGGGCGGGCACTGCCCGCCCGCAGGGCGTCGAGGACGCCGCCCCCTACAGGTTACTTGTACAAAAAGGGGCCTGCCTGTTACAACAGGCAGGCCCCATACGGTTGCGCAATGACTAAGAATTATTCAGCGTCCTCGCCGTTCTCGTCGAGGCAGGCCTTCATGGACAGGCTGATGCGCTTGCGGTCAAAGTCAACGGCGGTCAGCTTAACGCGGACCTCGTCACCGACCTTCAGCACGTCGGAGACCTTGTTCACGCGCTCATTGCTGATCTCGCTGATATGAACGAGACCGTCAATGCCCGGCATGATGCGGACGAAAGCGCCGAACTTGGTGATGGAGACAACGGGAGCGGTGAACTCGGTGCCGACGGGAACCTCATTCTCCAGCTTGACCCAGGGGTTGTCCTCTTCCTTCTTGTAGCCCAGGGAGACCTTCTGGTTCTCGGGATCGTAGCTCTTGACGTAGACCTCGATCTCGTCGCCGACCTTGACGACCTCGGAGGGATGCTTGATGTTGTTCCAGCTCAGCTCGCTGATGTGGCACAGGCCATCGACACCGCCCACGTCAACGAAAGCGCCGTAAGAGGTCAAGCTCTTGACAACGCCCTTATACTGCTTGCCGACCTCAACATTGGCCCAGAACTCCTCGCGCTTGGCCTTGTTGGCCTCGGCAGTGACCTTGTTGATGGAGCCGACGATCTTGCGGCCTGCGCACTCGGTAATGACCAGCTGAACGTGCTGGCCAACCAGCTTGGTGTAGTCCTCGTCACGGCGCATGGTGGCCTGAGAACGGGGAACAAAGACGCGGACGCCCTTGACGTTGACAACAACGCCGCCCTTGTTGGCCTCCATGACGTCGCCTTCCATAACGGTGCCGTTCTCGGCAGCCTCGGAGACGTCCTTCATGCCCTTCTGGGCCTCAAAACGGACGCGGGACAGGGTGTCAACACCTTCCTGATCGTTGGTCTTGACAACAACCAGATCCAGCTCGTCGCCCTCTTTAACAAGGTCTTCCATCTTGGCGTTGGGGTCATGGCTCATCTCGCGCAGGGGCACAATGCCGGTGTGCTTGGAACCATCGATGCCGACGGTGCACTCCGTCGGGGAAACGCTGATGACCTTGGCTTTTACAATCTTGCCTGCGTACAGGGGCTTTGCCTCGGATGCGTTGAGCATCTCCTCAAAGCTCATGTCGTCACGGATCTCTTCACTCATACTGTTAAGTACCTCCTCAATTATAGACGAAGGCGTTGAAGCCCCGGCTGTCACGCCCACACGCGCCGCACCAGCAAGCCATGCAGGGTCGAGTTCATCAGCAGTCTCGACGTTGATGGCTTTGGTATGCCGCGCAGCGACCTGTAACAGCTTTTGGGTATTGGAAGAATGATGACCACCAATGACGACCATGTGATCGCATTTTTGGCTGAGGTCTTCCGCTTCCTGTTGCCTCGCCCACGTTGCATTACATATTGTATCAAATATTTTGGCATTTGTACACTGGTTTTTCAAAAATTCCTTGCAAGTTTCCCAGCTTTGGACATTGAAAGTGGTTTGCGCTACCGCAAAAATAGATTTTTGTTGTGTGAGTTCCGGCAGCAGTTTTTCCAGCTCTGCCAAGTTGGCAAACACTTCCACTTTTCCCGTAGTATGGCCCACAATTCCCTGTACTTCGGGGTGTTTGGCATCGCCTGCCACCAGCAGCATGGCGCCCTCCGCACCGGCCCGCGCAGCAATTTTATGGATTTTTGTAACAAACGGGCAGGTGGCGTCATGATACGCCAGGCGGCGTGTTGAGATTTTATCATACACACTCTGCCCAACGCCGTGGCTGCGGATGACAACCTCGCAGCCGTCCGGCACATCGTCCACACTGTCACAGGTAATGGCGCCTTTGCTTTCCAGATCCTCCACCACCTGCGGGTTATGGATCAGCGGGCCCAGCGTT
>ERZ834433.1618-NODE-1618-length-17367-cov-4.793611_pt1 | contig 17367 bp, 9 predicted proteins | sample MGYA00519948_ERZ834433 | MGnify/ENA primary metagenome ERZ834433 (study PRJEB31850, sample SAMEA3708752) | human gut metagenome | biome: human gut; feature: human-associated habitat; material: faeces | place: China | collected 2014 ...
TCCCAGCCGCCGACGTAGTTCGGGTTCTTGGACAGAACAATACGCTCGGAGGGGATCCAATCGCTGATCATGTAGGGGCCGTTGCAGACATAGGTGTCGGGCTCGGTGCACCAGGCGTCGCCGTTGGCCTCCACAGTGGCCTGCTGCACGGGTGAAGTGGCGACGAAAGCGGCCAGCTTGTCAAAGTAGGAGCAGGGATAGCTCAGGGTGATGGTCAGATCCTTACCGTCCTCGCTGGCAACGACGTTCAGGGCGTCCCAGTCGGGATCGGTGGTGGTGTTGCCGTCCGCATCGGGGTTGCCGATGGCATCCTGATAGCCGTCGATCATGCCGACAACCGTCTCGGCGTAGGGGGCGGCGGTGTCGGGGCAGGCCAGACGCTTGAAGCTGTACTCGAAGTCCTTCGCAGTCAAGTCGGAACCGTCGCTCCACTTCAGGCCGTCGCGCAGGTGGAAGGTCCAGACCAAGCCGTCATCGCTGACCTCGTAGCTCTCGGCCTGGCCGGGCTGGATTTCGTTGTTCTCGTCGATGATGAGCAGGGGCTCCTCGATGGTGATGAGGGTGTTGCCGCCGTCGACGGCAGCGTTCAGGGCCGGGTCCAGGGTCTCGGGGTTGGGGCCGAGCTGGACGGTGAAGCCGGTGCCCTCGCCGTCGGTGGCGGCAGCGGCCTCGGTGGTGGCAGCATCGGCAGTACCGGTGGTGTCGGTCGTGCTTGCGGAACCGCCGCAGGCAGCCAGAGAAACTGCCATACCGGTAGCCATCGCCGCGGCGATGATTCTCTTGTTCTTCATGTTGCTTGTATCCTCCTGATGGATCTTTCTTACACTTGTTGCCTGTTCGCGACAGGCGAGCATCGAATATTATAGTACGCGCAACACAGGATTGCAAGTTCGGCAACGATATGTTACTGTTTTGTAACTGCTTTGCCTTCCCCCGCGGGGCCGGATGAGGGCCGAGTCTGCCGTGGCAACCCGCTTGCGGGCGACAATGGTAAGGTTTTCCCTCATCAGTCAGCGGGCGGGGCCGCTGACAGCTTCCCCCAAGGGGGAAGCCGCACAACCAAAAAAGGCACGGCCTTTTTACAGGTCGTGCCTTGCGCTTATTCAGTTATAAGGGATTACTCCGCAACATAACCGTACTGCAGGTACCAGTAGCCGTAGGGGCTGTGCCAGGTGCCCTTCAGAGAGGGGCTCTGCAGCCAGAAGTCGGTGTAGTAAGCAACGGGGATCGCACCGGCATCCTCCATCAGGATGTCCTCGGCCTCGTGCAGCTTCTGGAAGTGGACGCTCTTATCGGCGACCTTGGAGGCTTCGATGGCGGCATCGAACTCGGGGTTGCTGTACTTACCATCGTTGTTGCCGTTGGTGGTGGTGAACAGCTCGATCATGTTGGAAGGATCGTTGTAGTCCATGACCCAGCCGTTACGGCTGACGTCGTAGTCGCCGGCGCGGCGCAACGGGGTGAAGCTGGCCCACTCGACCTTGTTGATGTTGACGGTGATGCCCAGCTCGCCCCAGGCCTGCTGGACGTACTCAGCAACGGGGGTGTGGTAACCGGCGTCGTTGGTGCTGTACTCGATGGTGGGGAAGCCCTCGCCGTTCGGGTAACCGGCATCGGCCAGCAGCTGCTTGGCCTCCTCGAGGTTGGCGTCGTAGTCGTCGCTGATGTAGGTCTTGCCGCCGTTGGCGTTGTCGTAGAACATGCCGTTCTCATCGACGATGCCGGGGCCGACGAAGTTGTAAGCGGGCTCGTAGGTGCCCTGCATGATGGTGTTGGCAACGTAGTCACGGTCAATGGCCAGAGACAGAGCCTTGCGGACCTTGGCATCCGTGAACGGCTCCTTCTGGTCGTTCAGGGAGATGTAGTAGGTGCCCAGGATGGTGTCAACGTAGAAGTCGCCGCCGTCCTCAGCCTTGGTCAGGCTGGGGATCTCATCGGTGGGGACGTCCTTGACGAGCTGTGCCTCACCGCTGTTGTAGGCGGCGTAGGCAGCGCTGGAATCCTCGAGCAGAAGCAGGGTGATGGTGTCGGAAACGATCTTGGAGGAATCCCAGCCGCCGACGTAGTTCGGGTTCTTGGACAGAACAATACGCTCGGAGGGGACCCAATCGGTGATCATGTAGGGGCCGTTGCAGACGTAGGTGTCAGGCTGCGTGCACCAGGCATCGCCGTTGGCCTCAACAGTGGCCTGCTGCACGGGGCTCATAGCCGCGAAGGCGCAGAGCTTATCGAAGTAGGAGCAGGGATAGGCCAGCTGGATGGTCAGGGTCTTGCCGTCCTCGCTGGCGTGGACGTTCAGGGCATCCCAGTCGGAATCGGTGGTGGTGTTGCCGTCTGCATCGGGGTTGCCGATGGCATCCTGATAGCCGTCGATCATGCCGACAACGGTCTCGCCGTAGGGGGCTGCGGTGTCGGGGCAGGCCAGACGCTTGAAGCTGTACTCAAAGTCCTTCGCAGTCAGGTCGGAGCCGTCGCTCCACTTCAGGCCGTCCTTCATGGTGAAGGTCCAGGTCAGGCCGTCCTCAGAGACCTCGGGCAGATCTGCCTGGCCGGGAACAACATCGTTGTTCTCGTCGATGAGCAGCAGCGGCTCAAAGGTGGTGATGATGGTGTTGGCACCGTCGATAGAGCTGTTCAGCGCGGGGTCCAGGGTCTCGGGGTTGGAACCGAGCTGGACGGTGAAACCGTTGGCGGAAGTGCCGGTAGCCTCGGTGGCTTCGCTGGTCGCAGCCTCAGTGGATGCAGCGCTGCTGGCATCGGTGGCAGCGGAGCTTGCAGAGCCGCCGCACGCAGCCAGAGAAGCAGCCATGCAGCCGGCCATAGCCACGGCAGCAATGTTCTTCATCTTCATGAATATACCCTCCAAATATAATGTACTTTATACCCAATCCCCCCGGGAGACAAGCCCCCAACGGAATGAATATTTATACTTTACCACTCTGAATCCGCAATTTCAAGTGGTCAGTAACTTTTGTAACTGTTTTGATAGAAAATCCTTTTGTATTTCTACCGCGTACAGTTCTATGCCCTGCGGATGGATGTTCGCCCCACGCGCACATTTTGGGGTCAAGCACAAGGCGGCTGCGGTGAGCCGCCCTGTATAAGTATGAGTTTTTATGTCGGGTGGAGTCGAGGCGCGGACAAACAGCGTCCGTCACGCCCGGCAGCGCCCCCTATATTACTTTACTTTGTCCAGATGGTGGCACGCTGCCCAGTGGCCGCTGCTCACTTCCTTGAACTCCGGCACCTCGGCGGCGCAGCGCTCGTCGGCGTAGGGGCAGCGGGTGCGGAAACGGCAGCCGCTCGGCGGATTCAGCGGGCTGGGCACATCGCCCTGCAGCACGATACGGTGGCTCTGGCGGGCCGTGACGGGGTCCGCCACGGGAATGGCCGAGATCAGGCTGCGGGTGTAGGGGTGGACGCTGTGGGCGATCAGCTCAAAGCTGTCGGCCAGCTCCACCAGCTTGCCCAGGTACATAACGCCGATGCGGTTGGAGATGTGCTTGACAACGCTCAGGTCGTGGGCGATGAACAGGTAGGTCAGCCCCATCTCCTGCTGCAGATCCTCAAACATGTTGACGACCTGCGCCTGGATCGAAACGTCCAGCGCGGAGACCGGCTCGTCGCAGACGATGAACTCGGGGTCCACAGCCAGGGCGCGGGCGATGCCGACGCGCTGGCGCTGACCGCCGGAGAACTCGTGCGGGTAGCGGTTGGCGTGCTCACTGTTCAGGCCGACGCGCTCGAGCAGGGAGATGATCTTGTCATGGCGCTCCTTGGCGTTGGCGCACAGGTGGTGGATGTCAATGCCCTCGCCGACGATGTCGCCGATGGTCATACGGGGGTCCAGGCTCGCGTAGGGGTCCTGGAACACGATCTGCATACGGCGGCGGTAGGGCAGCATATCAACGGCGATCTTTTCCTTTTTGTCAAACAGGACCTTGCCGTCGTAGATGATGGTGCCGTCGGTAGGCTCATACAGGCGCAGCAGGGTGCGGCCCGTCGTGGTCTTGCCGCAGCCGGACTCACCGACCAGGCCCAGCGTCTCGCCCTTGCGGATGGCAAAGCTCACGTCGTCCACGGCCTGAACGTACTGCTTGTTCTTGCCCATGCCGCCGGCGGGGAAATACTGCTGCAGATGCTTTACTTCAACGAGATTCTCGCTCATCAGGCTTTGCCCCCCTTCTCAAATTCTTCCTTCTGGCGCAGCCAGCAATAGGTGTAGTGGGTGTCGCTCAATTCGGTTCTGGGCGGCATCTTGTTCAGGCAGACCTTCATGCAGTTCTTGCAGCGCGGCGCAAACGGGCAGCCTGCGGGCGGGTTCAGCAGGTCAACGGGCTGACCCTCGATGGGCACCAGACGCTCCTTCTCCTCGGCGTTCAGCTTCGGGATGGAGTTGATAAGGCCCTTCGTGTACTCATGCTGGGGGTTGTAGAAAATTTCGTCCGTCGTGCCGTACTCGACGATGTGACCGGCGTACATGACGGCGATCTTCTCGCACATCTGGGCCACAACGCCCAGGTCGTGGGTGATCATGATGATGGACATGCCCAGCTTGTGGCGCAGGTCGTTCATCAGCTCCAGGATCTGTGCCTGGATCGTCACGTCCAGCGCGGTGGTCGGCTCGTCGGCGATCAGCAGCTTCGGCTCACAGGCCAGCGCAATGGCGATCATGACGCGCTGGCGCATACCGCCGGACAGCTCGTGCGGGTACTGCTTCAGGCGGCGGTCCGGCTCGTTGATGCCGACCAGCTCCAGCAGCTCCTTAGCGCGGGCCCAAGCTTCCTGCTTGGTCTTTTTGGTGTGCAGCAGGATGACCTCGACGATCTGGTTGCCGATGGTGTACACCGGGTTCAGGCTCGTCATGGGGTCCTGGAAGATGATGGAGACCTCGTTGCCGCGAATTTTGCGGAACTCCTTCTCGGTCATTTTGTCGATCTGGTGGCCGTTGAACCACACCGTGCCGCCGACCAGACGTCCGGGGTAGGCGGTCAGGCCCATGATGGAGTAGGCCGTGACAGACTTGCCGGAGCCGGACTCACCGACGATGCCCAGCACATCGCCCTGGTTCATACTGAAGGACACGCCGTTCAGCGCCTTGACCTCGCCCGCGGGGGTGAAGAAGGACAGGCGTTCGTCCTTGATTTCAAGAATTTTTTCGCTCATGTTGCTCCTCCTTCCCTCTTTAGCTCTTGAGCTTCGGGTCAAACGCATCGCGCAGACCGTCGCCGAACAGGTTGAAAACCAGGATCATGATGCTGATCATCAGCGCGGGGGCGATCAGCAGCACCGGGTAGGTGTTCATGCCCTTGACGGCGTCAGTCGCCAGCGAGCCGAGGGACGGCATGGGGGCTGCAACGCCGAGGCCGAGGAAGCTCAGGTAGCTCTCGGTGAAGATGGAGGACGGGATCTGCAGGGTGGTGGTGACGATCAGGGTGCCCATGCAGTTCGTCAGCAGGTGCTTCTTGATGATGCGCCCGCCGGAGGCACCCAGCGCGCGGGCAGCGGTGACGTACTCGCTCTCCTTCAGCGTCAGGACCTGGGAGCGGACGATACGCGCCATGCCGACCCAGTACAGCAGGGCGAAGATGATGAAGATGGACACCATGTTGGGGCCGAGCTTCTGCATCCAGCCGAAGCCGGGCTTGGTGGCCAGGCCCTCCAGCGGTTCCTTGATGGCCATGGCCAGCAGGATGATGAGCAGGATGTCGGGGATGGTGTAGAGAATATCGGTAATACGCATCATGATGTTATCGATCCAGCCGCCCGCAAATGCGGAGATGGCGCCGTAGGTCGCACCGATGAGCAGGACCAGCACAGAGGCCAGCAGGCCGACGGACAGGGAGACGCGGGTGCCCATCATGACACGCACGGCAAAGTCACGGCCCATACGGTCGGTGCCGAGGATGTGCGGGAATACGTTCTCGCCCTGGTCGATGAGCTTCTGCTCCGCGGCAGAATACTCAAACGGAGCCAGGTTGTTGCTGCCCTTGATCTGCTGCTCATAGCTGTAGGGCCAGAGGCTGGGCAGAACATAGGCCATGAAGGCGATCAGCAGGATGACGACCAGGCTGACCATGGCGATCTTGTTTTTGCGCAGACGGCGCATGCCGTCCTTCCAGAAGTTGACGCTCTCGCGCATGACGACAAGGCTTTTCTTCTCGTCGTTGGACGCAGGGGCAAAGTCCTCAACGTTGAGTTGCAGGCTCAACGGATTCTTTTTCAGATTTTCCATGTGTCTGCTCCTCCTTACTTCAGCTTGATGCGCGGGTCGATGATCTTATACAGGATGTCAACAACGACGTTCGCAACGATGACGAGGGTCGCCAGCAGGATCGTGGTGCCCATGATCATCATGTAGTCACGGTTCGTGATGGCGGACACGAAGTCGCGGCCCAGACCCGGGATGGAGAAGATCTTCTCCACGACGAAGGAACCGGTCATCAGGCCTGCCAGCATGGGGCCGACATAAGTGATGACAGGCAGGATCGCGTTGCGCAGCGCGTGCTTGAAGAGGATCTTCACACTGGAAACACCCTTGGCGCGGGCGGTGCGCATGTAGTCCTGACCCATGACGTCCAGCAGGCTGGAGCGCATCAGGCGGGTGATGTAGGCGGTGGGATAAATCGCCAGCGCCGTCACGGGCATGATGTAGGCCGCCGGTTCATTCAGGCCGACGGTGGGCAGGAGCTTCAGGTTCATGCCGAAGGTGTACAAAAGCACGACGCTTGAGATAAAGCTCGGGATGGCGATGCCGCAGGTGGCAAACACGATGATCAGATTATCGGCCCACTTCCCTCGGTTATACGCGGACAGACAGCCCAGCGGAATGCCGACGCAGAGCGCGACGATCACAGCCAGACCGGCGGTGCGGGCCGAGACCGGCAGCTTGGAGAAGATGATCTGGTTGACGGTACGGCCGCGCTGTTTCAGGCTCAGGCCCATATCGCCATGGATCAGGCTGTTCATATAATTAAGGTACTGCACGCCGAGGGGCTTATCGAGGCCGTATTTTTCGGCCAGGGCCTGCTGGGCTGCTTTGCTGATGGACTTTTCCGCCACGAACGGGCCGCCGGGGACCAGGTTCATGATGAAAAAGGTAAGGGTCGCGACGATGAACACGCTGAAAATGCCCATTGCCACGCGCTTGACGATGTACTTCGCCATGGTTTTGTGCCACTCCGTTTCTTAATGGAATACAAATTGGGGTCGATTTCGGTTTATTCGTTTAACGCTCTGTACCGCGCGTACACGCTTGTGCGCAGCAGGCGGACAGACAGGAGAATAAAAAAGCCGATGGCGGCTGCGATTGCAAACGCCATCGTTCGTAACCCGAAATCTATTCTATATTATAAAATGTTGCAAAGTATTTGTCAATTCGATGTTCGTTTTCAGGCAACAGCAAAGAGCCGAAAACCCGCCCCGCGGGCTGCGGATTTTCGTGAAAGATGCCCATTTGCGGAATTTTTTGAGTTTTTTGAAAAAAACGCTTGACTTTCCGGGCGGTGGGCGCTATAATAAAACACGTTCTCCGGCGAGAACGCCAAAAGAATATGCGCCGGTAGCTCAGCTGGATAGAGTGTCTGACTACGAATCAGAAGGTCGGGGGTTCGAGTCCCTTCCGGCGCACCAAGGTCACTTGCGATTGCAAGTGAACTTTTTTGTTTATATCACCTGCGTTCACCGCTCATAGACCCCGCAGCAAAGCCCGCCTGTCCCCTTTTGCGGGAGACAGGCGGGCTTTGCTATGCAGATTTACTTTTCAAACTCCTTCGCCACATCCTGCAGCAGCTGTCTGATGGGCAGGTGCTGGGGGCAGACGCGCTCGCACTGGCCGCAGCGGATGCAGTCCGAGGCGCGGGAGCCGGGCCCGGTGTGGACATCCTCATAGTAGTAGTCCGCGTTCCAGTCGTGGTGGGTGTGCTTCGTGTTCATGATGGCAAACAGGTCGGGGATGGAGATATGCTTCGGGCAGCCTTCGGTGCAGTAGCGGCAGGACGTGCAGGGGATCAGGTCCTTTTTATGGAAGATCTCCTGCACCCGGTTCACGGCGGCCAGCTCGGCATCGTTCAGCGGCGTAAAGTCCTTCATGTAGCTCAGGTTATCCTGCATCTGCTCCATGCTGCTCATGCCGGACAGCACCATCAGCATACCGGGGAAGCCCGCGGCAAACCGGATGGCATAGCTGGCGGGGCTGCCGCCGTGCAGGGCGTCCAGCACGGCTTTTGCGTCGTCGGGCAGGTTGACAAGGCTACCGCCCTTGACCGGCTCCATGACCAGCACGGGCTTGCCATGCCTGCGGCAGACCTCATAGCACTTGCGGCTCTGGACGGCCACGTCGTCATAGTCCAGATAATTGAACTGGATCTGCACGACCTCGATGGCCGGATAGTCGGTCAGGATCTGCTCCAGCACGGCGGCGCGGTCATGGAACGAGATGCCCACATGGCGGACCTTGCCCTCGGCCTTGAGGGCGAAGGCCGTCTCATAGGCGCGGCAGTCCCTGAAGTGCTGGTAGTTTGTCGTGCTTTGGGAGTGCATTAAATAAAAGTCAAAGTAGTCCACGCCGCAGGCTGCAAGCTGGCTCTCAAAGAACGGGCGGATGTCCTCTTCCTTTTTAAAATAGGACCCGCTCAGCTTGTCGGTCAGGACATAGTCCTCCCGCGGGTAACGGCTGGTCAGGCACTCTTTTAGGGCCAGCTCGCTCTTGCCCTGAAGGTAGCCGTGGGCCGTGTCAAAATAATTGAAGCCCTGCTCCAAAAAGCAGTCCACCATCTGTTTCGTCTGCTCCATATCGACGTCCTCGCCGATCATGGGCAGGCGCATACAGCCGAAGCCGAAATTCTTCCTGATCTTTTCCATTTATAAATGCTCCTTTCGCAAGGTTTACCTTTCACAGATCTCTCCGGGGGAGGTTTTTCTCTTGGCCCCCTCTGCGAGGGGGCTCCGCCCGCAGGCGGTGGGGGAGAGAACCGTGGGACGGGCAGGAATATTTCGGGCTTAGACTGTCAAAAAACATTTGTAGGGGCGAGCATTGCTCGCCCGTGCCCGCTTGCCTTACAAGAAAACTGTCCCGGAAAATGCGTTGCGGCGGTAGGTTGACGGGCGACCAATGGTCGCCCCTACACACGCAACAGGGAAAAATGTGTTCCTCTCCGTCCCCACAAAAAACGTAGGGGCGGATTCCATATCCGCCCGTGCCCGCTTGCGGCAAGATTAACCTCCGCGGGCGCATATAGAATGCGCCCCTACGGATTACGTTTCCGACCAACAGGGACACCCACAAAAAACGCAGCCACGCTATTTTGCTGTAAAATAGCGTGGCTGCGTCTTTTGTTTTGGCCTTGCGTATGATTCCCGGCTCTGAAACCCCGCGTGTTACAGGACCTTGCGCATCTCCTGCACAAGGTCGGCAATCACGATGGGCTTGGACAGGAAACCGTTCATGCCGCATTCCAGGGCGTTGCGGCGGTCCTCATCAAAGGCGTTCGCCGTCATGGCAAGAATGGGGATGCCTGCCAGGGCGGGGTTTTCCAGCTCGCGGATGCGGCGGGTGGCGGTGTAGCCGTCCATGATCGGCATCTGCACGTCCATCAGCACCAGATCGTACTGCCCCGGCGCGGCGGTGCAGACCTTTTCCACGGCGATGGCGCCGTTCTCGGCGGTATCGACCTCAAAGCCGTAGGCGTTCAGAATCTCCACGGCGATCTCGCGGTTCAGCTCGTTATCCTCGGCAAGCAGGATGTGCTTGCCCGCAAAGTCGGTGGGTTCCTTGGGCAATACGCCCTGCTGCTCCTCCGGCTTCTGCCCGATGGCGGTCATCAGGGAGTCGCGCAGGTCCGACAGGAACATCGGCTTGGGGCAGAACGCCGTGACACCGGCGGCCTTTGCCTCGGCCTCAATGTCGGACCAGTCATAGGCGGTCAGGATAATAATAGGCGTATCATCGTTCAAACTGCGAATCTGGCGGGTGACCTCGATGCCGTTCATATCCGGCAGGCGCCAGTCGATGATATAAGCCTTGTAGGTATCGCCCATCTCGAGGGACTGCCGTGCGCGCAGCACGGCCTCCTTGCCGGAAAGCGTCCAATCGGCGCGCATACCCACCGTGACCAGCATCTTGGTCACGCTGTCGCAGGTGTTGAAATCGTCGTCCACCACCAGCGCCTTCAGACCCTCCAGCGTGGGGATCTTTTCCGCCTTGCGGTGCTCTGCCTGTATGCGCAGCGGCACACGGACGATAAATTCAGAGCCCTTGCCCGGCGCGGTCTGCACCTCGATGGTGCCGCCCATCATATCTACGATGTTTTTGCAGATGGCCATGCCCAGCCCGGTGCCCTGTATCTTGCTTACCGTGGAGGTGCGCTCGCGCTCAAAGGGCTCAAAGATTTTTTGGGCAAACTCCGGGCTCATGCCGATGCCGCTGTCCTTGACGCGGAACTCATACTGCCCGCAGCCGCTGACCTGTCCGGCAAGCTGGCGCACCCGCAGCGACACCGTGCCGCCCGCGGGGGTGAACTTGATGGCGTTGGATAAAAGGTTCATCAAAATCTGATTCAGCCGGGTCTTGTCGCAATAGACGTCCTCATCGGTAATATCTATCGCGTCCATGTACAGGTCCAGCTGCTTTGCGTATATCTGCCCGCTGACGATGGTCTTTATGTCGTGCAGTACGTCGGACAGGTTAACCTCGGTCTCGTCCAGCTGGATCTTTCCGCTTTCGATGCGGCTCATATCCAGAATATCGTTGATGAGCGAAAGCAGGTGGTTGCCGGAGGCAAGTATCTTGGTAAGGTATTCCTTCACGCGGTCCCTGTCGTCCAGATGGCTGACCGCCAGCGTGGTAAAGCCGATGATGGCATTCATCGGGGTGCGGATGTCGTGGGACATATTGGAAAGGAAGGTGCTCTTGGCGCGGTTGGCAGTCTCGGCGGCGGCAACGGCATCCGAAAGCGCCTGATTCACCTGTTTGTCGGCGGTGCGGTCGGACATGACCAGGATGTATTTGGTCCTGCCCTCCACCTCGCTGCCTATGGCGATGTTATGGAACCAGCGGCGCTCTTTGGTTTCCAGATGCTCAAACTCGAGATCCCATTCCCGCTGCTGCCCGCTGAGAAGCCCATCCAGAAAGTTTTTGCCCTGCTCCGGGGCGCCCAGCTTGTCCAGAGCATGGACATCCTGCCGGACTTCTCTCCACGGGATGCCCAGAAGCCGCTCAATGTTCGGGCTGACGTAATCCGTCTGGGAGGTTTTTGCGTCCAGCATCAGAAAAACATCGTCCACGTTCAGCGAGAGCTTCTGGAACAATTCATCCCGGTACCGGATCTCGGTATCCTTCCGGCGCAGGGTGACATGGCTTCTGAGCACAATGAGCAGAATGGCCAGCACCGCAAGACCTGCGGCGATGCCCGCCACGATCTGTATCGTATGGAACCACAGCTTATCCAGACTGGCATTGACGATGCTGACCGGCACAAGCCCCAGCATCGTCCAGCTCTGGACCGCCGTGCCCTCGTAGACCAGATAATAGCTGGTGTCGCCCAGTTTGACCCTCAGGTTTCCGCTGCTGCCCTGTGCAAAGGCATTGGACAGATCCAGGATCTGCGCCTCGGAAAGATCGGAATGGTCGCGCAGCATCGCAATGAAGTTGTAGATCGTTTCCTTGCGGTTTACGGAATTGTCGATGACCACCCGCCCATCCGGGTAGATGACATAGTTGCTGGCATTGCCCTCAAAGGCAGAGCTGTCCAGCAATCTCATCACCGCATCATTATAATAAGAGATGGCAACGGCATCGTAGGCAAAGCCCCGGTAGCTGCCCTGCGTTTCGGGACAGATGAACGCCAGCATCTGGGGCTTGCCGGGCAGCGCCGTGTTCACGACGACATCCTCATCGTGAGCGAGCTTTTCGTCCAGATTGGTCTGCAGGCCAAGATAGCCGGTCTCCCCGGTCACGGTCATGTAGTTGCCGTCATAGGTAAGAAAGTAGAATTCGGCAAACCCAGCCTCCTGCTGTGCCGCCCTGATATACGCCTGTATTTCGGCCTCATCCGAGGCAGTTTCCAGAAAGCCGTTGTACAGATGCAGGTAGCTCACATTTTTGCGCACCAGCTCTTTCAGCATATTATTGGATTTATGCAGCACCTCTTCCAGATGCGAGGTGCTTTCCTGATAGATGGTCTGGGACACAAACGAGATGTACCGAACGCTGAAACCCGCTATCAGCAAGACCAGAAGAAGGATGGCGGCAACAGGGAGCCACTTTTGCCGGGGATCGCAGTTTCGTTTGGATCCGTGCTTTTCGTCTTCCATCCCGCTCACCTCAGTGTCATGTAGTTTTCAGGCTCTGCAAGCGCTGCGCCGCCGCCGGAGAGATGATCTCGCCATCTGTTTTTTACCCATGTATCTCCGTCCAAAGACCTGCCGCTTTCGCTCGCAAGCAGCGCTTCCATCTGTTTTTCCGCTGCCAGACAGGTCACGGTAACGGTGTCGTCGTCCCGGAGCGGCTGTCCGTTCCGGGTGATGCCGGTCAGAGTATAGCTGCCGCTTGCCTCTTTGACCTCCACGGCAATGCCGCTGACCACCGGCAGAGAGCCGCGGTTGAAGGGCACAAACCCGCCCTCGCAGCCCTCCACAAAGGCGCGGACGGTCTCCTTCAGCTCTGCGCCGGTCATGGTGCGCTGGCGGGACATCAGACCGTTGGGCATGATCATGGAAGCCGCCATTTTCTTGTTATAATCTGCCTGCAGCACACTGCCGGTAAAGCTGTTTGCGGTGGCAAGCAGCACATCGGTGCCATAAACGCCTCGCAGCGTGTTCGCCATAACGGAGAAGGAGGCGCTGCCGCCGTTTGCGTGGAAGACATTGGAGCAGCTCTTCCCGGAGGTCAGCACGATCTCGTCATCGGCAGGCGTTTCTTCGGCAAGAAGCTGGGCATTGAACGCACGATAAGCCTGCTGTGCCGTGTACTCGCCCGCGATCATTTTGGAGACAACGTCCTTGGAGACGGCAAAGAAATCGTTGGAGGCGATGCGGATATACATGTGGTTTTCTTCCACCACATCGCGCACATCCTTCATGTACTCGGTCAGGCGCAGGGGGACGTTCTGGCTGTAGCTCAGCACATCCTGCCCGTCGGCAACGATGCGGCTCTGCGCCTCCTCGGAGAGCATGACGTTCAGCACCTTCATGGCTTTTTCGCGGCGCGCGGTGTCCTGCTCGAGGTCACGGTTCAGAGCGATCTGGAAATACGGGGTGGTCATGATCCACTTTTCGCCGTTCTGGCTGAAGAAGGGCAGGAAGATCGTGTCGATGCCCTCATCCTGAAACATCTTCACGCCGGCAGAGCTGCCAAAGTACATGGCAACTTCTCCGTTCCGGAACATCCCGGTCACATCGTCGTAATTCAACGCAAGATCGTCTGCCGTGAGGTGGGTATCCTGAATGAACTGCGCCATCCGCTCAAACGCCCCCGGCCATACGGTGTCGTCCAGACCCACCCGTGCGGTGCTGGCAGGGTCGCTGTAAGCAGTGCGCCACTTGCGCCCATCAGTCGTGGTAAGCTCGGCAGCGGAAAGCCCCTGCAGCGTTTCCATGCAGGTGTAGTCGTAGGTATAATCGGCGGTAAAGCCGCGGATGCCCACCTTCTCAAACGCCTGACAGGCCGAAACGAAGCTCTCGTAATCGGTGGGCAGAGGAATATCGTACTGCTCAAAAAGGCTGCGGTTGACCACAAAGCCGTGAGCATCCGCGCAGACCGGCAGCCAGTTCACGCTGCCATCCTCGTTTTTGAAGCTGTTGAGGTAGGTGTTGTACACAGCGCCCGCCTCGTTGGTCAAGGCAAGGTTCATCAGGCTGTCCTTCAAGGGAGCCGCATCGTGCAGCGAGAAGCGGCAGCAGGTGATGATATCCGGCAAACCGCCGTTCTCCTCCAAAAACTTGTAAAAATCCAAATCGTTGTTTCCCACGATGAATTCAATATTTACATCCGGCAGCTGGGACTGGATATAGGGCGCATAGGTTTCGTACAGGTTATTCGTCCACAGATACACCTGAATGGTCTGAGCATCCTCCTGCTTTTCCACATTTTCGGCGGTTTTTGTTCCGCAGCCGGTCAGCAGGGAGACCGCCATCACCAGTGCCATAAGCGCGGAAAACAGGCGGTGCAATGTTCTTTTGTTCATTAAATCGTTCCCCTCACAACTCTTGGGCAGCTGCCGTTCTGCACTCCCGAATACCACAAAAAGGCATCGATACAGCATGACAGAGATATAGGAATATTTTACCACCGCCATGATGGATTTTCAATAAAATTTCATATATTGATACTGCTTATGTTCTATGATTATCCCTTGACAAAAAGGCAGCTTTGGCCAGTTGGGTTATTTTGCTCCCCGTGGCCCGAGCAGGCCCTGCGGGCCAACATCCACTGCCAGATCTCGCTGGCTCTCAACCGCATCTACACCGAGTGGTACCCCAGCAAGGGCTACAGTTTCAACATCACCAACTCCACCAGCTACGACCAATACTACGTCCATGGCCGGACGGTGTTCGACGTCATGGTGCGGCTGACAGATGACATCTTCAACACCTATATCCGCAAGACCGGCACCGTGAACCCCTACTACGCTGAATATTGCGACGGAAAATCCGTCACCTGCCCCGGCCTCAAGCAGTGGGGGACGGTCACTCTGGCCAATCAGGGCCGCAATGCACTGAGCATCCTCAAATACTACTATGGCAACAACATCGAGATCATCCGCACCAACAACATCCAGTCCATCCCCCAGAGCTACCCCGGAAGCCCTCTGCGGCAGGGCAGCACCGGAGCGGCGGTGTTCACCCTGCAGCGGCAGCTCAACCGCATCACCAAAGACTACCCCTTCCTCGGCCTGCTGACGGTGGACGGCATCTTCGGCCGCAAGATGACCGAGACGGTCAAAAAGTTCCAGAAGCAGTTCAACCTCACCGCCGACGGCGCGGTGGGCCGCAGCACCTGGTATAAGATCAGCTATATCTATGTCTCGGTGAAGGACCTCGCCGAGCTGACCAGTGAAGGCGAGACATTCAGCGGCACCCTCCCGGACGGCTCATGGAACCTCGGCAGCAGCGTCCTCAAACAGGGCTCCACCGGCAGCGAGGTAGAGCAGCTGCAGTTCTGGCTGAGTACGCTGGCTCAGTATGAGAGCCGCATCCCCTCTGTCACGGTGGACGGCGTCTACGGCAGCGGCACAGCGGCGGCTGTCCGGGCGTTCCAGCGGCTTTACGGCCTGACGGTGGACGGCATCGTGGGCCGCACCACATGGACCGAACTGTACGACCAGTTCCGCAGCATCCAGTCCGACAACGGCACCCCCAACGCCTACCCCGGCACCGCCCTGCGCCAGGGCAGCAGCGGCCAGAACGTCCGGCTGGTGCAGTTCTGGCTGAAGATCGCACGGACGGTCTATTCCAGTCTCAACAACATCACCGTGGACGGCATCTTCGGCTCGTCTACCGCAGCGGCCGTGCGGCGGTTCCAGACCTACTTCGGCCTCACCAGCGACGGCGTCGTGGGCCGGACGACATGGAACAAGCTCTACGAAGTCTACAACGACATCGCCAACCGCCTGCTTTCGCCCAGCCTGCGGCCCGGCGAGTACCCGGGCGTGCTGCGCAATGGCTCCACTGGCACCGCCGTCCGGGAGCTGCAATTCTACCTCTACCTCATGAGCGCCTACCAGAGCAGCATCCCCTCTGTCTCCATTGATGGCCGTTTCGGCGCGGCCACCGAGGCCGCCGTGCGGGCCTACCAGCGGTTCGCCGGGCTGACGGTGGACGGCATCGTGGGCCGGAAGACATGGGATTCGCTCTACGGCAAAGCGTCGGCCCTCCGCTCGTCCGGGCCGGTGGTCACCCTCAAGCGTCTCCCCTACCCCGGCACGCCGCTCACCGTCGGCACCGACAGCAGCGCCGTGCTCTACTACACCCTGCTTTTGCAGCGCATCGCCTACTACTACGACAGTGTAGCGTCCCCCGCGCTTTCCAGACAGTACACACAGGAGACCGCGGACGCCACTGCCAGCGCGCAGGAGCTTCTGGGCCTGCCCGCCACCGGCGTGGCAGACGCCGAGACGTGGACAGCAGTGGAAGCCCTGAGCTTACAGCTGGCAGCCTTCACCCCCAACCCCGACCGGCATCCCGAGCAGGGGCCGGACTACCCGGACCGGGCCATGAAGGAGGGCAGCGCAGGGCCTGACGTCCGCCTCATCGAGGGCTGGCTCAATGACCGCTCCCAGCTCTACTGCGAGGAGGACTATGTCGCCGACAACGCTGTCTTCGGCCCGGAGGACACCGCCGCCGTAAAAGACACGCAGCAGCGGGCGGGCCTTGAACCAAACGGCGTCGTGGACCGGCCCACCTGGGCCGCACTCCGCGCCCAAAGCCATACTGCCTGCGACAGCTGCACCGAGGAGGGATGAGAGATGGCACGCTTATTGGTCTATGACGCCTACGAGAACAAAGTCTACACCTATTCGAACCTGCGCGAGAACGACCCCATGCCCTACAGCACCGGCAGGACTCTGACCGTGCGGGAGTTCCGGGGCAAATCGAACAGCCCGGTGCTCTGGACGACCATCGCGGCAATGGAAGCGTGGAACCTCACCCGCCGCAAATACGGCAGGGGCATCCCGGTGGGGTACGCCTTCCGCCGCATCTGGGAGGGAGGCCACGGCACCCGCAGCCAACACTATGCCGGCGTGGCCTTCGATGTGGGGCAGAGTCTCAGCCAGACCCAGCGCACCGCCATCTACAACGCCGCCCGCTCCACCGGGGCGTGGGGCTATGTCGAGCCGCTGAGCCAGACCCCCACATGGGTCCACTTCGACCGGCGCTACGGCACGCCCGCCTGCAGAGGCACCACGGCAGGCTACCCCACCCTTCGCCGGGGCAGCCGGGGCTGCTACGTCATGATCCTCCAGGACGCCCTCTCGACGCTGGGCTACCAGACCGGGAACCGCATAGACGGCATCTTCGGCAGCCGGACGGAAGAAGCTCTCAAGGGCTACCAGCGGCGCACCAGTCTGCGCGTCGACGGCGTCTGCGGCTGCAACAGCTGGAAGAAGATCTCCACCGCCGTGCTGGGCGTGGGACGAACCAAGACGACCATTGACTGATTTTATATATTATATAATCGTAGTGTAAAATAAAAAGGCTGCTGCAAAGTACAACCTCTCAGTCTCGCTATCGCTCGACAGCTCCCCTAGTAGGGGAGCCTCTGGCGAAGAGATGGGGCTTTCCGCCATGCCAAAGCCTCCCCTCGATAGGGGAGGTGGCACGGCGAAGCCGTGACGGAGAGGTTCAGGCACAGAAGCAACGTGACGAAAG
>ERZ834433.1638-NODE-1638-length-17164-cov-2.770004_pt1 | contig 17164 bp, 16 predicted proteins | sample MGYA00519948_ERZ834433 | MGnify/ENA primary metagenome ERZ834433 (study PRJEB31850, sample SAMEA3708752) | human gut metagenome | biome: human gut; feature: human-associated habitat; material: faeces | place: China | collected 2014 ...
TCCTGATATTGCGGGTTGTGATAAACCGCGATGGCTTTTTCAATATTGACCACGTTAACCTTCATTCCCGGTGGCGCAGCCTGACGCAATAATGTCCGGCGAACTTCATCGTTATACACCTCGTCATTGCAGATAATAATGCGCTGGGCGTTAGCCACTTTCGACCAGACGGTTGTGACCTGGCCGTGGATCAGGCGGTCATCAATGCGGGCGAGCGTAATGTTCATCAGAAATCCTCCTCTGCCGTTGCCAGTTGTTTCCAGACAACGCAGGTTTGCTTTGCGATTTGCGTCAGGTGTTCACACAGTTCATCAACGTTCATGCTGTCCTGGTTATCGACCAGTTCGAGCGCCAGTGGCAGGGAAAGGCCGCTGATCACCCGCAGGTGCGGATTGCGCATCGCAAGCGTCGCTGCTGCATTCCACGGGCTACCGCACTGTAAATCCACGGCGATTAGCCACTCGTCATGATTGTGAATGCTCACTAACTTCTCCAGCTTTGCCACAATGTCTCCGGCGTTCTCGCCGGGCACAAATTCAACTGCCTCGACCCTGGCATCGCCGTACACCATCTGAACCGATTCCAGCATGGCGCAGGCTAATTTGCCGTGGGCGCAAAAAATGGCATTGACCATAAAGCCTCCTTAGCCGCGCGTTTTGCCGCCTGCAATGTTAGTGGTTACTCCGGTGATATAGCTGGCGCGTTCAGACAGCAAATAACAAACAAAATCAGCCACTTCTGCTAATCTTCCGGCGCGCCCAATAGGAATGGAATTTTTGGTATAGCCTTCACGCAGCTGCTCGACGGTGATATTGCGCGTCCACGCCAGCGCCTCTTCATATTCCGGCGTGCGTAGCCCGGTTTTTTCCAGAATCCCCGGCGCGATACCGACCACACGGATACCGTGCTTACCCAGCTCTTTCGACCAGGAGCGCGTGAAGCTATTGAGCGCGGCTTTGGTCGCGGCGTAACAGCTTTGGCCTTCTGAGCCTTCCAGCCCACTTTCTGAGGAAACATTCACAATCACGCCATCATGTTGTTTGACCATTTGTCGCGCCACCGCCTGCGACATCAGAAAAACGCCTTTCTGGTTGATATTGACCATTTTTTCGAATGCAGCTTCGTTGAGTTCATACTGCCCGGCAGGCGCTTTCTCATCGACCAGCAGACGCGGGAAATTGACCCCGGCGTTATTGACCAGACCGTCGATGCGACCAAAACGCTGGATAATTTCCGCTACCGTATGATTTACCTCTTTGGCGCTGGAAATATCGGTCGGCCAAAACTGATAGCCTTTATGACCTTCATATTGTCCATCGCCACCGTGAATATCGACCATCTGTGCATTCGCGCCTTGTGCTAATAATTCATCCACAATCGCCAGACCAATGCCGGATGCGCCACCGGTGACAATAATGATTTTATCCTGCAAATTTAACCACGTTTGCATAACAGACTCCTGATTTTAGATAATAGGGACCCGCCGTAATTTTTATTACGATAATCATCGGGAAGATTTTTATTTCAGTAATAGTTCAGCTGTGCTGCTATTCGTTACCAGACAATTAATATATTTTCCACGCAGTGCACCAACAATTCCGCTGTATTTTTCTTCGCTCATGGCAATGCCAATGGAATACCGTGCCTGCTTTAATTTATTCATTTCGATAGAGAGTGTTTTTTCGCTCATATTCGTTTCAACCATTGCGCCGTGAATATCAAAAAAGCGCGAGCAAATATCGCCAGCAACCTGGCGGGCATTCAGGTCGTCACTCTCTTCACCACCATAAAACGCATGCCAGTTAGCGCCGTCGCGAATGGCCGGTGAGCCAATTCCCACCAGGGCGACATCCAGATTATCCCAGTAGGCAGAGATGGTTTTAAAGTGCTGAGACTGCATGATCCCATTACGAATTAATGGGTTATCCAGCAGAGCCGGAAAATCCGCGAGATGCGATTCCCCTTTCAGCTTCGCTGCCGCGCTGTAGGTTAATGTGTTTACGTGATAGCGGCTCGAGTTTACCGGACGGTCCGCCAATAATTGGTACGCAGATTAACTGCCGCGATTGCCCCGCCTGCGGCAAGTTTTCAACCAGTGCGCTCACCGCGCGACCCCAGGAAAAACCGACAATATCGCCAGGCTCCAGCAAGCGATCCAGCAGTTGCGCGCCGTGTAACCCCATCATCGCCAGTTGAGTCTCTTCATCCTCATCATTTCCCGACACCACCACAACGTCTTTCAGGCCAAACTTTTGCTTCAGTTGCTGCTCGAGCCAGAGATTTTCGTTGTAGTCATAGTTGATGGCGATGGTGACAATTCCCTGATCGCGGCCTCGTTTAAGCAAGCGGCTGATGGTGGTGCGGTAAATACCCAGTTCGCGCGCGATTTGCGCCTGCGTCATATCCTGTTCGTAATAGAGTTGGGCAATCTTCACAATCAAACGGATATCGTCACTGTTTTCCATTGCCGCCTCCTGGTTCTGCACATTTGTGCAAATACGCTTTCTCACCGCTTGATCTGATATAACCCCATCATGAGGGCCTTTCAAAGCGATTTTTCACTCTTTGCATGGGGAGAAATAGCGCTTTCTCTTGCACATTTGTTTCTCTGCGCAGTAGTCATCAGCACAGGTGTGCAGCGATTCGTAATATGTTGATTATCCTTATTTTGCCAGGCAAATTTGCATCGTACTTCCGGAGACACTTTTGTGATAAAAGGCGTGGCAGATCACATTTAATTTCGACGTTGCCGCATAACCCTGTTTTTCCCCGCTAAGAGGTACGGTATATTCCGCGTTTTACAGGAGAATTTATGCTGCCCGACTCATCAGTCCGTTTAAATAAATACATCAGCGAAAGCGGAATTTGCTCACGCCGCGAAGCGGATCGCTATATCGAGCAAGGCAATGTGTTCCTTAATGGCAAGCGAGCCACCATTGGCGATCAGGTGAAACCCGGCGACGTTGTGAAAGTAAACGGTCAGTTGATTGAGCCTCGGGAAGCCGAAGATTTGGTACTTATCGCCCTGAACAAGCCCGTCGGTATTGTCAGCACCACCGAAGATGGCGAGCGCGATAACATTGTCGATTTCGTTAACCACAGCAAACGCGTGTTCCCGATTGGCCGCCTGGATAAAGACTCCCAGGGGCTGATTTTCCTCACCAATCACGGCGATCTGGTGAATAAGATCCTCCGTGCGGGTAACGATCATGAGAAAGAGTATCTGGTGACGGTCGATAAACCGATTACCGATGAATTTATTCGTGGTATGGGGGCGGGAGTGCCGATCCTCGGGACGGTGACGAAAAAGTGCAAAGTCAAAAAAGAAGCGCCGTTTGTCTTCCGCATTACCCTGGTGCAGGGGCTGAACCGTCAGATCCGTCGCATGTGCGAGCACTTTGGTTACGAAGTGAAAAAGCTGGAACGTACGCGCATTATGAACGTCAGCTTAAGCGGCATTCCGCTGGGTGAGTGGCGCGATTTAACTGACGATGAGTTAATCGACCTCTTTAAGCTCATCGAAAATTCCTCTTCCGAGGCAAAACCTAAAACGAAGGCCAAACCGAAAACGGCGGGCATCAAACGTCCAGTCGTTAAGATGGAAAAAACGGCGGAAAAAGGCGGTCGCCCGGCGTCCAACGGTAAGCGTTTTACCTCGCCGGGGCGTAAGAAAAAAGGGCGCTAATCAGCGCCTGCCGCGCGTCGACGTATTTGCTGACCAGCTAAATGACGCTTCAGGATCCGGTTTATAAGCCTGCTTTTTCTTCAACTGGCGGGCTTTTTTTGCTGCTGCTTCACGCTCAACCATCAGCTTATCGATGTACTCTTTTTTAATGCTGTTGGTTTCCGAATTAGTCAACACGCGACCATGCGCAATCCGCGCCCGATCCAGCAGTGTTTTAAGTTCACGCTGCTCGCGTTCAGTCATCTCTTTTTGGGTAATACGGGGGAGTGCCATGATGGTGCCCTCAGTGAGCCAGAGAGTTCAGTGTACGGGAATTCGTTTGCGAGCAGAACTGATAATATTCATTTTGCCTTCTCTTAACTATTTATCTCTTTCGATAATTAATTAGAGATGCAGATAAAAAAATTAAAGGCAATTATTCTCCGATAAAGACGTTGGTTAACAGAGTACAGGCTCGTTTATTGATGAGCATAGTGACAAGAAAATCAATACGGCCCGAAATATAGCTTCCAGGCCATACAGTATTTACTCAAACAAATTACTATGCAGTTTTTGCACCACCTGCTCGGCATCTTCGCCGGGTACCAGGAAGCACAGGTTATGGCTGGATGCGCCGTAACAAATCATGCGAATGTTGAACGGTTCCAGTACGCCGAATACCTCTTTGCCAACGCCGCAGGCTTTTGACAGGTCATTGCCAATCAACGCGACCAGCGCCAGACCTTCTTCCACTTCTACCCGGCACAGTGCGGAAAGCTCCATCAGCAGAGATTGCGTCAGCAATGTATCGCCAGTGGAGGTGGAACCGGTGGTATCAAGTGTCAACGCCACGCTCACTTCGGAGGTGGTGATGAGATCCACCGAAATATTATGTCGCGCGAGGATGCCGAAAACTTCCGCGAGGAAACCGCGAGAATGCAGCATATTCAGGCTGTGCAAAGTGAGCAGAGTCTGATTGCGACGAAGCGCCAGCGCGCGGAACAGCGGCGGATTTTCAGTTTTATTGCACACCAGCGTACCACCTGCGCGTGGGTCTTTGCTGGAGCCGACAAAGACCGGGATATCGCTGCGTACTGCGGGTAGCAACGTTGCCGGATGCAGTACTTTTGCACCAAAAGTTGCCATCTCTGCCGCTTCGGCAAACGCGATTTCATCAATGCGTTTTGCTGCGGAAACCACGCGTGGATCGGTGGTGTAGATGCCCGGGACGTCGGTCCAGATATCAACACGAGATGCGTGTAAAGCCTCCGCCAGCAAGGCTGCCGTATAATCGCTGCCTCCACGGCCAAGCGTCGTTGTACGACCTTTATTTTCGCTACCGATAAATCCCTGGGTGATCACTAAGCCTTCATTGAGGCGTGGGAGCAGCTGCAGCGCGGCCAGTTCCGCCAGCGCGGCTACATCTGGCTCTGCACGACCAAATCGGTCGTTGGTACGCATCACTTTACGTACATCAAACCACTGTGCCTGAACATCGCGTTCGCGCAGGATTTCGACAAACAGCAGGGTCGACATCAGCTCGCCGTGGCTGACCAGTTCATCTGTCAGCGCCGGAGACGTTGCCAGCGCCGCCGCTTCTGCCAGAACAGTAATGTTCTCCAGCAGACGTTCAATCTCTTCACGGATAACGTTCGGGTAACGCAGACGTTCCAGAATGGCAAACTGGATGTTGCGGATAGCGTCGAGTTTTTCGAATCGCTCGCCAGGTTCCAGTCCTTCAGCTAAAGCGACCAGCAGATTAGTGATACCAGCAGAAGCCGAGAGGACAACTAAACGTACGTTGGCATCAGAAAGCACAATATCAGCGCTGCGGTTCATGGCGTCAAAATCAGCTACGCTGGTACCGCCAAATTTGGAGACAACAATTTCAGACATAACTACCTCGTGTCAGGGGATCCATTTTCAGCCTTGGCACAAGGGAAGAGCGGAAGACGGGTGGGCGCAGAGCGATACTTCGCTACTATTTTCACCCAGAAGTGCTCCACCACTTGCGAAACGCCCGACTGCGAACGCTTCTGGTGACAACCCAGGGGATTCAGCCCCTGTAGCCGATGATGAACGTGGCCAGCCGTTCAATCACCTCGGCGATGCACCCCCTCAGGTGTTATCACAGGACTGGCTCCTCCAACACCGTTACTTGGGCAACGCGCCTCTTCTGGCCTGCGCTAGCGCAGGTAGTACATTTATAAATAAAGGGTGAGCGGGGCGGTTGTCAACGACGGGGTCATGCGGATTTTTCATCCACTCCTGGCGGTCAGTAGTTCAGCTAATAAATGCTTCACTGCGCTAAGGGTTTACACTCAACATTACGCTAACGGCACTAAAACCATCACATTTTTCTGTGACTGGCGCTACAATCTTCCAAAGTCACAATTCTCAAAATCAGAAGAGTATTGCTAATGAAAAACATCAATCCAACGCAGACCGCTGCCTGGCAGGCACTACAGAAACACTTCGATGAAATGAAAGACGTTACGATCGCCGATCTTTTTGCTAAAGACGGCGATCGTTTTTCTAAGTTCTCCGCAACCTTCGACGATCAGATGCTGGTGGATTACTCCAAAAACCGCATCACTGAAGAGACGCTGGCGAAATTACAGGATCTGGCGAAAGAGTGCGATCTGGCGGGCGCGATTAAGTCGATGTTCTCTGGCGAGAAGATCAACCGTACTGAAAACCGCGCCGTGCTGCACGTAGCGCTGCGTAACCGTAGCAATACCCCGATTCTGGTTGATGGCAAAGACGTAATGCCGGAAGTCAACGCGGTGCTGGAGAAGATGAAAACCTTCTCGGAAGCGATTATCTCCGGTGAGTGGAAGGGTTATACCGGCAAAGCAATCACTGACGTAGTGAACATCGGGATCGGCGGTTCTGACCTCGGCCCGTACATGGTGACCGAAGCACTGCGTCCGTACAAAAATCACCTGAACATGCACTTTGTTTCTAACGTCGATGGGACTCACATCGCGGAAGTGCTGAAAAAAGTAAACCCGGAAACCACGCTGTTCCTGGTAGCCTCTAAAACCTTCACCACTCAGGAAACCATGACCAACGCCCATAGCGCGCGTGACTGGTTCCTGAAAGCGGCAGGTGATGAAAAACACGTTGCGAAACACTTCGCTGCGCTCTCAACCAACGCCAAAGCCGTTGGCGAGTTTGGTATTGATACTGCCAACATGTTCGAGTTCTGGGACTGGGTTGGCGGCCGTTACTCTTTGTGGTCAGCGATTGGCCTGTCGATTGTTCTCCATCGGCTTTGATAACTTCGTTGAACTGCTTTCTGGCGCACACGCGATGGACAAGCATTTCTCCACCACGCCTGCCGAGAAAAACTTGCCTGTACTGCTGGCGCTGATTGGCATCTGGTACAACAATTTCTTTGGTGCGGAAACTGAAGCGATTCTGCCGTATGACCAGTATATGCACCGTTTCGCGGCGTACTTCCAGCAGGGCAATATGGAGTCCAACGGTAAGTACGTTGACCGTAACGGTAACGTCGTGAATTACCAGACTGGCCCGATTATCTGGGGTGAACCAGGCACAAACGGTCAGCACGCGTTCTACCAGCTGATCCACCAGGGAACCAAAATGGTACCGTGCGATTTCATCGCCCCAGCTATCACCCATAACCCGCTCTCTGATCATCACCAGAAACTGCTGTCTAACTTCTTCGCCCAGACCGAAGCGCTGGCGTTTGGTAAATCCCGCGAAGTGGTTGAGCAGGAATATCGCGATCAGGGTAAAGATCCGGCAACGCTTGACTACGTGGTGCCGTTCAAAGTGTTCGAAGGTAACCGCCCGACCAACTCCATCCTGCTGCGCGAAATCACTCCGTTCAGCCTGGGTGCGTTGATTGCGCTGTATGAGCACAAAATCTTTACTCAGGGCGTGATCCTGAACATCTTCACCTTCGACCAGTGGGGCGTGGAACTGGGTAAACAGCTGGCGAACCGTATTCTGCCAGAGCTGAAAGATGATAAAGAAATCAGCAGCCACGATAGCTCGACCAATGGTCTGATTAACCGCTATAAAGCGTGGCGCGGTTAATCATCGTCGATATGTAGGCCGGATAAGGCGTTCACGCCGCATCCGGCAACCGATGCCTGATGCGACGCGGTCGCGTCTTATCAGGCCTACAGGTCGATGCCGATATGTACATCGTATTCGGCAATTAATACATAGCACGATTGATTAAATAACCTTAATAACAATGCCGACGTTATGTCGGCATTTTTTTATCAGATAAATCCCCTTGTCTGTGATTTAACGGAAATCATACCGTGAGGTTAATCCTAAAATAGATTTTTAATCGTTGTTTATTTCGGAAAATACGCAGATTAATTACTTTTGTTTTTATTTTAAGTTTATGATTTTTATTGTTATTTAAATATAAGTTGAAACTTATATTTGATATTCATTCCAATTATCCTAAAACGCCATCGCTAATTCTCCGCGCCGTAATTCGCATGCTTTAGTTGTGTATACTCGATCCCGCCCGAAATGTTTTTGGGTAAATCTCCATTCATTCAATGAAGGGAAATTGTTATGAAAAAAGTTCTGTATGGCATTTTTGCCATATCTGCGCTTGCGGCGACTTCTGCGTGGGCTGCACCTGTACAGGTGGGCGAAGCGGCAGGGTCGGCAGCAACGTCGGTTTCGGCGGGGAGTTCCTCCGCGACCAGCGTCAGCACCGTAAGCTCGGCGGTGGGTGTCGCGCTCGCGGCAACCGGTGGCGGTGATGGTTCTAATACCGGGACCACAACAACCACGACCACCAGTACCCAGTAATAAAGTATGTATCCCAAAATAATTCGGGTCATTGCATCTGTGGCTTGAAATATGAAGGGATTAACCATAACCACACTCCGGTGTGGTTATTCTGCCCCTCTGGAGAAGAGTCGTGAAGCGACCTGCACTCATTCTTATCTGCCTGCTATTACAGGCCTGTTCAGCCACGACTAAAGAGCTGGGCAATTCACTGTGGGACAGTCTGTTCGGCACGCCAGGCGTACAGCTGACGGATGATGATATTCAAAATATGCCCTACGCCAGCCAGTACATGCAGCTTAATGGCGGGCCGCAATTGTTTGTGGTGCTGGCCTTCGCTGAAGACGGACAACAAAAATGGGTCACTCAGGATCAGGCCACTCTTGTCACACAACATGGTCGTCTGGTGAAGACTTTGCTTGGCGGCGACAACCTGATTGAAGTGAATAACCTTGCTGCCGACCCGCTGATTAAACCCGCACAAATCGTTGATGGCGCAAGCTGGACGCGCACGATGGGCTGGACCGAGTATAAGCAGGTACGCTACGCCACCGCACGATCAGTCTTCAAATGGAATGGTACCGATACCGTCAAAGTCGGCAGCGATGAAACCCCGGTTCGCGTGCTGGACGAAGAAGTCTCCACCGACCAGGCGCGCTGGCATAACCGCTATTGGATCGACAGCGAAGGGCAAATTCGCCAGTCGGAACAGTATCTCGGCGCGGATTATTTTCCGGTGAAAACCACTCTCATCAAGGCGGCAAAACAATGATTAAACAAACTATTGTCGCGTTGCTTTTGAGTGTGGGAGCGTCATCGGTCTTCGCGGCAGGAACCGTCAAGGTGTTCAGCAATGGCAGCAGTGAGGCCAAAACGCTGACGGGTGCAGAGCATTTAATCGATCTGGTAGGCCAACCACGGCTGGCAAACAGTTGGTGGCCCGGTGCGGTGATTAGCGAAGAGCTGGCAACGGCGGCAGCATTGCGTCAGCAGCAGGCGTTGCTGACACGGCTGGCAGAACTAGCCGCAGACTCCAGCGCCGACGATGCCGCCGCGATTAACGCCTTACGCCAGCAAATTCAGGCGTTGAAAGTGACGGGCAGGCAAAAAATCAATCTTGATCCCGATATCGTCCGCGTTGCCGAACGCGGTAACCCGCCGTTGCAGGGCAACTACACGCTGTGGGTCGGACCACCGCCGTCCACGGTCATGTTGTTCGGGCTTATCAGCCGTCCTGGCAAGCAGCCATTCACTCCAGGTCGCGACGTGGCGAGCTATCTCTCCGGGCAGAACCTGCTTAGCGGTGCGGATCGCAGCTACGCGTGGGTGGTTTACCCGGACGGACGCACGCAAAAAGCGCCGGTGGCTTACTGGAACAAGCGTCACGTAGAGCCGATGCCCGGCAGCATTATTTATGTTGGCCTCGCGGACTCCGTCTGGAGTGAGACGCCTGATGCCCTTAACGCCGACATTCTTCAGACTCTGACGCAGCGGATACCTCAATAATGAAAAAAAGACATCTGCTTAGCTTACTGGCGCTGGGCATTAGCACAGCTTGCTACGGCGAAACATATCCTGCGCCCATTGGTCCGTCGCAGTCGGATTTCGGTGGCGTAGGATTATTACAAACGCCCACCGCGCGTATGGCACGGGAAGGGGAGTTGAGTCTGAACTATCGCGATAACGATCAGTACCGTTATTACTCAGCTTCAGTGCAACTCTTCCCGTGGCTGGAAACAACGCTGCGCTACACCGACGTGCGCACCCGGCAGTACAGCAGCGTCGAAGCGTTCTCTGGCGATCAAACGTATAAAGATAAAGCCTTCGATCTCAAACTGCGTTTGTGGGAAGAGAGTTATTGGCTGCCGCAAGTGGCGGTTGGTGCGCGGGATATCGGCGGTACGGGGCTGTTTGATGCGGAATATCTTGTTGCCAGCAAAGCCTGGGGGCCGTTCGATTTCACGCTCGGCCTGGGCTGGGGATATCTGGGCACCAGCGGTAATGTGAAAAATCCGCTCTGTTCAGCCAGTGATAAATTTTGCTATCGCGATAACAGCTACAAACAGGCGGGATCTATCGACGGTAGCCAGATGTTCCACGGCCCGGCATCACTGTTTGGCGGCGTGGAATACCAGACGCCCTGGCAACCGCTGCGCCTGAAACTGGAGTATGAAGGCAATAATTATCAGCAGGATTTTGCCGGGAAGCTTGAGCAAAAAAGTAAGTTTAACGTCGGTGCGGTTTATCGCGTTACCGATTGGGCCGACGTTAACCTTAGCTATGAACGTGGCAACACCTTTATGTTTGGCGTTACGTTGCGCACCAACTTTAACGATCTGCGCCCGTCTTACAACGATAACGCCCGCCCGCAATATCAACCGCAGCCGCAGGATGCCATTTTGCAGCATTCGGTGGTGGCGAATCAGTTAACGCTGTTGAAATACAACGCCGGACTGGCCGATCCGCAGATCCAGGCGAAAGGCGATACGCTGTATGTTACCGGCGAGCAGGTGAAATATCGTGATTCGCGCGAAGGGATCATCCGTGCTAATCGGATCGTGATGAACGATCTGCCGGATGGGATCAAAACGATCCGCATTACGGAAAATCGCCTTAACATGCCGCAGGCGACGACGGAAACCGATGTCGCCAGCCTGAAAAATCATCTCGGCGGAGAGCCGTTGGGCCACGAAACGACGCTGGCGCAAAAACGCGTCGAGCCAGTGGTTCCGCAGTCCACCGAGCAGGGCTGGTATATCGACAAATCACGCTTTGATTTCCATATCGATCCGGTGCTGAACCAGTCGGTCGGTGGCCCGGAAAACTTTTACATGTATCAGCTGGGCGTGATGGGAACGGCAGATTTGTGGCTGACGGACCATCTGCTGACCACCGGCAGCCTGTTTGCAAATCTTGCCAACAACTACGACAAGTTTAACTACACTAATCCTCCGCAGGACTCGCACTTACCGCGCGTGCGTACCCATGTGCGCGAGTATGTGCAGAACGATGTCTATGTGAATAACCTGCAAGCCAACTACTTCCAGCATCTGGGCAACGGCTTCTACGGTCAGGTCTACGGTGGTTATCTCGAAACCATGTTTGGCGGTGCGGGGGCAGAAGTGTTGTATCGCCCGCTGGACAGCAACTGGGCGTTTGGTCTGGATGCCAACTACGTTAAACAGCGCGACTGGCGTAGTGCAAAAGATATGATGAAATTCACCGACTACAGCGTGAAAACCGGACATCTGACCGCCTACTGGACGCCATCTTTCGCTCAGGATGTGTTAGTTAAAGCCAGCGTCGGGCAGTATCTGGCAGGGGATAAAGGCGGCACGCTGGAGATCGCCAAACGCTTTGATAGCGGCGTGGTGGTGGGTGGCTATGCCACGATCACTAATGTTTCGAAAGAGGAGTACGGCGAAGGGGACTTCACCAAAGGCGTGTATGTCTCTGTACCGTTGGATCTCTTCTCGTCTGGCCCGACACGCAGCCGTGCGGCGATTGGCTGGACGCCGCTGACGCGTGACGGTGGTCAGCAACTTGGGCGTAAGTTCCAGTTGTATGACATGACCAGCGACCGTAGCGTCAATTTCCGCTAAGTCATGGGAAAGGTGCCAGTTTTCGCACTCACTGGCACCTTCATTCTTAATGGCCTGTCGAGCCATCAGGAACGCAGTTCACCCCCGGTTTGCGATCTGGTGTGTAAAGGCGAAAACATTCTGTCTTCCTGTCCGTCGATATCGGTTGCAGGTCTGGTTGCCTGAGCGACTGGGCCATCATTGGGCTGGAGACATTGCTTTGCGGTAGGTCGGCTTTATCAGCAGTACCGAGCGGACCAGCATAAGCAGGAAGAACAGAGACTGATAACATCAAAGCAGCAAAATAAGGCTTCATTTTTACCACCTTTATCAGGTTACGTTTCATTTGTTCCAGAGGAACATTGTCGATTTTTCGCGCATTGCTGGTGGCTGGGAATCACCTGAATGGGTGATTTTTGAATTACCGGCTTTGGTGCGGTTTGTCTTGCCGGATGCGCCGCCAGGCGCGGCTTATCCGGCCTACGGGTAGGTATATCCGGCTTTGGTGGAGGCGCGCTCCAAATCCAGGTTGAACAAAACATACACAAAAAATATAGATCTCCGTCACATTTTTGCGTTATACAGGAAGCTCGCCACTGTGAAGGAGGTACTGCTATGACGTCACTCTCTCGTCCGCGCGTGGAGTTTATCTCCACCATTTTGCAGACCGTACTCAATCTTGGTCTGCTGTGCCTCGGCCTGATTTTGGTTGTCTTCCTCGGCAAAGAAACGGTGCATCTGGCTGATGTGCTGTTCGCGCCAGAACAAACCAGCAAATATGAGCTGGTAGAAGGACTGGTGGTTTACTTTCTCTATTTCGAATTTATCGCGCTGATTGTGAAGTACTTTCAGTCCGGTTTTCACTTCCCGCTACGTTACTTTGTCTATATTGGGATCACCGCCATTGTGCGCTTGATCATCGTCGATCATAAATCGCCACTGGATGTGTTGATCTACTCGGCTGCGATCCTGTTACTGGTGATCACCCTGTGGCTGTGTAATTCGAAACGGCTGAAGCGGGAGTAAAAAGTCAGCACGCCGAAATGGCGCGGCGTGCTGGACAGGAAGATTACAGCGTAGCAGTTTGTTGTGTTTTCTTCGTTTCCGGTTCCCAGAGCGCTTCCAGCTCCTCAAGGGTTTTACCTTTGGTTTCCGGGACAAATTTCCACATAAACAGTGCTGCCAGAACGCCCATACAACCGTAAATCCAGTAGGAGAAACCGTTGTGGAAATGGGCCACCAGCCAGGAGTTTTTGTCCATCATCGGGAAGGTCCAGGAGACGAAGTAGTTCGCCAGCCACTGGGCCGCCACCGCGATTGCCAGCGCTTTACCACGAATAGCATTCGGGAAGATTTCCGACAGCAGAACCCAGCATACCGGACCCCAGGACATGGCAAAGGCGGCAACATAGAACAGCATCGACAGTAGCGCCACAATACCCGGTGCCTGAGTGTAAAACGCGGTACCGAGGCTAAACATACCGATTGCCATTCCGAGCGCGCCGATAATTTGCAGTGGCTTACGACCAAATTTATCCACCGTCATAATTGCCAGAACGGTGAAGGTGAGGTTGATAACTCCGACAATAATGGTCTGCAACAGCGCGATATCCGTGCTGGCCCCCAGCGTTTTGAACACTTCCGGCGCGTAGTACAGCACCACATTGATGCCGACAAATTGCTGGAAGATGGAGAGCATAACGCCGATGACAATCACGCCCACGCCAAACATCAGCAGACGACCACCGGTTTTGCGGCCATGATCCAGGGAGTGTTTAATTTCCTGTACTGCCTGAGTTGCAAGCGTGTTGCCCATAATTTTGCGCAGGATACTTTCCGCCTGTTCTTGCTTGCCGCGTGACATCAGCCAGCGAGGACTTTCTGGCACGGTATACAGCAGCATTAAGAACAGCAGTGCAGGGATACATTCCGAGGCAAACATATAACGCCAGCCGTCAGTATTCAGCCAGCTGGCATCACCGGAACGGGCAATAAAATAGTTTACGCAGTAAACTAAAAGTTGCCCGAAAATAATCGCAAACTGGTTAAATGAAACCAGTTTTCCGCGAATATGAGCTGGAGCCAGTTCCGCAATATACATTGGCGAGAGCATTGAGGCTAAACCAACGCCAATACCGCCAATAATGCGATAAATAACAAATTCCGGGACATAACCTGCCAGATAAATAGGTACTGTGTTGTCCGGGTTTATAGAGGTAAAACCAAGTTCTGGCCAGGCAGAACCTACACCAGAAATAAAAAACAGGACAGCAGCAATCTTAAGTGAATCACGACGGCCGAAGCGGTTACTGCAATAACCACCGAGGGCACCGCCGATGATGCAACCAATCAGAGCGCTGGCCACGCAAAACCCTAACAGGGAGTTGGCAGCGGATTCACTTAAGTTTTGTGGAGCAACAAAGACGGTATTGAGTGACTCAACAGTACCGGAAATAACGGCGGTGTCGTAGCCAAATAATAAACCACCTAATGTAGCGACTAAGGTAATCGAAAATATATAACTGGAATTATACTGGGTATTCATTCAGACCTGCCTTAGACCATTCTGATCTTTTATCAGTGCATTGATGTTGGAATTGTCAGGCAGTTAAGGCAATTATCATTTTTTACAATGCGTTTACGTAATGTCTTTTCTGTGATCTTAATTGTGATAATTATCAAAAATTGATGAAAACAATACTATTGCCGTGACTCAGAGCACGAAAGAGAATTATCGTAAGTGGGAAAACAAATAACGTAAAAATAATAAGTTCTATGATGGAAATATTAACCGGCGAACGATTCAGATTGCAGACGAAAGAAAAAAAGGCGCTCCGTGGAGCGCCGAATAACAGTCACAAGTTGGGATAACGTAAGTTGAGGGTGCAGCGGCATAACATTGGCAGAACAACATCTTTAACCTTTCACACCACCTGCCGTCAGGCCGTTGACCAGCCAGCGTTGAGCCAGCAAGAAGACGATGGTGATCGGTAATGCAGACATCACGGCAGCGGCGGCAAAGTCACCCCACAGGTAGTTTTGCGGGTTGAGGTATTGCTGCATCCCCACGGCCAGGGTGTAGCTGTTTACGTCACGCAGTAACAGCGACGCGACCGGAACTTCAGTAATGGCAGCGATAAACGACAGGATGAATACCACCGCCAGAATCGGTACTGACAGCGGCAACAGGACAAGGCGGAAGGCCTGCCACGGTGTCGCACCATCCAGCGCCGCCGCTTCTTCCAGCGAACTGTCGATGGTTTCGAAATAGCCTTTGATGGTCCAGACATGCAGCGCAATCCCACCCAGATACGCGAAAATTACGCCGCCGTGAGTATTCAGGCCAATGAATGGAATGTACTCACCCAGACGATCAAACAACGCATACAACGCGACCAGTGAAAGTACTGCCGGGAACATCTGGAAAATCAGCATTCCTTTCAGCAGCGTCGCTTTGCCTGGAAAGCGCATACGGGCGAAAGCGTAGGCGCAGGTGGTGGAGAGCGCCACAATGCCAATCGCGGAAATCCCGGCGACCTTTACCGAGTTCCACAGCCACAGCAGTACCGGGAATGGCGGTGGCGTAATGCGACCATCAGCCTGTTCAACGCTAAAACCTAACGCCAGTTTCCAGTGATCCCAGGAGATTTGCTCCGGGATCAGACTACCGGTCGCGAAGTTCCCCTGACGCAGCGAGATGGCGACGACCATCAGCAGCGGGAACATAATCGCCGCGATAAAAAGTAGCAGTAGCAGGTGAGTAATAAACAAACGTGCTTTTTGCGATTTCGGTTGGACCATTGCCATTTTTGTTATCTCCCTTAATCAAACTTCATTCGCGTGGCTTTCAGGTTCACTATCGCCAGCGCACCCACCAGCAGGAAGATCAGCGTGGCAATTGCTGCCGCCAGACCGAAGTCCTGACCCCCGCCGCCTTCAAAAGCGATACGGTAGGTGTAGTTAACAAGCAGGTCGGTATAACCGGCTGGCGTGGTCGTGCCAAGACGATCCGGGCCGCCGTTGGTTAACAGCTGAATCAGCACGAAGTTGTTAAAGTTAAAGGCGAAGCTGGCGATCATCAGCGGCGTCAGCGGTTGAATCAGCAGCGGCAGCGTAATCTTAAAGAAGTTCTGGAACGGACCTGCGCCATCCATTGCTGAGGCTTCATACAAATCGTCCGGAATCGCTTTCAGCAAGCCCATGCAGAGGATCATCATGTACGGATAACCCAGCCAGGTATTGACGATAATTAGCATCGTGCGGGCGGTGGTCGGATCGCTGAACCAGGCGGGCTTCACGCCAAACAGCGCGCTCAACATCATGTTGATTTCACCGAAGCTCTGGTTAAACAATCCTTTGAAAATCAAGATTGAAATGAACGATGGCACCGCGTAGGGCAGAATCAGCAGGACGCGATAGACCGCTTTGCCGCGCAACGCTTCCCACTGCACCAGACACGCCAGAACCATGCCGACCGCCACCGTTAAAAAGACAGTGATCAGCGAGAACACCACGGTCCAGACGAAAATGGCGAGGAACGGTTTCTGAATGCCTTCGTCGGTAAAGACGCGGGTAAAGTTTTTCCAGCCGGTGGTCACGGTGTAACCGGGGCTTAGCTTTTCATCACCCCAGTTGCCGTCGGCGGTAATGGACTGGTAAAAGCCAATTTTGTTATTCGGACGATATTTCACGCCGCTCTGATTATTCGTCAACGTACCGTCACCGTCGAGTGTGTAGAGCGGCTGCGTGCCAGAAAACTGGCGCAGGGAGCTCATCATCACTTTGTTGCCATCCGGCAGAATGGCGGTAATGTCACTCAGCGCCTGACGATTCTGGGTAATCACGCGGAGATTCGCGCGTTCGCCTTCAGGCTGGGCGGCCGTTTCTTTCAGTTGCAGTTTTTGCTCGCCGCCAAATTTAAAAGCGTCGGAGAGATAATTTTTGCCGGTTTCGCCGTCGCTGAGCGCCAGTTGCCACTCATCGCCCGCCGGGTAAAGACCAAAGTTATAGGTTTTGCCTGCTTGCCAGGAGCGATCTAACAACACTTCCTGCGCACGTTCAAAAGTCAGCTGGTTAGTGCTGCTGTAGTTGGTGAAGGCAATGGCGATGGTGCAGACCAGAGGGAAGAGGA
>ERZ834433.1642-NODE-1642-length-17091-cov-2.692181_pt1 | contig 17091 bp, 9 predicted proteins | sample MGYA00519948_ERZ834433 | MGnify/ENA primary metagenome ERZ834433 (study PRJEB31850, sample SAMEA3708752) | human gut metagenome | biome: human gut; feature: human-associated habitat; material: faeces | place: China | collected 2014 ...
CTGCGCGCGCAGCTCGTCGAGCAGCGGAATAATGGTGTCTATCTCTTCCGTACCCATATGACCGCCTTCTCCCGCGTGCGGATTAAGGCCGCAGACCAGAATGCGCGGTTCGGCAATACCAAATTTGGTCCGCAAATCGTGATGCAAAATAGCAATCACTTCGTGCAAAAGCGCAGGGGTGATAGCGTCTGCGATATCGCGCAGCGGTAAATGCGTCGTTGCCAGCGCCACGCGAAGTTCTTCGGTCGCCAGCATCATCACCACTTTTTTCGCCTGCGAACGCTCTTCGAAAAACTCGGTATGACCGGTAAACGGAATGCCTGCGTCGTTAATGACGCCTTTATGCACGGGGCCTGTGATCAGCGCAGCAAATTCACCGTTCAGACAGCCATCACACGCTCGCGCCAGCGTTTCCACCACATAATGCCCATTTTCAACCGCTAACTGCCCCGCAGTGACAGATTCACGTAGCGCGACAGGAAGTAGCGTTAATGTGCCCGCAGTTTGCGGTTGTGCAGGGGAGTTGGGGGAATAAGAACGGAGGGTGAGCGGCAAACCGAGCATCGCTGCCCGGTCGGTAAGGAGAGTGGCATCGGCACAAACAACCAGTTCGACCGGCCACTCACGCTGTGCAAGCTGGACAACTAAGTCCGGGCCAATCCCGGCGGGCTCGCCGGGAGTGATCACAACACGTTGGGTTTTAACCATTAGTTGCTCAGGATTTTAACGTAGGCGCTGGCACGTTGTTCCTGCATCCAGCTTGCTGCTTCTTCCGAGAACTTACGGTTCATCAGCATGCGGTACGCACGATCTTTCTGCGCCGCGTCGGTTTTATCGACATTACGGGTATCCAGCAGTTCGATTAAATGCCAGCCGAATGAAGAGTGAACCGGTGCACTCATTTGACCTTTGTTCAGGCGAGTCAGGGCGTCACGGAAGGCCGGATCGAAAATATCTGGTGTAGCCCAGCCGAGATCGCCGCCCTGGTTAGCAGAGCCTGGATCCTGAGAGAACTCTTTCGCTGCGGCAGCAAAAGTCGTTTTACCACTCTTGATATCGGCAGCAATCTGTTCCAGTTTCACGCGGGCCTGTTCGTCAGTCATGATCGGTGACGGTTTCAGCAGAATATGGCGAGCATGAACTTCGGTCACCGAGATATTTTTGCTTTCGCCGCGCAGGTCGTTAACTTTCAGAATATGGAAGCCAACGCCGGAACGAATCGGGCCAACAATGTCGCCTTTCTTCGCGGTGCTTAATGCCTGGGCGAAGATCCCCGGCAACTCCTGAATACGGCCCCAGCCCATCTGGCCGCCGTTCAGCGCCTGCTGGTCGGCAGAATGAGCAATCGCCAGCTTACCGAAATCAGCGCCGTTACGCGCCTGATCGACAATGGCGCGCGCCTGGCTTTCCGCTTCGTTCACCTGATCAGAGGTCGGGTTTTCCGGCAGCGGGATCAGGATGTGGCTCAGGTTCAGCTCAGTGCTGGCGTCGTTTTGGTTACCCACCTGCTGCGCCAGGGATTCGACTTCCTGCGGCAGGATGGTGATGCGACGACGCACCTCGTTGTTACGCACTTCAGAGATAATCATCTCTTTGCGGATCTGGTTACGATAGGTGTTGTAGTTCAGACCATCGTAAGCCAGACGGCTGCGCATCTGATCCAGCGTCATGTTGTTCTGTTTCGCGATGTTAGCAATCGCCTGATCCAGCTGCTCATCGGAGATTTTCACTCCGATTTTCTGCCCCATCTGCAGGATGATTTGATCCATGATCAAACGTTCCATGATTTGGTGGCGCAGCGTCGCGTCATCAGGAAGTTGCTGCCTTGCCTGAGCAGCGTTCAGTTTTACCGACTGCATTAATCCATCAACGTCGCTTTCCAGCACGACGCCGTTATTGACGACGGCTGCGACTTTATCGACTACCTGGGGGGCAGCGAAACTGGTATTCGCGATCATGGCGATACCGAGAAGCAGCGTTTTCCAGTTCTTCATACTTTTTCCATTTCAATTAACCGCACTGCGGATTACGTGGTAAATCAACAAATCACAAAGTGTTTTGATACGGCAGAATGTTCGAACGCAGCATCTCTTGCGTACCCAGACCGTAATTGGAGCTCAGGCCGCGAAGTTCGATGTTAAAGCCGATTGCGTTGTCATATACCGCATGTTGTTTATCGTTATCCCAACCGTTCAGCTTCCGCTCGTAACCGACGCGAATTGCATAGCAGCAGGAGCTGTATTGCACACCTAACATAGAGTCAGCTTGCTTGTTCGCATTGGTGTCGTAGTAGTAGGCCCCAACAATGGACCAACGATCGGCAATTGGCCAGCTGGCGACAGCACCTACCTGCGAAATACCATCTTTGTACTGAGGGGCATTCCAACGTTTATCTCTACTGTCTCTTGGCAGTGTAGCCTGAATATATTCCGGGCTGGCGTAACGGTAGTTCAGCTGCACCAGACGGTCTTCATCTCGGCGATACTCAATACTAGAACTACTGGTCGCCACGTTATCCAGGCGAGTGTCGTACTGAATCCCGCCACGCAATCCCCAACGCTCGGAGATACGCCAGTAGGTGTCGCCTGCCCACACCAGTGAGCCCGTTTTGTCGTCATTCTCCCATGTTATGTTGTCATCGCCAGTGCGAGACTCCGTGAAATAGTAGATTTGACCAACGGAAATATTAAAACGTTCAACGGCAGCATCATCATATATGCGAGATGTGACACCGGTCGTCACCTGGTTAGCGGAGGCAATACGGTCAAGACCGCCGTAAGTCCGGTCCCGGAACAAGCCCGAATAATCGGATTGCAATAAGGCAGAGTCGTAGTTGTAGATATCGCTCTGATCGCGATACGGCACGTACAAATACTGCGCGCGCGGTTCCAGCGTTTGGGTAAAGCCCGGTGCCAGCAGATTCATATCACGTTCGAAGACCATTTTACCGTCAACTTTAAATTGCGGCATTACACGGTTAACAGAATCTGCCAACTTATTGTTTTGTGGATTGCTGTTATACCAGTCAAGATTAGTTTGCTGATAATGAGTTGCCAGCAACTTCGCTTCGGTATTGATGCTGCCCCAGTTATTAGAGAGCGGCAAATTGATGGTCGGTTCCAGGTGAACACGGGTTGCTTCAGGCATGTCGTCTCTGGTGTTAACAAAGTGCACTGCCTGGCCGTAAATACGCGTATCAAACGGACCAACATCATTCTGGTAGTAGTTAACGTCTAACTGCGGCTCTGCCGAGTAGCTACTGGTGTTCTGTTCGCTGAAGACCTGGAACTGCTTGGTTGAAACGGTGGCATTGAAGTTTTGCACCGCATAGCCAACGCTGAATTTTTGCGTTGCGTAGCCGTCAGTACTGGAACCGTACTTGTTATCGAAATCATTGAAGTAGCTAGGATCGCTGACCTTGGTGTAGTCGACGTTGAAACGCCACACCTGATCCATGACCCCGGAGTGGTTCCAGTAGAATAACCAACGACGTGAACTGTCATCGTTCGGGTGTTCATCTTCATAGACTTTATCTGAAGGCAGATAGTCCAGTTCCATCAAGCCAGCGCCCGCCTGGGAGAGGTAGCGGAATTCGTTCTCCCACATGATATTGCCACGACGATGCATATAATGCGGCGTGATGGTGGCATCCATATTTGGCGCGATGTTCCAGTAATATGGCAGGTAGAACTCAAAGTAGTTGGTGGTGGTGTACTTGGCGTTCGGGATCAAGAAACCAGAGCGACGTTTGTCACCCACCGGCAACTGCAAATAGGGGCTATAAAAGATCGGTACCGGACCCACCTTAAAGCGGGCGTTCCAGATCTCCGCAACTTGTTCTTCGCGGTCATGAATAATTTCGCTACCTACCACGCTCCAGGTGTCAGAACCCGGCAGACAGGAGGTAAAGCTACCGTTATCCAGAATGGTATAGCGGTTTTCGCCACGTTGTTTCATCAGGTCCGCTTTACCGCGGCCCTGGCGACCCACCATCTGGTAATCACCCTCCCAGACGTTGGTATCTTTGGTGTTCAGATTCGCCCAGCCTTTCGGCCCTTTGAGGATCACCTGGTTATCGTCGTAATGGACATTACCGAGCGCATCAACGGTACGTACCGGCTCCGGTTGTCCTGGTGCCTCTTTTTGATGGAGCTGCACTTCGTCGGCCTGCAGACGGCTGTTACCCTGCATGATATCCACGCTGCCAGTAAACACGGCGTCATCCGGGTAGTCCCCTTTCGCGTGGTCAGCATTGATAGTCACGGGTAAGTCATTGGTATCGCCCTGTACCAGAGGACGGTCATAGCTTGGCACGCCCAACATGCACTGTGAGGCGAGGTCGGCTGCCAGTCCCTGTTGACTATAAAGGGCGGTGGCAATCATGGTGGCCAGGAGAGTGGGGATACGTTTTTTCATACGTTGATTTTATTGTTCCATCATCGGTAACGTTGCGCGTGACAAACGGTCAGAGACTAACGTACTCGTCATCTCTACGCTAGTGTTAATCCTGTCCGAATAGCGTCAGTGGTGTTAGGCACGGCATTGAATGACAGGTATGATAATGCAAATTATAGGCGATGTCCCACAATTGACCGCAGCCGGAAAACGGTAAAAGCACCTTTATATTGTGGGAGATAGCCCTGATATCCGTGTGTCGATTTGGGGAATATATGCAGTATTGGGGAAAAATCATTGGCGTGGCCGTGGCCTTACTGATGGGCGGCGGCTTTTGGGGCGTAGTGTTAGGCCTGTTAATTGGCCATATGTTTGATAAAGCCCGTAGCCGTAAAATGGCGTGGTTTGCCAACCAGCGTGAGCGTCAGGCGCTGTTTTTTGCCACCACTTTTGAAGTGATGGGGCATTTAACAAAATCCAAAGGTCGCGTCACGGAGGCTGATATTCATATTGCCAGCCAGTTGATGGACCGAATGAACCTTCATGGCGCTTCCCGTACTGCGGCGCAAAACGCGTTCCGGGTGGGAAAATCAGACAATTACCCGCTGCGCGAAAAAATGCGCCAGTTTCGCAGTGTCTGCTTTGGTCGTTTTGACTTAATTCGTATGTTTCTGGAGATCCAGATTCAGGCGGCGTTTGCTGATGGTTCACTGCACCCGAATGAACGGGCGGTGCTGTATGTTATTGCTGAAGAATTAGGGATCTCCCGCGCCCAGTTTGACCAGTTTTTGCGCATGATGCAGGGCGGTGCACAGTTTGGCGGCGGTTATCAGCAGCAATCTGGCGGTGGTAACTGGCAGCAAGCGCAGCGTGGCCCGACGCTGGAAGATGCCTGTAATGTGCTGGGCGTGAAGCCGACGGATGATGCGACCACCATCAAACGTGCCTACCGTAAGCTGATGAGTGAACACCATCCCGATAAGCTGGTGGCGAAAGGTTTGCCGCCTGAGATGATGGAGATGGCGAAGCAAAAAGCGCAGGAAATACAGCAGGCCTATGAATTGATTAAGCAGCAGAAAGGGTTTAAATGACCCTGTAAATGATGCTGAGTAACTGCCCACGATTAAAGGTGGCCGCCCTGGCGGTCACTTCTTTGAGAAAAGGCGTTTACTCAGAATGGTGGACAGGCTCAATGCACGGTTTACGGGAGGGGTTCTGTTGGTTTTATCGCGTTGACCCTGCTTAAGGTTGAGAGCTTTACGACGAGCGGAATTATATTTTTACGTCTTAAAAATTAAAAACACATATCTGAATGAGCGATTTTTGAAAGTATATTTATTCAGAGCGCGCATCATGAGTTTTTAACTCAATGCGAGGCTATTACCATGAAAGTATCAGTTCCAGGCATGCCGGCTACGCTTTTAAATATGAACAATAACGATATTTATAAGATGGTTAGCGGGGACAAGATGGACATGAAGATGAATATCTTTCAACGCTTGTGGGAGACGTTACGTCATCTGTTCTGGTCAGATAAACAGACTGAGGCTTATAAACTTCTGTTCAATTTCGTGAATAAAAAGGCTGGCAACATCAACGCCTCAAAATACTTTACTGGGGCTGTCGACGAGAATGAGAAAGAAAAGTTTATCCATAGTCTGGAATTATTCAATGAACTCAAAACATGCGCAAAAAATCCGGATGAGGTGGTCGCAAAGGGCAAGATGCGCTGGGTCGCCGAGACCTACGGTGATATCGAGTTAAGTGTCACTTTTTTCATTGAAAATAATGAGATATGTACTCAGACGTTGAAGCTGTGCAAGGGCCTCGGTAGCTTGGGCGTTGATCTTAGAAACGCTTACCTTCCCGGCGTTGACATGAGGAATTGTTACCTTGGTAAAAAAACAATAATAGATAACAACGTCCTTTACTTGGAACCTGGGTGGAATGCTAACCTGGAAGGTGCTATCCTGGAAGGTGCTATCCTGGACGGTACTGACGCAATTATTATTAATAAAATCACCACCAAAAAAATTGCTACTGAAGAAATTACCACTAAACAAAGTACTGCTGAAGAAATTACTGACAACGCAATTATTGAATGAGCCAGAATAAGCTAAGGTTGAAGGGGCTGGAACGCCCCTTCAACCTTAGCAGTAGCGTGGGATGATTTCACAATTAGAAAGACCTGCATGATGAGCGAGAGAAGAGGCTGGTGATGCAAGGCGTCGTGCACGACGCGGATCACCGAGATGGGCATCGCCAACCAGACTGCTAATTAGCCCATGAATAACAATCAGAAAGGACCATAACAGACCCGATAAAATGAAATATTAGAGACGATCAACGGGTGAAAAAAAAGTTCAAAAATTCGCTGTGGAGCAGGAAGGGAATTACCGAATGGAAAGCGTAGCCACACGCAACAACTGAAAGCAGTTTGGCAGAAACAAAAAATCCCCGGACTCGGGGATTTATGTACAAGAGGCAGCCCTTAGGATGAGGGTATAAACGTACAGGAAAGGTTAAAAATCCGCTGGCGCTTTAAACGTCATACTATTGCCATACGCCGGATGGGTAATCGTCAACATCTCTGCATGTAGCAACAAACGTGGTGCCATCGCTCTCGCTTCCGGTGATGCATAAAAACGATCGCCGAGAATCGGATGACCCAGCGCCAGCATATGCACACGCAATTGATGCGAACGCCCGGTAATCGGTTTTAACACCACTCTTGCCGTGTTATCCGCCGCATACTCCACCACTTCATATTCCGTCTGCGCAGGTTTACCCGTTTCGTAACAGACTTTCTGTTTCGGGCGGTTTGGCCAGTCGCAAATCAGTGGCAGATCTACCAGACCTTCCGCAGGGGATGGATGCCCCCAGACGCGGGCCACATACTGCTTTTTCGGCTCGCGCTCGCGGAACTGGCGTTTTAACTCCCGCTCCGCGGCTTTGGTCAGCGCCACTACAATCACGCCGCTGGTAGCCATATCCAGACGATGCACCGATTCTGCCTGCGGATAATCACGCTGAATGCGCGTCATCACGCTGTCTTTGTGCTCTTCCAGACGACCCGGCACTGACAACAAACCGCTCGGCTTGTTGACCACCATAATATGGTCATCCTGATACAGGATAACCAACCAGGGTTCCTGCGGTGGATTGTAGTTTTCCATCCCCATTTTCGGCTCCGTTACTGATGCGTTACAACGATCAAACGCAGGGCATCCAGACGCCAACCTGCCTGATCCAGGCTTTCCATTACCTGCTGACGGTTGCTCTCAATGGCGGTCAGTTCGTCGTCACGAATGTTCGGGTTCACTGCACGCAGAGCTTCCAGACGAGACAGCTCGGCAGACAGTTTTTCGTCGGCTTCGTTACGTGCGGCATCAATCAGTGCACGGGCAGATTTCTCGATCTGCGCTTCACCCAGTTGAAGGATAGCGTGAACATCCTGCTGCACGGCGTTAACCAGTTTGCTGCCGGTGTGACGGTTAACCGCGTTAAGCTGGCGGTTAAAGGTTTCAAACTCTACCTGCGCCGCCAGGTTGTTGCCGTTTTTATCCAGCAGCATACGTACCGGCGTCGGTGGCAGGAAGCGGTTGAGCTGCAACTGCTTCGGCGCCTGGGCTTCAACCACATAAATCAGTTCCACCAACAGCGTACCTACCGGCAACGCTTTGTTTTTTAACAGTGAAATCGTGCTGCTACCGGTATCGCCAGAAAGGATCAGATCCAGACCGTTGCGGATCAGCGGATGCTCCCAGGTAATAAACTGCGCATCTTCACGCGCCAGCGCCACTTCACGATCAAAGGTGATGGTGATGCCATCTTCCGACAGGCCAGGGAAGTCCGGCACCAGCATATGATCGGACGGCGTCAGCACGATCATGTTGTCGCCGCGATCGTCCTGATTGATACCGATAATATCGAACAGGTTCATGGCGAAGGCGATCAGGTTGGTATCGTCATCCTGCTCTTCAATGCTTTCTGCCAGTGCCTGGGCTTTTTCGCCACCGTTGGAATGGATTTCCAGCAGGCGGTCACGACCCTGTTCCAGCTGTGCTTTCAGCGCTTCATGTTGCTCGCGGCAGTTTTTGATCAGATCGTCAAAGCCTTCGGTTTGATCCGGTGAAGCCAGATAGTTAATCAGATCGTTGTATACGCTATCGTAAATAGTGCGTCCGGTCGGGCAGGTGTGCTCAAATGCATCCAGACCTTCGTGATACCAGCGCACCAGCACCGACTGAGCGGTTTTCTCCAGATAAGGCACATGGATCTGAATATCGTGCGCCTGGCCGATACGATCCAGACGACCAATACGCTGCTCCAGTAGATCCGGGTTGAATGGCAGGTCAAACATCACCATGTGGCTGGCGAACTGGAAGTTACGTCCTTCAGAACCGATTTCCGAGCACAGCAGTACCTGTGCGCCGGTGTCTTCTTCAGCAAACCAGGCGGCAGCGCGGTCACGTTCAATAATCGACATGCCTTCGTGGAACACCGCGGCGCGGATACCTTCACGTTCGCGCAGTACCTGCTCCAGTTGCAGCGCAGTGGCAGCTTTGGCGCAGATCACCAGCACTTTCTGAGAGCGATGGCTGGTCAGGTAGCCCATCAGCCACTCAACGCGCGGATCGAAGTTCCACCAGGTGGCGTTATCACCTTCAAATTCCTGATAAATACGCTCCGGGTAGAGCATATCGCGAGCACGATCTTCCGCACTTTTACGTGCGCCCATAATGCCGGAGACTTTAATAGCCGTCTGATACTGCGTCGGTAGCGGCAGCTTAATGGTGTGCAGCTCGCGTTTCGGGAAGCCTTTCACACCGTTACGCGTGTTACGGAACAGCACGCGGCTGGTGCCGTGGCGATCCATCAGCATCGAAACCAGCTCCTGACGGGCGCTCTGGGCATCTTCGCTGTCGCTGTTTGCTGCCTGCAACAGCGGCTCGATATCCTGCTCGCCGATCATCTCGCCGAGCATGTTCAGTTCGTCATTGCTCAGTTTGTTACCTGCCAGCAGCATGGCAACGGCGTCCGCAACCGGACGATAATTTTTCTGCTCTTCAACGAACTGCGCAAAATCGTGGAAACGGTTCGGGTCCAGCAGACGCAGACGGGCGAAGTGGCTTTCCATCCCCAGCTGTTCCGGGGTCGCGGTCAGCAGCAGAACGCCCGGCACGTGCTCTGCCAGTTGTTCAATGGCCTGATATTCGCGGCTCGGCGCATCTTCGCTCCACACCAGGTGATGGGCTTCATCGACCACTAGCAGATCCCATTCGGCTTCACAGAGATGTTCCAGACGCTGTTTGCTACGACGGGCAAAATCCAGCGAGCAAATCACCAGCTGTTCGGTGTCAAACGGGTTGTAAGCATCGTGCTGAGCTTCGGCATAACGCTCATCATCAAACAGAGCAAAGCGCAGGTTGAAACGGCGCAGCATTTCTACCAGCCACTGATGCTGTAAGGTTTCCGGGACGATAATCAGCACACGTTCAGCAGCGCCAGAGAGCAGTTGCTGATGCAGGATCATCCCGGCTTCAATGGTTTTCCCTAAACCCACTTCGTCAGCCAGCAGGACGCGCGGCGCGTGGCGGCGACCAACATCATGAGCGATGTTGAGCTGGTGCGGGATCAGGCTGGTACGCTGACCGCGCAGGCCGCTGTACGGCATACGGAACTGTTCGCTGGAATACTTACGCGCGCGATAACGCAGCGCAAAGCGGTCCATACGGTCAATCTGCCCGGCAAACAGACGGTCCTGCGGTTTGCTGAACACCAGTTTGCTATCAAGGAAAACTTCACGCAGGGCTACGCCGGACTCTTCAGTATCCAGGCGAGTACCGATATAGGTCAGCAAGCCATTTTCTTCTTTTACTTCTTCGACTTGCATCTGCCAGCCGTCATGGCTGGTAATGGTATCACCAGGGTTGAACATTACGCGGGTCACGGGGGAATCACTGCGTGCGTACAGACGGTTTTCACCAGTAGATGGGAAAAGTAAAGTGACAGTTCGCGCATCCACCGCGACAACGGTTCCAAGTCCCAATTCGCTTTCTGTATCGCTGATCCAGCGTTGACCAAGTGTAAAAGGCATATGTGTTCGGCTCTATATCTTTAATTGCAGGCAATAACCACCCGCTACCGTGCTTATGAGGTAGTGGTGTTATTCAGGTCCAGGAATGGAAAGGGCGCTATGGTACTGGATGGCAAAGCATTCGTCACGCATCAAAATGGTATCTGGCGAACTCTTTTTTTGCTCAAAATAGCCCAAGTTGCCCGGTCATAAGTGTAGCAAAATTATCCTCAATAAAAGGGAGTATTCCCTCCGCCACGGGTTGTAGCTGGCGGGTCAGATAGTGTTCGTAATCCAGTGGTGAACGTTGGTAGTCCAGCGGCTCCGGGCCGTTGGTGGTCCATACGTACTTAATGGTGCCGCGGTTCTGATATTGCAAGGGGCGACCGCGCTTTTGGTTTTCTTCATCGGCAAGGCGAGCGGCGCGTACATGAGGCGGAACATTACGCTGATATTCGCTCAGCGGACGGCGAAGGCGTTTACGGTAAACCAGCCGCGCATCCAGTTCACCCGCCATCAGTTTGTCGATGGTTTCGCGGACGTACTCCTGATATGGCTCGTTGCGGAAGATACGCAGGTAAAGCTCCTGCTGAAACTGCTGGGCCAGCGGCGTCCAGTCCGTACGCACGGTTTCCAGCCCTTTAAACACCATCCGCTGCTTATCGCCCTCCTGAATCAGCCCGGCATAACGCTTTTTACTGCCGGTATCGGCTCCGCGAATGGTTGGCATCAGAAAACGGCAGAAATGGGTTTCATACTCCAGTTCTAATGCGCTGGTCAGCCGTTGTTTTTGCAGCGTTTCCGCCCACCAGGCGTTAACGTGCTGCACCAGTGCACGACCGATTTTCACCGCTTCTTCTTCCGAATGTGCGCCTTTCAGCCAGACAAACGTTGAGTCGGTATCGCCGTAGATCACGTCGTAGCCCTGCGCTTCAATCAACGCTTTGGTTTGCCGCATGATCTGATGACCACGCATGGTGATCGACGACGCCAGGCGCGGATCGAAGAAGCGGCAGGCGGTGGTGCCAAGCACGCCATAAAAGGCATTCATAATGATCTTCAGCGCCTGCGAAAGCGGCTTATTACCCTGACGTTTGGCTTCATCGCGCCCGTGCCAGATGTTAGTCACAATCTCCGGCAGGCAATGTTTTTCTCGTGAGAACCAGGCATCGAGAAAACCTTCGGTACTGTGCTCTGGATCAGGCTGCGCCATGCCTTCCACCAGCCCGACGGGATCAATCAGAAAGGTGCGGATGATCGACGGGTACAGGCTTTTGTAGTCCAGCACCAGTACCGAATCATAAAGCCCTGGCCGCGAATCCATCACATAGCCGCCAGGGCTGGCGTGTGGCGGCACTTCGCCGAGATTAGGCGCGACATAACCAGCGCGATGCATTCGCGGAAAATAGAGATGACCAAACGCTGCCACCGACCCCCCGTGCCGATCTACCGGCAGGCCGTTCACCGTCGCTCGTTCGAGTAAAAACGGCATGATTTCAGTTTTGTGGAAGATCTGCGTCACCAGCTCGCAATCTTTCAGGTTATAAGTTGCCAGCGCAGGTTTATCTTCGGCGAAACGGCGGTCAATTTCGTCCATTCGATCCCACGGGTTATCGATAGATTTTCCTTCGCCTAATAGCTCCTGAGCGACAGTTTCCAGCGAGAATGAAGAGAAATTCCAGAACGCGGATTTCAGCGCCTCGATACCGTCGATAATCAGCCGCCCTTTGGCCTGGGCAAAAAAGACGCCGTTTTTAAAGCCGTGCTCGCGCCACTCCAGCTCACTGTTATCGCGCCCCAGCCGCAGCGGAATACGATAACGCTCAGCATGTTTTTGCAGCATTCGCAGATCGAACTGCACCACGTTCCAGCCGATGATCACATCGGGATCGTGAGTCGCAAACCAGGCGTTGAGTTTTTCCAGTAGCTGCGGGCGGCTGGCGACGTACTCCAGTTCGAAATCGAGCGCGGAGGCGTCGCCATTCTCTGGCCCCAGCATATAAACGATGCGCTGCCCGCCCCCTTCCAGGCCGATGCAGTACAGCTCACCGTGGCGGGTGGTTTCAATATCAATAGAAACCCACTTGAGCGGCGGACGATAGTTGGGATGCGGTTTCAGACGGGCATTAACGATAGCGCCATTGCGGATATCACCCTCGACCCACACCGGTGAGGTGATAAACCGCTCCATCAGATAGCGTTCTGGCGGGCGCACATCGGCCTCGTAGACGGTAACGCCACCTTCACGCAGGCGCTTTTCGTAATTCATCAATTGGCGATGGGCGCGACAGTAAAGGCCATACACCGGCTGGCGGTGAAAATCCTTTAACGCCAGCGGTGTCAGGCGAAAGCCTTGTTCACCCTGCAAAATATGCTGAGCGCGGGGAACCTGATCGGCGGGAATAAACGCCACGGACTCTTGCGGTGCAAGCGTAACCTGCAACGGCCCGTTGTCCGTCGCTAACCAAAAGGAAACTTCGGTTCCTTGCGGGGTATCCCGCCAGTGTCGGGTTAAGATAAAACCTGCCTGCGCCACGCTGAAAATCCATCAAAAAACCAGGCTTGAGTATAGCCTGGTTTCGTTTGATTGGCTGTGGTTTTATACAGTCATTACTGCCCGTAATATGCCTTCGCGCCATGCTTACGCAGATAGTGTTTATCCAGCAGCGTTTGCTGCATATCCGGTAACTGCGGCGCTAACTGACGGCAGAATATCCCCATATAAGCGACTTCTTCCAGCACGATGGCGTTATGCACCGCATCTTCGGCATTTTTGCCCCATGCAAACGGGCCGTGAGAATGGACCAGAACGCCGGGCATTTGCGCTGCATCGATACCCTGTTTTTCAAAGGTTTCTACGATGACGTTACCGGTTTCCCACTCATATTCGCCGTTGATTTCTGCGTCGGTCATTTTGCGGGTGCAGGGAATGGTGCCGTAGAAATAGTCGGCGTGGGTGGTACCGGTTGCCGGAATTGACTGGCCCGCCTGCGCCCAGATGGTGGCGTGGCGCGAGTGCGTATGCACAATGCCGCCAATGGACGGGAATGCCTGATAGAGCAGCCGGTGAGTTGGCGTGTCGGAGGAGGGCTTTTTCGTACCTTCAACCACTTCACCGGTTTCGATGCTAACCACGACCATATCGTCAGCGGTCATGATGCTGTAATCGACGCCGGAAGGTTTGATCACAAAGACGCCGCGCTCGCGATCAACGGCGCTGACGTTGCCCCATGTGAGCGTGACCAGGTTGTGTTTTGGCAGCGCCAGGTTGGCTTCTAATACCTGGCGTTTGAGATCTTCTAACATGTTGACTCCTTCGTGCCGGATGCGCTTTGCTTATCCGGCCTACAAAATCGCAGCGTGTAGGCCAGATAAGACGCGTCAGCGTCGCATCAGGCGTTACATACCTGATGTGGCTACTTAGCGACGAAATCCGTAATACACTTCGTTCCAGCGCAGTGCGTCTTTAAACGCTGGCAGGCGGGTGTCGTTATCAATCACCGTGATTTCAATGTCGTGCATCTCGGCGAACTGGCGCATATCGTTGAGGTTCAGCGCATGGCTGAAGACGGTATGGTGCGCGCCACCAGCGAGGATCCACGCTTCGGAAGCAGTTGGCAGATCCGGTTGCGCTTTCCACAGCGCATTCGCCACCGGCAGTTTCGGCAGGGAGTGCGGTGTTTTCACCGTGTCGATACAGTTAACCAGCAGACGGTAACGATCGCCGAGATCAATCAAGCTGGCGACAATGGCTGGGCCGGTTTGGGTATTGAAGATCAGGCGGGCAGGATCTTCTTTACCGCCAATACCGAGGTGCTGAACGTCGAGGATCGGTTTCTCTTCTGCGGCGATCGACGGGCAGACTTCCAGCATGTGGGAGCCGAGCACCAGGTCATTGCCTTTCTCGAAGTGATAGGTGTAGTCCTCCATAAAGGAGGTGCCGCCCTGCAGACCGGTTGACATCACCTTCATGATGCGAAGCAGGGCGGCAGTTTTCCAGTCGCCTTCGCCCGCAAAGCCGTAACCCTGCTGCATCAGACGCTGTACGGCCAGACCTGGAAGCTGTTTCAGACCGTGCAAATCTTCAAAGGTGGTGGTGAACGCGTGGAAGCCACCTTGTTCCAGGAAACGCTTCATCCCCAGCTCAATACGCGCCGCTTCCAGCACGTTCTGGCGTTTTTCGCCGTGGATTTGTGTCGCAGGCGTCATGGTGTAGCAGCTTTCGTACTCATCGACCAGCGCGTTAACATCGCCGTCGCTGATGGAGTTCACCACCTGCACCAGATCGCCAACCGCCCAGGTATTGACGGAGAAACCGAACTTGATCTGTGCGGCAACTTTATCACCATCGGTGACCGCCACTTCACGCATGTTATCGCCAAAACGGCAGACTTTCAGATGACGGGTATCCTGTTTAGAGACCGCCTGGCGCATCCAGGAGCCGATACGCTCATGGGCTTGTTTATCCTGCCAGTGACCGGTAACCACGGCATGTTGCTGACGCATACGCGCGCCAATGAAGCCGAACTCGCGACCGCCATGTGCAGTCTGGTTCAGGTTCATAAAGTCCATATCGATACTGTCCCACGGCAGCGCCGCGTTAAACTGGGTGTGGAATTGCAGCAACGGTTTGTTGAGCATGGTCAGGCCGTTGATCCACATTTTGGCCGGGGAGAAGGTGTGCAGCCACACCACCAGACCAGCGCAACGATCGTCGTAATTCGCGTCGCGGCAAATAGCGGTGATTTCATCCGGCGTGGTGCCCAGCGGTTTCAACACCAGTTTGCAGGGCAGTTTCGCTTCCGTATTCAGCGCATTAACAACGTGCTCGGCATGTTGGGTGACCTGACGCAGGGTTTCCGGGCCATACAGATGCTGGCTGCCAATGACAAACCACACTTCATAATTATCAAAAATCGTCATTGTCGTGTCCTTATAGAGTCGGAACGGCCTGGGCAGCCTGTGCCGGGGCGGAAGTTGGAAGATAGTGTTGTTCGGCGCTCATCGCCCATTGCTGATAGCGGCGATAAAGCTGTTCAAAGCGTTGTGCCTGTTCGCTGCGCGGTTGCAGGGTTTTCTCTACCGCACTGGCCATTTTTTGCTGGGCTGATGGGATGTCTGCGTGCACTTTCGCGGCGACGGCAGCGAAAATCGCCGCACCGAGCGCACAGCACTGGTCAGAGGCAACAATTTGCAGCGGGCGATTCAGCACGTCGCAGCAGGCCTGCATAATGACCTGGTTTTTCCGCGCGATGCCGCCCAGCGCCATCACGTTATTGACGGCGATCCCCTGATCGGTAAAGCACTCCATGATTGCGCGTGCGCCAAAGGCGGTGGCAGCAATCAAACCGCCGAACAGCAGCGGAGCGTCGGTAGCGAGGTTAAGATCGGTAATCACCCCTTTCAGGCGTTGATTAGCGTTCGGTGTGCGGCGGCCGTTAAACCAGTCGAGCACCACCGGCAGGTGATCTAGAGACGGATTTTTGGCCCATGCTTCGGTCAGCGCCGGAAGCAGTTGTTTCTGGCTGGCGTTGATTTGCTCTTTCAGTTCCGGATGCTGGGCGGCAAGCTGTTCCAGCGGCCAGCCGAGTACGCGACCGAACCAGGCGTAGATATCACCAAACGCCGATTGGCCTGCTTCCAGACCGATAAATCCAGGCACCACGCTGCCATCAACCTGACCGCAAATACCTTTCACTGCCCGCTCGCCAACGCTCTGTTTGTCGGCAATCAGAATGTCGCAGGTGGAAGTACCGATAACTTTTACCAGTGCGTTAGGCTGTGCGCCTGCGCCAACTGCGCCCATATGGCAGTCAAACGCGCCGCCGGAAATCACCACGCTTTCAGGCAGGCCGAGACGCTGCGCCCATTCCGGACATAAAGTGCCTACCGGAATATCGGCAGTCCAGGTATCAGTGAACAGCGGGGAAGGCAAATGGCGATTGAGGATCGGGTCCAGTTCGTCAAAGAAACTGGCTGGCGGCAGGCCGCCCCAGCTTTCGTGCCATAGCGACTTATGCCCGGCGCTGCAACGTCCGCGACGAATATCCTGCGGGCGGGTGGTACCGGAAAGCAGAGCTGGCACCCAGTCGCACAGCTCAATCCACGATGCGGCAGATTGCGCCACGGCGCTGTCCTGGCGAGTCACATGCAGGATTTTTGCCCAGAACCATTCGCTGGAATAAATACCGCCAATATAGCGGGAGTAGTCAACGTTGCCCGGCGCGTGGCACAAACGGGTAATCTCTTCCGCTTCTTCAACCGCAGTGTGGTCTTTCCACAATACGAACATCGCGTTCGGGTTTTCGGCAAACTCCGGGCGCAGCGCCAGCACGTTACCGTCGGCATCAATCGGTGCGGGCGTCGAGCCGGTTGTGTCAACGCCAATCCCGACCACAGCTGCGCGCTGTTCGACGCTAAGCTCTGCAAGCACGGTTTTCAGTGCCGCTTCCATTGACTCAATGTAGTCACGCGGATGATGACGGAACTGGTTATTCGGGGCATCACAAAATTGCCCTTTTTGCCAACGGGGATACCACTCTACGCTGGTGGCGATCTCTTCACCGCTGGCGCAGTCCACCGCCAAAGCTCGCACAGAATCACTGCCAAAATCGAGG
>ERZ834433.1647-NODE-1647-length-17066-cov-4.684087_pt1 | contig 17066 bp, 15 predicted proteins | sample MGYA00519948_ERZ834433 | MGnify/ENA primary metagenome ERZ834433 (study PRJEB31850, sample SAMEA3708752) | human gut metagenome | biome: human gut; feature: human-associated habitat; material: faeces | place: China | collected 2014 ...
GGCGATTTGCTCCGGCGTGTCGGCTTCGAGCGCGAGCAGGCATTCGCGCGTGAATTCCAGATACCCCGATCCGTTGGCCGTCACGATGTTGCCGTCGCGAACGGCCTGCCGCTCCTGATAGAGTTTCTCGCCCGTGTAGTTCGCGCCGCCCCATTCGCGAAGCATTTCGAGGCCGTTTCCGGTGTGCCTTACGCCGTTCAGGAATCCGTGGGCCGCGAGGAACGATGCGGCGTTGCAGATCGCACCGACGAGAATCCCGTGCGACTGGGCCTCCCTTACCAGCGGGACGATCCGTTCGGCTTCGGGCGTCGCCCAGCTCATGCCGCCGACGAGGATCAGCCCGGCGCAGTCGTCCGGCAGTGCCTCTGTATCGCAGTCGGGGGGGAGGGTCATGCCGCCGATCGAGCGCACGGGAACTCCCCCGGGCGTCGCATACCGCACGGCGTGGCTTCCCGGGCGTCCCGGCATAACGCCGCCGCGAAGCGCCGGGGCGAGGAATGCCGACTCCCAGTCGGCGAATTGGTCGAGTAATACGAACAATACGGTTTTCATCTTATTTGTAGATTAATCGTGACATATCCGAAAAAACCTCCTCGGCCACCTCCGTGAGCTGCCGGGCCGTCAGGGCGCGGACCTTGGCGTAGACCTGCTCCATGGTGTCGATGCCGTCGTGGACGAGCAGGCTTTTGCCCGCGCCGCTCATGGTGCCCTGCACCATAATACATGTTGCTTTGCTCATTTTAGTACCTCCCGCATGGTCTGCAGCAGCTGTTCGTTTTCCGGCGCGGTGCGCACGGCGGTGCGGTACCAGCCGGCGCTCAGCCCCGGGTAATTGCCGCAGCTGCGCAGGCAGACGCCCCGCTGCTGCAAGGCCGCACCCAGCGTTTCCGGCGCACGGAACAACAGGTAGTTGGCGCTGCCCTCGATCACCTGCAGCCCCAGTGCCCGCAGCCCGGCCGCCAGTCTGGGGCGCTGGTCGGCAATCAGGGCGCGGACGGCATCGGCATAGGCGGTTTCCCTCAAAGCAGCAGCGCCCGCAGCCTGCGCCAGGCTGGATACCCCCCACGGCTGGCCCGCGGCCTGCATTTTGGCCAGCAGCGCCGTGTTGGCGCACAAGGCATACCCCAGCCGCACCCCGGCCATGGCGTACAATTTGGTGAACGCTTTTAGAATAACAAGGTTAGGCGCGGTTTGCAAAAGCGGTTTGGCCGTCAGGGCATCCCGCTGCTGCAAAAAGTCCAGAAAGCACTCATCCACCACCAGCACGGCCCCACAGTCCGCACAGCGGCGCACCAGGCGCTGCACCAGCTCCGGCGGGGTAATTTGCCCGGTAGGGTTATTGGGCTGGCACAAAAACACCAGGTCAATGCTCTGGTTCACTGCCTGCACAAAGGCTTCCGTTACGGCAAAATCATCGGCCTCATGCAGGGTTTCCCGCTTTACTTCGCAGCCAACGCTTTCCAGTGCGGCGGCATACTCAGCAAAGGTGGGGGCGGGCAGCAGGGCGCGGCGGGGCTTGAGCGCCCACACCAGCCGATAGATCAGATCCGCCGCCCCGTTGCCGCACAAGATCCACGGTTCCGGCAGCTGTTCCGCCCGGCTGAGTGCCGTGCGCAGCTCCCGGCAAAGGGGGTCCGGATAGCGGTCCGCAGTGGGCAGTGCCGCAACGATGGCATCCGCCACGCCCTGGGGCAGGCCCAGCGGGCTGACATTGGCCGAAAAATCCAGCGCATCATGCCCAAAGCGGGCGCGGTAGCCCGCCCAATCACCGCCATGTACCAGTTCCATTCCGTTCTCCCCTTTTCGTTGTTACATCGCCAGCACCAGCAGGCGCAGGGCAATGCCCAACACCAAAGCCAGCAGGCTTTCGGCATACATCATGCGGTCGGCCCGCAAAATGTCCTTTGGTTCCACGGGGCGCAGCGCATCCCCAATGGTGGGTTTATCATAATACTCGCCAAAATAGTAGGCGGGGCCCGCCAGCTGCACGCCCAGGGCACCGGCGCAGGCGCTTTCGGTCTGGGCGCTGTTGGGGCTGGCATGGTTGCGGCGGTCCCGCCGCCAAATCTTCCACGCGCCGCGGGCACTGCTGCCGGTCAGGGCGGCAGCGGCAACCCACAGCAGCCCGGCCAGGCGGCTGGGCAGATAGTTGGCGGCATCGTCCAATCTGGCAGCGGCACGGCCAAAATACAGGTATTTCTGGTTTTTGTAGCCCAGCATGCTGTCCATCGTGTTGATGGCCTTATAGGTCAGCGCCAGCGGCGCGCCGCCCAGCAGCATGTACAGCAGCGGGGCAATCACGCCATCGCTGGCGTTTTCGGCCACGGTTTCCACAGCAGCTTTGGTCACGCCCTCCGCCGTCAGGTTTTGGGTATCGCGCCCCACAATGCGGGCCACGGCCTTGCGGGCGGCGGGCAGGTCCTGCTTTTGCAGCTCTTTATACACATTGCAGCTTTCCTGCACAAGGCCCCTGGCGGCCAACGCCTGGGCGCACCAGAACATCTGCACGGCAAGCTCCGCCAGCGGGTGCAGCGCCGCTGCCAGCCTGCACACCAGCGCTGTGATGAGGAACGTGCCCACCGGCAAAACGGCAGCCAGCACCGCCCCGCCGCAAAGTTCCCCCTGCGGCGTTTTGGGGAATTGTGTGCGCAGGCGTTTTTCCAGCGCAGTGATGGCTTTGCCCATCAGCACAACGGGGTGCGGCAGCCAAGCCGGGTCGCCAAAAATGGCATCCAGCACAAAGCCACCCAAAACGGCCCAGCAAATCAGCATGGTAACTCCTTTGTATACTGCACGGTTTTGACCACGCGCAGGGTTTTCTGGTGTACCCAACCGGCGGCATCCAGCACAAAGCCGCCCGCCGCGGGAGCACACCAGGAATAATAGTTTTTATGGGGCACGGCGAACCGTTCCAGCGCCGCCATCTGGGTGCCGCCGTGGGCAACGATCACCAGCTGCGGCTCCCCCGCCGCCAAAGCGGCATCCACCAGCGCGGCAAATGCTGTGCAGACACGCTGGCAGAATTCCGCCTTGCTTTCCCCGCCCGGGCAGCGGCCTTCGCAGCCGGTTTCCACCCAGGCGCGGTACTGGGGGTCGTACTCCATCTCCCGGTAATTGCGGCCCTCAAACACGCCAAAGTCCATCTCTTTCAGCCCGTCTGCCACAACCAGTTCCGCATCGGGGAAAAGCACTTCCGCCGTCTGCCGGGTGCGCTGCAAGGAAGTAATCATGACCGTTTTGGGGGCAAAATCCGCCCGGCGCAGCTGGGCAAGGCCCTGCGGGCACAGCGGTACATCCCGCCTGCCCTGGTAGCGCTTTTCCTGATTATCCTGCGTTAAGCCGTGGCGCAGCAGGTAGATCAGCATGGCGGCAGCTCCCCTTTCAGCACGGTGGGCAGGCTGCAGAACATCTGCACCACACAGTCGGCCCGCTCAGCCAGCAGGCAGGCAAGGCGGCCGGCGGCTTCCCGCGCGGCGCGCTGGGCGGGGTCAATGGGCACCACGCCGCCGCCAACCTCGGTGGCGGTTACTACGTCATATTGGGCAAGCTCGTCCGCAAGGGCGGGCAGGCTTTCGGCATTGGCGGCAAGGGTCTGCACCTCGTAAATCTGCCGCCCGCCAAAGGGTTTGGCAAAGGTACGCTTGCCGCTGTACAGCGGGCCGGTAATAAACAGCATGTTACAAAAACCCCTTCCACTGGCAAAATACAAGGGCCGCCAGCATATACAGTTCCGCTTTTTGCAAAAACCACCCGGCCAGGTCCCCGGTAATACCGCCAAACTGCTTGACCGCTACACGGTGGTAGCGCCACAGGGCAACCCCCTCCGCCAGCACCAGCACGCCGCCGCCCAGGGCAAAAAGTGCCACTGCCAGCACAATGCTAAGGCATCCCAGCACCCGGCGCACCGTGATGCGGTCCGCCGCCGTGGCAAATGTGTGCGCAAGGCCGGTATTTTTGGCCAGGGGGAACGCCGCCACTGCGTAACCGGAGCAGGCACGCTCCAGCACCAGCGCCAGCAGCCAGACAGCCCCCACCTGCGGGGTAAACTGCACGCAGCAGCACAGCGCAAAGTAGGCCACAAAGTAGCTGCACAGCCGGATCACGGCGAATGCGCCGCAGTGCGGGTCCTTGAGAATATCGAGCTTTTTCTTGGTATCGCCATAGCTGCAAAGGGCGTCGCAGGTATCGGCGTAACCATCCAGATGGATGCCGCCCGTGACCCAGACAGGAATCAGGCAAAAGCCCGCCGCGCACACCATGGCGGGCAGCGGCAGGCTGGCGCACACGCACCACAGCACGCCGCACAGCACCCCCACCAGCGGGAAGGCACAGAGCGAATACCGCATGTTTTTCTCGTTCCAGTCAAACTGCGGCACCGGCACAGCCGAGAACATGGCAAATGCCACGGCGATCGTCTGCAAAACTGTCATGGGCGTTCCCCTCCTTTGTAGTACACCGGCAGGCCGCACACCACGCGGCAGACGGCGTCGGCTTTGGCGGCAACGGCATTGTTGACCATGGCAAGGGCCTGCAAATAAAGGTCTGTCTCCCCGGCATAGTCCGCCCCGCCGCTGAATACCTCGTTGCTGACGATGATAAGATGGTTGCATTGTGCGGCGATTGCCTCGATCCCCGCCAGCATTTTTTCTGCCGCCTGCTTGGGCGGCAGGCAGCTGCCGTCGGGACGGTACAGCTCATTGGCGGCCAGGTTGCCCAAATCTTCCAGCAGGGCGGTGCCCTGCTGCGGCAGGCGGACCAAGTGCAGGTTTTGGGGACATTCCACGGTAGCAAACTGTTTTTGCGCCCGCATGGCGCGGTGTTTGGCCACCCGCGCGGCGCACTCGGCGTCCCACACCTGCATGGTGGCAAGGTAATAGCGCGGGCCGCCGCTCTGCACGGCAAGGTGCTCCGCATAGGCGCTTTTGCCGCTGGCTGCGCCGCCGATAACCAGCGTCAGCATTGTGGGGTGTACGGCACAATGCCGCCCTCCGCAAAGGAATAGCAGCCGCGATAGACGGCCAGAGCCATATCCCACAGTGGGATGGAAGCCACCGCGCCGGTGCCCTCGCCCAGATGCAGGTTGGCGGTGATGAGCGGCGCTTTGCCCAAAGCATCCAGCACCATATGGGCGGCAGGCTCCGCCGAAACATGGCTGGCAAACACCGCCTTGGCTGCTGCGGGGCAGAGCCGCACCGCACACAGAGCCGCCACGCTGCTGATAAAGCCATCCATCAAAATGGGCACACCCTCCAGCGCGCCGCCCAAAAACACGCCGCACAGCCCGGCAATATCAAACCCGCCCAGCTTGGCCAGCACATCCAGCGGGTCAGCGGGATTGGGCTGGTTGTGGGCAATGCCGCGCCGGATCGCATCAATCTTGCGGGCAAGCCCTGCATCCGAAAGCCCGGCCCCGCGTCCGGTCATGCTCTGCACGGGGGCACCCAGCAGCACGCTTGCCACGGCGCTGGAGGTTGTGGTGTTGCCAATGCCCATCTCCCCCGTTGCTAACAGTTGAACTCCCTGCTGCTTTTGTTCGCGCACCAGCGCAATGCCGCAGCCGATGGCCTGCACGGCCTGGGCGCGGGTCATGGCCGGGCCGCAGGTAAAATCTTTGGTGCCGGGGGCAATGCGGCAGTCCTGCACGCCGGGCACCGGGGCACCGGCAATGCCCATATCCACCGGCACAACGCTGCAATGGGCGGCAGCTGCCATCTGGCACACGCTGGTGCGCCGCGCGGCAAGGTTTTGCAGCACCGCGCGGGTCACGCTGGCGTCGGTTTGGCTCACGCCCTGGGCCACCACGCCGTTATCGGCGCACAGCACCAGCACGGCGCGGCGGGCAAAATCCAGCTCCGGGGTGCCGGTCAGGGCGGCGGCGTCCTCCAGCATGGTTTCCAGGCTGCCCAGCCCGCCCAGCGGTTTGGCCAGCGCGGCCCAGTGGGCGTGCGCCGCGGCGCGGGCAGTTTCATCGGGCGGGGTGATGGTTTGCAGCCGTGTGTTCAGTTCAGGTTCCGTCATACCGTTCTCCCTGTTTTTGTTTGGGCATACTGCGCCGCAGCCATTACAAAGCGCTGCGGCAGCGGGGTGCCCGCCCAGTATAGATGCGGGAACCCCGCATACAGATGCCCGTTGGCAAAGCCGCAGTCCCAATGGTGGCCATTGGCTTTTTGGGCGGCAAAAGCGGTGCCGTTGCAGGTGGAATCCCAATGGTGGAACTCATGCGCGGGCACCGGCTCCCCTGCGCGGAAGAGCATGCTGTCCGCCTGCGGGGTGAGCGCAGCATAGCCAAAGCGCACCAGCCGCCCCACGCGGAACCCCTGCCCCGGCAGCACACCCGCCATGGGGTGGGCGGTTCCGGCGTCATCTTCCAGCGTTTGGCCCAGGTACAAAAAGCCGCCGCATTCCGCCACGGTGGGCAGGCCGCGCTGCACGGCGGTGTTTATGGCGCAGCGCATGGCGGTGTTGGCCGCCAGCTGGGCAGCGTACAGCTCCGGGTAGCCGCCCGGCAGGTACAGCCCGCCGATATGTTGCGGCAGCGCGGCATCCCGCAGCGGGCTGAAATAGCAAAGCTCTGCGCCTGCGGCCTGCAGGCTTTCCAGCGTTTCGGCATAGGTAAAGCAGAACGCTTCATCCTGTGCCACGGCAATGCGCACGGTGGGTGCTGCGGCCTGAACCGCAGGGGCCATTGGGGCCGGGCGGTCAAACAGGGCCAGCAGCCGCGGCCAGTCGATATTTTTTTGCGCGGCGGCGGTCAAAATCTGAATTTTTTGCTGCAAATCAGCAATTTCGCCCGCGGTTTTCAGCCCCAGGTGGCGGCTTTCGATGGCGGCATCCGGCATGGGGGGCAGAAAGCCCACCACCGGCAGGCCGGTTTCCCGTTCCAGCATGGGGGCCAACAGCTTGTACAGCATCTCGGTGCAGTCGTTCAGCAGAACGCCCGCAATGTGGTGCGGCGTGCGGAACGCTTTTAAGCCTTGCAGCTGGGCGGCCAGCGTTAAACTGGCCCCCTTGGGGCGCACCACCAGCAGCACCGGCAAGTCCAGCACATCGGCGGTGTGCCAGGCGCTGGCGGTAGCGCTCACGCCGCCAAGGCCGTCATAATAGCCCATGGCACCCTCACACACCGCGCTGCCATGGCCCGCCGCGCCGCTGGTGTACAGCCGCCGCACGGTCTGCGGGGTGGAGAAAAACAGGTCCAGATTGTGGCTGGGCACCCCCAGCACGGCGCGGTGAAACATGGGGTCAATGTAATCCGGCCCGCACTTGAACGCGCAGGGCTCCAGCCCGCGGGCTTTCAGGGCGGAAAGCAGGGCGCAGGCGGCGGTGGTTTTTCCGCTGCCGGAACTGGGCGCGGCCAAAAGCAGCTGCAGCATTCTCATTCCCTCACGATCAAAAATACCGGGTTGTTGGCCATCATCAGGTGCAGGCTGCCTGCCGCCTTGCTGCGGCTTACGGCAATCTGGGTCACCTGTGCGGCCAGCCCGTGGGCGGCCAGGGCGGCAATACTCTGCTGCAAGGTTTCCAGCGCAATGGCGGCGATGCAGAGCCGGGTCTGCGGGTTGGCGGCCAGGGCGGCATCTACAATGGCCTGCATATTGCCCTTGCTGCCGCCGATGAAAACAGCATCCGGCGCGGGCAGATTTTGCAGCGCTTCAGGGGCTTTGCCCGCGATCAGCGTTAAGTTACTGGCGGCAAATTTGGCCTGGTTCTGGCGAACCAGCGCGCAGGCATCGGCATCACATTCCACCGCGTACACCTGACCCATGGGGGCGGCCAGCGCCATTTCCACGCTCACGCTGCCCGTTCCGGCACCGACATCCCACAGGGTATCCGTGGGGGCAACGGCCAGCTTGGCCAGCGCGGCGGCGCGCACCTCCTGCTTGGTCATCGGCGTTTTGCCGCGGATGAAGGCTTCATCCGGCAGGCCGGGCACGCGGGGCTGCGGTTTGGGGCAGGGCTCCACCAGCAGCACGCTGAGCGGCGCAAAGCTGCCGCCCGCCAGCGTTTGCACCGTATCGGTGATGACCTTTTGCTGCGGGGTGCCAAGGTTCTCACCAACCGTGGCCTGCACCGCGCCAAAGCCTGCGGCGGCTAGAATCTCACACAGCGCGGCGGGGCTGGTATTGCGCCCGCCCGTCAAAAAAAAGGTCGGGCGGTCGCTCCGGCACTCTGCCGCAGGGGCGCAGGCACATCCGTGGGCGCTGACAAGGTGCCAGTTCTGCCACGGCCTGCCCAGCGCCGCGGCCAACAGCTGTACGCTGGAAATCCCCGGCAGCACCGTTACTTCCGCCCCCTGTGCCCGCAGCTTGGGCACCAGCGCCGCAGCACCGGAATAAAAGCCGGTATCCCCGCTGTAAACCAGCGCGGCGGTCTGGCAGGGCTCCGCTTGCAGGCAGGCCAGCACTTCATCCGGCAGGTAAATTGGCTTGCGGTTGGGGGTACAGCCATCCGGCAGGTTTTGCAGCAGCCGCTTTGCCCCCAGAATCAGCCCTGCCGTTTGCAGGGCCTGCAAGCCCTGGGCAGTCAAACTGCCGGGCAGCCCGCTTCCCATGCCAACCAATGTAATCTTCATAACAGCTCCCTGCATCGTTGCAAAATCGTTTCGGCGGTCTCGCCCTGTTCCTCGGGGCGGCGCAGCACGATCAGCTGCACACCGCACTGCTCGGCGGCCCGGGCCTTTTCGGCAAAGCCGCCCGCGCTGCCGCCGTCCTTGGTGACAAGGTAACGGATGTGGAACTGCTGCATCAGTGCAAGGTTCAGTTCCAGCGTAAAGGGCCCCTGCATGGCAATGATGTTGCGGTGCGGGATGCCCGCGCCCTCGCACGCCGTAATGCCCGCCACGGTGGGCAGCACCCGCGGGTACAGGCGGGTGGCATCCAGCCCGGCAAAGGCCGCAAGCTCCTTGGCACCGGTGGTGAGCAGAACATTGCCCTGCGTTGCGGCTAAATACTGCGCGGCCTGGGCGGCGCTGCCCAGCACCACACTGCCCGCGGGCAAGGTGCTGGCGGCGCGCAGCAGGCGGTGGTACTCTACCCCGGCTGCGTTGGCGGCGGCGCGGATGTTTTTGGTGGCTTCCACCGCGTAAGGGTGGGTGGCATCCACACAAAGGGCTGCGCCCTGCAAAAGCTCCGCCATGGCGCCGGGCAGCAGGCGGCCGGAATGTACGGTAATGCCGGGGGCCTGGCCCTGTTCCTCGGCCCCCAGGTCGGTTGCTACGCTGACGGTAACGGCAATGCCCAACGCGGCAGCGGCGCGGGAGAAATCCCGCCCTTCGGTAGTGCCGCTGAACACAACGATCCTCATACCCCGTGATACCCCCGCGGCGTTACCATCCACCCGCTGACCTGGTGGGTGGCGCTGTTGCCGATGAACACCGTGGTGAACATATCCACGGTGGTGTGTTCCAGCTCGGCCAGTGTCATCTGGCTGCTCTGCTGGCCGGTGCGGCCAATGCTGCGCACCACGCCGCAAAGGGTACCCGCCCCCTTGCCGTTTTGCAACAGGATGCGAACCGCTTTTTGCAGGTAATCCGGCCGCCCTTTGGAGGAGGGATTGTACAGCGCCACGCAGAAATCCCCCATGGCGGCGCAGGCCAGCCGCTTTTCGATCATCTCCCACGGAGTCAGCCGGTCCGAAAGGGAAATCACGCAGAAATCATGGGCCAGCGGTGCGCCCAGCACGGCGGCACCGCTTAATGCGGCGGTCAGGCCGGGAACGACCTCCACTTCCACATCGGGGTATTCCGCCGCCAGCTCCAGCAGCGGGCTGGCCATGCCGTACACCCCGGCGTCGCCGGAGCAGACAAGCGCCACCGTTTTGCCGGTCTGGGCCGTTTGCAGCGCCCAGCGGCAGCGGTCAATTTCTCTGGTCATACCGGTGGCATAGGTTTCTTTTTCCGGGTACAGGGGGCGCACAAGGTCGATGTAAACGGTGTAACCGCACAGCACATCAGCCTCTTGCAACGCATGGCGGGCCTGCGCGGTCAAAAACTGGGCATCGCCAGGGCCAAGGCCCACAACGGATACAAGGTTACGCTTCATCGGTTTTCCATCTCCAATCCGGGGCAAAGGGGCGCACGGCAGCGGCAAAGGTCACGCCGGTATGCGCATATTTGGGCAGCAGCAGCGTACCGCCGGAAGCCAGCACGGCGGCGCGCTCGCAGACGTTATCCACACCCGTCACTCCCTGCACAAAGCGGGAGGCGCTGAAAGTTCCGGGCACAGCGCGCAGCTGGGCGGCGGAATAAAAGCTGACCGGCCAGCCGTGGCTGCGGCAGAACTCCAGCAGGCCGGGTTCGTTCTGTTTTAGATCAATGCTGGCGGCGGCGGTAATTCCGCCCGGGGCCAAATTTGTATCGGCGCAGAACGCTGCAAACGCGGCTTCCAGCTGGGCGGCGGTGGTACCGCGCTTGCAGCCAACGCCCAGCACGCCAATGCGGGGGATCAGATGCAAAGCGTTCCCCTGCGGGGTCATTGTCAGGGCAAAATCAGCGCCAGACGGTTCTTCGGCTTCCGCCACACCGGCGGGCGGGGTGCCCGCAATGGCCCAGGGGGAAGCATACCGCACCGTTTTGCCGGCCAGCAGTGCCCCGCTGACTAATTTAATGCGCGGGGTTTCCCACACAGCGCAGTTTTGTTTTTTGGCCCACTCATCCACGGCAAACAGGCCGTTGGCATCGGTCGCCGTGGTGATCACCGGCACCGCACCACAGGCGGCAGCCAGCCGGCAGGCCAGGTCATTTGCGCCGCCCAGATGGCCGGAGAGCAGCGGCACCGCAAAGCGGCCGCATTCATCCAGCACCACAACGGCGGGGTCGGTGGCCTTGCTTTGGCAGTGGGGCGCAATGGCCCGCACCGCAATGCCCGCCGCCCCCACAAACACCAGGGCATCCGCCGCGGCAAACTGCTGGGCCGTCCACCCGGCCAGCGTCACCCCGCCCAGCCCGCAGCGGCTGACGGAGCCGGGGCAGGTTTGGGCCAGCTGCTGCGCCAGCGCCAGCCCCTTGGCCGTAAAGGCAAGATACGCACAGTTCACGGTTTGGTCCCCTCGCGGTATTCGGTGGTAAAGGCGGGGTCGTACAGTTTGCTGCGGGCATAGCAGCGGCCAAGGAAATCCCCCACCACGATCAAGGCCGTTTTGGTAATGCCCGCCTGCTTGGTGCTTTGGGCCAGGGTGCCAACGGTGCAGCGCACGGTTTTCTGCTCCGGCCAGGTGGCCTTGTACACCACGGCGGCGGGAGTGCTTGCGGTGTATGCCCCCTGCAGCAGCGCTTCCTGCACTTTATCAATTAAGCCGATGGAGAGAAAAATCACCATGGTAGCGCCGTGGCTGGCCAGGCTGGCGAGCTTTTCCTTTTCCGGCACGGGGGTGCGGCCCTCCATGCGGGTAATGATGACCGTCTGGCTGACGGCGGGCAGCGTGTACTCGGCGTTCAGCGCGGCGGCGGCACCGCAAAAGCTGGAAACACCGGGCGTATCATCGTAAGCAATGCCATCGGCATCCAGCGCGTCCATCTGCTCCCGGATGGCCCCGTACAAACAGGGGTCCCCGGTGTGCAGCCGCACAGTGGTTTTGTGTTCGGCTTCCATTTGGCGCATCACGGCAAGCACCTGTTCCAATGTCATTTCAGCACTGTTATAAATGGCGCAGCCGGCTTTGGCCAGCCCCAGCAACGCCGGGTTGACCAGGCTGCCCGCATAAATAATGCAGTCCGCCGTTTGCAGCAGCGCCGCACCGCGCCGGGTGATCAGATCCGGTGCGCCGGGGCCTGCGCCCACAAAATGTACCATACCTCATTGCTCCTTTTTCTGCCAGCTTTGCAGCAGCTGGGCGGCGGTCTCAGTCTGGCCCAGCGGCCCGGCCTGGTTGGAAAACAGTACAGCCCCCACCCGGAACGCCCCCGCCACGCGGCGGTCCAGATGCAGCTGGATGGCCTGCAATAGGCTTTCGAGCACCGGCTCCCGCAGGTTTTCGGCATCCAGAATGTCCAGGCAGGCGTCCGTTGTGGCGGCGTCCATCAGGGCGCGGCAGGTGGCCTGGCTGGCCCCGCAGAGCGCCGCATGGGTGCAGAACAGTTCGGTGCGGCAATCCGCCATGCGGGAATGGGTGTTCATAATGCCGCCCGCCAGCTTGACCAGCTTGCCGATGTGCCCCACCAGCAATACCTCTGCAAACTGCTCCGCAGCGGCCATATCCAGCGCATCCCCCATAAAGTTGGAGCACTTGACCACCGGGATGCTGCTGTATTCCGGCAGGTTTTGGGCCAGGTAGTCCAGCCCATAGTTGCCGGGGGCCAGGATCAGCCGCTTGGGGCTTTGCTCCCGCAGGGCGGCCTGGTGGATCTCCAGCTGCACGGTATCCAGGATGGCCTGCTGGCTCATGGGCTCCACAATGCCGCTGGTGCCCAGGACGGAAAGCCCGCCTTCCACCCCGATGTGGGGGTTAAAGGTGCGTTTGGCGGCTTCCTCGCCCCCCTCGATCGAGATCATTACGTCAAAGCCGCCGTCATACCCGGCTGCTTCGGCCTCCGCGTGCAGGGCGTCGGTGATCATCCGGCGCGGCACATGGTTGATGGCCGCCTGCCCCACCGGCTGGTCCAGGCCGGGCTTCGTCACACGGCCCACACCGGGGCCGCCGTCAATCGTGACCTGGCCGGGGGCATCCGGCAGCAGGGTGATGTCGGCTATGACCGGCAGGCCGGTGGTAACGTCCACATCGTCCCCGCCGTCCTTGCGGATGGCGCACTGGGTGCCGGCGGCTGTTTTGCGGCAGTAGATGGGCGCAACTTCCACCACAATGCCTTTTGGGGTGCGCAGGCCGACGGATTCCGGCGCTTTACCGGTCAGCAGCAGGCGGGCGGCCCCGGCAGCGCCAAGGGCGGCGCAGGTGCCGGTGGTGTAACCGCAGCGCAGCAGCTTTTGCCCGCTGCGGATGTAATGTTCAAACCTGGGCGGCTCCTGTTTGGCGGGTCCCCGTTCGGGTTCACGCTCCGGCTGGGGGCCGTACAGTGCTTCATACTGCTCTTTGGTCAGGCGGTACAGCGTGCGGATGTTCTCTGCGGCAAACGCGTCTTTCGGTGTCATCACGCCGGAAACGCCCTGCGGCGATACGCACACCACGGTATCCGCAATTTTTTGCGCCAGCTCCAGCTCGTGCAGGCTGACAATGACGGCCACCTGTTTTTCCTGTGCCAGCTGGCGCAGGATGGTCAGCAGCTCAATTTTGCCTTTGATGTCCAAAAATGACGTTGGTTCGTCCAGCATGATAATTTCCGGCTGCTGGCAGACGGCGCGGGCCAGCAGAATGCGCTGGCGCTGGCCATCACTGATTTTGGTAAAGTCCCGGTCGGCCAGCTCATCCGCCTGCACCAAATGCAGAGCATCCCGCACCTGCATCTTGTCCTGCTCGGACAGGATGCCCAGCTGCCCGGTGTAGGGGTAGCGCCCGGCAGCAGCCATATCAAAACAGGTAGTCAGCTCGGTGTGGCGGGTGTGGGGCAGCATCAGGGCCATTTTGCGTGCGCGGGCATTGGGGGTGTAGGTTGTCAGGTTTTGGCCCTGCAGCAGCACAGCGCCGCTTTGCGCCGCCAGCTGCCCGGCCAGCGTTTTGAGCAGGGTGGATTTGCCCGCGCCGTTGGGGCCAATCAACGCTAAGATCTGCCCGCGCTGCACGCCAATGCCAATGTTTTGTAATAGCGGCGTTTTGCCGTACCCGATGGCAAGATCCTGCGTTTGGCAGTAAAATGCTTCGCTCATGCCCGGCCCTCCCCGCTTTGGCGGCGCACCAACAGCCAGATGACTACCGGCGCACCAAATACCGCTGTGACGGAGCTGATGGAAAGCTCGGTGGGGGCAAACAGGCTGCGGGCGATCAGATCACACAGCAGGCAGAACGCCGCCCCACCCAGCGCACAGCCCGGCAGCACATGCAGCGGCTTGGCGCTTCCCAACGCCTGCTTGACCAGGTGCGGCACCGCAATACCCACAAAGGAAATGGGCCCCGCAAACGCCGTGACGCAGGCGGCCAGCAAACTGGAAAGCAGCACCAGCGCCACGCAGAACGGCCGCACAGCCACACCCACGCTTTGGGCATACTGCTCCCCCATCTGGTAGGCGGCCATCGGCTTGGCCAGCAAAAAGGCCGCGGCCAAACAGGGCAGCACCACCAGCGCAGCGGCGGCCACATTGCCCCAGGTCATGCCGGAAAAGCTGCCCATGGACCAGTTGTGCAGGTTGACGATGTTGGAATCCTGTGCAAAGGCCACTACAATATCGGTGACGGCGGAGCAGATATAGCCGATCATCACGCCGCAGATGACCAGAATGCTCATGCGGTGTACCCGGCGCGCCACGCTGAGCACAAAGGCCATGGCAGCCATGGATCCAGCAAAGGCGGCCAGAATCAGGGTGAGCGAGTTGGTCAGCAGGCCGTGGTTCAAAAATACCACCATCGTCAGCGCAACCACCAGCTTGGCCCCACTGGAAATGCCCATGACAAACGGCCCCGCAATGGGGTTGGCAAAAAAGGTTTGCAGCAGGTAGCCCGCTACCGAGAGCGCCGCCCCCAGCAGCACCACCATAACGGCGCGCGGCAGGCGCAGCTGCAATAGGATATTGGCGGCCAGTTCATCCTGCCCGCGGCCCAGCAGCGCCTGCACCACGCCGCGCGGCGAAATTGCCACACTGCCCCAGAACAGGTTGAGCGCAAACAGCCCCAGCAGCGCCGCCGCAAGGGCTACATATGTAATTGTCAGGCGCTTGGTGTGCATGGCGCTGCCTTTCTGCAATAAAATTATTTTACATGCGTTAAAAATGTCAGTTCACTGTCCGCGGGGGTGCCCTTGGTAAACACGCGGTTCATATCCAGAATCAAATCCGGAAGCTCCATGCTTTGCTGGAACAGGCTCTGCGCGGTACACCACACATTGCCGTTCTGCACGGCCTTGAACTGCGCCAGCAACGGGCATTTTTCCACCAGCTGTTCGGTGCTGGCAATTCTGCCCTCAATGGTGCTGTTGTAGAGCAGCACATCGGCGTCCTTGGCACCGGCGTAAAAATCTTCCAGCGAAAGATTGATGGTGGCCAGATTGTTGCCGCTGTCCGTTAAATCAGCAAACACATAGCTGCCGCCCGCCATCTCGATCATGCGGGCCACATAGTCGCTGCCTTTGCGCACCGTGACAAGGTTGTTGGAAGTGATGGAGAAAAACGCCACCGTTTTGCCGGTGGGCTGCTGGTTTTCCAGCGGGGCAACGCGCTGTACCTGGGTGTCAAACAGCTGTTCCGCCTCCTGCTGTTTGCCCAGCAGAATGCCGTACAGCTTGACCCATTCCATGCGGGCCAGAGGGTCGGTTTCATAGCTGGAACGCTCCACCAAAACGGGGATGCCGAACTTTTCCAGCTGCTCTTTGACCTCCGGCGTATGGTAGATCATAGTGTTTTCAATGGCAAGTTCACAGCCGGAAGCCAGAATGGTTTCATAGTCCGGGGCGCTGTACTTGCCCGCATAGGCAATCTGCCCCGCCTGCATGGCGGCTTTGGCTTCGGGCAGGTACCAGCCATCCGCCTTGGTGCCGGAAAGTGCAATGCTGTCCAGCGCGCCCAGGCTGATGATGGGGTCCATAGCGGAGGTGGAAACCAGGTAGATATTCTCAATGGGCTGTTGCAGCACGGTGGTGCCCTGGGGCAGATCCTCCGGAACGGCAGCGCCCTGCGGCACCACCAGATATTGGCTGTCCGCAATGGTGATCAGCTCGTACCCGCCGGTGCATTCATCCACGGTAAACTGTTTGGCGTATTGCAGCGGGTAGCTGCTTTCCACGGTAAGGGTAGGGGCAGCCGTGCTGCCGCTGCCCGCGCAGCCGGCCAACAGCAAAAGCGCTGCGGCAGAAAGTGCGGCACAAAGCCCAAAACGTTTCGTCTGCATTATTCTGCGGGGGTCAGCGTGGCGCTGTCAAAGGTCAGGGTATAATCGATCTCGTGCGGGGTGCTCATGGCAACGGTATCGGCGGTAACGGCAAGGGCGGTATCCAGCGCAGCAACGGGGATTTCAAAGGTGGAGTTGCCTTCGGTGTTGGTGGGCAGGTACTTTTCTCCATCAATCAGCATATAGTCATAGTTGGGGCTGCTCCACACAATCACGGCGGTCATGGTTCCATCGGCAACCGTCAGGGCGGCAGGGCTTTCCACGGTGGCGCGGCCGGAGCCGCCCTCCAGTGTGACAGCGCAGGTGTAGCTGCCATCAGCAGGCACAGCGGCGGTTTCGGCAGCGGCATCTTCGTTCTTAGGCTCGGCATTGCGCACGCTGACGGTATGGTCGTACCAGGTGCCCTTGGTGCCCAAAATGGCCAGCTGGAAGTCGGTATCCACAGCGTCCAGCGGAATATCATAGCCGTACACTTCATCGCTGGTGCCGTCGGAATAGGTCACAGTATCGGTGGTGGGCTGCAGCCAGTCGCTCTCGTGGCTGGGGGCGTCCTCGGCAGTGCCCAGGTACAGGTTGACGATCTTTTTCGATGCCAGGCTGACATGGAAGGTCATTTTGCCATCGGCGACAGTCAGGGTGCCCTTGCCATCGCAGGCTTCGTTGGCGTGCACCATACTGCTGTCGGTTTCAAATTCGGCGGTATACACGCCGTCCGGCAGAGCAGCTTCGGTCTGGGGTTCTGCGGTGGGGGCGGTGGCTTCACTGCCGGCAGCCTCGGCGGCAGCGGGGGTGGAGTCAGCGGAAGAAGCGCCGGTTGCGGTGGAACCGCAGCCAGCCAGCAGAGCGGCCAGCACCAGGGCGGCCACAGCGCCGGAAATTACACGATTTTGTTTCATTGGGTGTTACCTCGCATTGTAAAAAATTGAAATGATAGAATAAAATATAATAAGAAAGGATAGCAGAAAATTACGTCGCAGGGGCGAGCATTGCCCGCCCGCGGTCATTTGCCCCGTGTATTGCCAACCCGGAAGAGTGTTGCAATGTTTTAGGTTGGCGGGGGCACTGCATGGTTTGGCGAGAGGGGCTAAGGCAACACCGCACAATTCCCGCCTAGCGGCTTAAGCACCGCTTCGGCGGCTGCG
>ERZ834433.1648-NODE-1648-length-17062-cov-6.965661_pt1 | contig 17062 bp, 15 predicted proteins | sample MGYA00519948_ERZ834433 | MGnify/ENA primary metagenome ERZ834433 (study PRJEB31850, sample SAMEA3708752) | human gut metagenome | biome: human gut; feature: human-associated habitat; material: faeces | place: China | collected 2014 ...
TGGCCCGCATGGACGAGCTGGGCATGGACAAGACCAACTACGAGTGGTACCTGAATCTGCGCAAGTTCGGCGGCGTGGAGCACGCAGGCTACGGCTTGGGCTTTGAGCGCATGATCATGTACCTCACCGGCATCCAGAACATCCGTGACGTGCTGCCCTTCCCCCGCACCGCATACGGCTTCTGAGAAGCGCACATACTGTAATCAAAGAAAGCCGCCGCCTCTGCGGCGGCTTTCTTGTTCTTCATTTTTCAACAAGGAGCACAAAACAAGTGGAAAATATTTCGCCTGCCCTCTTGGACTGGTTTTACAAGAACCGCCGCAGTCTGCCCTTCCGGGAGGACCCCACCCCCTACCATGTGTGGCTCAGCGAGGTGATGCTGCAGCAGACCCGGGTGTCGGCGGTGCTGCCGTATTACTACCGCTTTCTGGAGGAGCTGCCAGATATCCCGGCGCTTGCCGCCTGCGAGGAGGAAAAGCTGCATAAGCTGTGGGAGGGGCTGGGCTATTACAGCCGGGTGCGCAACCTGCAAAAGGCCGCAAAGCTCGTCTGTGCGCAGTACGGCGGGCAGCTGCCCGCCGACTACGCCGCCCTGCGGGCGCTGCCCGGCATCGGGGAGTACACCGCCGGGGCCATTGCGTCCATCAGCTTCGGCCTGCCCGTGCCCGCCGTGGACGGCAATGTGCTGCGGGTGTTTTCCCGCCTGTATAATGACCCCGGTGTGATTACAGAACCGGCGGTAAAAAAAGCCTTTACCGCCCGGGTCATGGAGCATCAGCCGCCGGAAAAGGCCGGGGACTACAATCAGGCGCTGATGGAGCTGGGCGCGCTGGTCTGCGTGCCCAACGGCGCGCCCCTGTGCGGGCAGTGCCCGCTGGCGGCGCTCTGCCTTGCCCGGGCGGCGGGCACCACCGCCCAGCTGCCCCAAAAGGCAAAGCCCAAGCCCCGCAAGATTGTGCCGGTAACGCTGGCACTGGTGGAAAGCCCGGCGGGCTTTCTGGTGCAGCAGCGGCCGCAAAAAGGGCTGCTGGCCGGGCTGTGGCAGCCGGTCTTGTGGGAGGGCGAGCATCTTTTGCAGGCCGAGGTGCTGGCGCGGCTTACGGCACTGGGACTGGACACCGGCGCGGCGCAGCCCGCCGCCCTGCCCGCCGCAAAGCATATCTTTACCCATATCGAATGGCTCATGTCCGGCGTGCAGCTGCGCGTTCCGGCGCAGAGTGCCCCGGCGGGCTATGTCTGGGCAAGCCGGGAGCAGCTGCGCACCACCTACGCCCTGCCCGGGGCGTTCCGGGCGTATAAGCCGCTGCTGCTGTGATTTTGGCATTCTGCCGAAAAGCACTGCGCCAAAACCGGCACACTGCCCAAACTGCGCCCCGCAGCACCTTCGGGGCGTGAAAATTGGGGCGCAACGGTTGTAATTTTGGACGGGAGCGGGTATAATAAAAGCTACAAAGCGGCGCAGTGGTGCCGCTTGCATCAAGATCCTTTTGCGGGACGCCCGCTGGAAAAATCAAGCTGAAACAACGTTTCAACTGCAAAAAGGAGTGTACTGAATCTATGAAAAAATCTTGCTTGGTCGCTGTGATCGCCGTTCTGGCTGCTGTGGCTGGTGCGCTGGCTGCTGTGGCACTTTACCTGAACCGCCGCGAGAAGGAACTGGACGAATACGAGCGCCTGCTGTTCGGCGAGGATGACGCAGAAACCGTAGAGCCGGAGGAAGCTGCTGCCGAGGACGAGACCGAGGCAGAATGATCCTGAAATACCGGAAACTGCCGGGAAGATGAGCACATCGGGGCGCACGGAGCAGTCTGTCTGAACGGACTGCCCCGGTGCGCCCTTTTTGTACATAAGGAGAAGGAACATGAAGCGTTTTTTGCTCTGGATCATCAGTGTGGCGCTGGGTGTGGTGGTGCTGCTGGCGGCTGTGATGGGGGTAAGCTATGCCTTTACCACCGAGGGCGGCTGTCCGGACGATGCGGCACAGTTCGGCGGGCAGGCGCTGGAAGCCAACGGCTCCTGCTGGCAAGTGCCGCTGCTGGGCGGTCAGCTGGATAAGGTGTTCGCCAGCCCCGCCACCCTGAGTGTGCAGAAGCTGGGTGTGCTGTACACCGCTCACCCGGAACTTTCTTTGCCGGAGTGGACCGGCTACACCGCCCTGACCATCCAGAATGCGGCGGGGGATGTGCTGTTTGCGGGCAGCGCGGGGGAGTACCAGAACTTCCTCTTCCCTGCGAACGGCGAGTATAAGGCCGAGCTGACCGCGTGGCGCGTGCCCAAGGGCGGGGTCATCACCCACGAGGGCGGCAGCACCGGCCAGCTGCGCAAAAATCTGGGGCTGGAGCGCCCCGCAAAGCCCACCGGCTGGTACCGGTACAGTTTCCGCTTTACCCTGCAGGCCAGCGCGGAGGTGGAGCTTTCCGCCGAGCGGGTGGAGCAGGGCGGCATCGTGGGCGTGATCGGACCCAACGGTACGGGCAAGACCACCCTCTTCCGGATGATCATGGGGCTGGAGACGCCGACGGGCGGATCGTTCCGCGTGGGGCCGACCGTGAAGCTGGCCTATGTGGACCAGCAGCACAAGTCGATCGACCCTGAGAAAACCGTTTACGAAGTGATTTCGGGCGGCACGGACCTGATTATGCTGGGCAACCGGCAGGTCAACGCCCGCGCGTACGTGGCGCGCTTCAACTTTTCGGGCGCCGATCAGGAGAAGAAGTGCGGCATGCTGTCGGGCGGCGAGCGCAACCGTCTCCATCTGGCGCTGGCGCTCAAGGAGGAGGGCAACGTGCTGCTGCTGGACGAGCCGACCAACGACATCGACGTCAATACGCTCCGTGCGCTGGAGGAGGGTCTCGAAAACTTCGCGGGCTGCGCCGTGGTGATCTCCCACGACCGCTGGTTCCTCGACCGTATTGCCACGCACATCCTCTCCTTCGAGGGCGACTCGAAGGTGGTCTTCTACGAGGGATCGTACAGCGAGTACGAGGAGTGGAAGAAGGCGCAGGGAGGCGACACGACGCCCCACCGCGTGAAATACCGCAAACTGATCGAAGAGTAGTCCGCACAAAGATTGATAAACACGAAATAAAATGGGAATACAAAAACCGTCCATACCCAAGGGCACGCGCGACTTCTCCCCCGCGGAGATGATGCGCCGCCAGTATATTTTCGACACCGTCAAGGGGGTGTTCCGCACCTACGGCTTCGCGCCGCTCGAAACGCCCTCGATGGAGAACCTTTCGACGCTGCTGGGCAAATACGGCGAGGAGGGCGACAAACTGCTGTTCAAGATCCTCAATTCGGGCGATTACGCCGCGGGGCTGTCGGACGACGAGGTGCGTCAGGCGTCCAGAATCTGCGAAAAGGGCCTGCGCTACGACCTTACGGTGCCTTTCGCGCGTTACGTCGTGCAGCATCAGGGCGAGCTGACGTTCCCGTTCAAGCGTTATCAGGTGCAGCCCGTATGGCGCGCCGACCGGCCGCAGAAGGGCCGTTACCGCGAATTCTACCAGTGCGACGTGGACGTTATCGGCACCCGGTCGCTGCTGTGCGAGGTCGAGCTGATCGAAATCGTCGAGCGGGTGTTCCGTGCGCTGGGCATCCGCGTGGCGCTCAAGATGAACAACCGCAAGATTCTTTTCGGCATCGCCGAGGCGATCGGCCACGCCGACAAGATGATGGACATTACCGTCGCCATCGACAAGCTGGAGAAGATCGGGCTGGACAACGTGAAGTCCGAACTGCTGGAGCGCGGACTTGGGCAGGAGGCGGTCGACAAACTGCAACCGATACTTGAGCTGAGCGGCGACAATTCGCAGAAGCTCACGAAACTGCGCGAGGTGCTGGCGGTCTCGGAGACGGGCCTGAAAGGCATCGAGGAGATGGAGACCGTGTTCGGCTACGTGCAGCGGTCGGGCATCGGCCTGACGGTGGAGCTGGATCTTTCGCTGGCGCGCGGACTGAATTACTACACCGGGGCGATCTTCGAAGTCAAGGCGCTCGATTTCGCCATCGGTTCGATCTGCGGCGGCGGCCGTTACGACGACCTGACCGGCATTTTCGGCATGCCCAACATGTCGGGCGTGGGCATCTCGTTCGGCGCGGACCGCATATACGACGTGATGACGGGGCTGAACCTTTTCCCCGAAGAGGTCAGCTTCACGACGCGGGTGTTCTTCACCAACCTCGGCGCCGAGGAGGAGGCCGCGTCGCTGGAGCTGCTCCGCTCGCTGCGCGATGCGGGCGTCGCCGCCGAAATCTACCCTGAGTGCGGCAAGATGAAGAAACAGATGGAGTACGCCAACCGCCGGAGCATCCCCTACGTGGTCATCATCGGCTCGCAGGAGCTGGAGACGCAGGCCGCGACGGTCAAGGACATGCGTTCGGGCGAGCAGCGTCAGGTGCCTTTCGCCGCTCTGGCAGCGGATTTGGAGTCCCGCCGTTAGGCGCACCCCGAAAACCGATATCCCGGTCGTGCTGCGGCACCGGCTTGTCCGGAGCAGTACGGCCGGTTTTTTAAATTGTCGAATCTTAAAATTCTATCGCTATGCGTATCGTCTTACTTTTCTTCACCGCCCTTTTCGCCCTGCCCCTCGCGGCGCAGGAGATCGGGGCTGCACAGCAGTTGCGGAAACTGATGCAGGTTTACCGCTACCTCGACGGGCTGTATGTCGACGAGGTGGAGATGGGGCCGCTGGTCGAAAGCGCCATTGAGGGGATGCTCGAAGAGCTGGACCCCCATTCGGCCTATATCGGCGCGGAGGATATGAAGGGCGTGCAGGAGAGTTTCGACGGTGAGTTCAGCGGCATCGGCATCGAATTCAATGTGCTGCGGGATACGGTGATCGTGGTCAATACGATCGTCGGCGGGCCTGCCGAGCGCGTGGGCGTCATGCCCAACGACCGCATCGTGCGCATCGACACGCTCGACGCCGTGGGCTTCAAGCAGACCGACGTGCCGAAGCACCTGCGCGGCAAGACCGGCACGCGGGTCGAAATCGACGTCGTGCGCCACGGGGAGCCGGCGCCTCTGCATTTCGTGATCGTCCGCGACAAGATTCCGCTCAACACGGTCGATGCGGCCTATATGGCCGCCGACGGCGTGGGCTATATCAAGGTCAATCGTTTCGGACGCACGACGATGTCGGAGTTCCGCGAGGCGTTCGACAAGCTGGGCCGGCCCCAAAGCCTGATCCTCGACCTGCGGGGCAACGGCGGCGGATTGCTGGAGCAGGCGGTCGAAATGGCCGGGTTCTTCCTGCCGCGGGGCGCGCTGGTCGTCTCGACCGAAGGACGCGCCGTGCCGCCGATGTCGTTGCGCAATCCGCACGACGGTGAGGCGCCCGACGGGCCTCTGGCGGTGCTGATCGACGAGAACTCGGCATCGGCCAGCGAGATCGTCGCCGGGGCCGTGCAGGATTGGGACCGCGGCGTGGTCGTGGGCCGTCCGAGCTTCGGCAAGGGGCTGGTGCAGCGTCAGATCGGACTCGGCGACGGCTCGGCCGTGCGTATCACCGTGGCCCGTTACCACACCCCTTCGGGGCGTGTGATCCAGCGTCCCTACGAGAAGGGCAAACGCCGCGAATACTACCTCGACCACCTGCGCCGCTACAACGATGCGGTGCGCGATTCGCTCGACGCCGGGGCGCCGGAGTACCGGACCCTGCGCACGGGCCGCACGGTCTACGGGGGCGGCGGCATCCGTCCCGATGTCATGGTCGAAGCCGATACTGCGGGATTCTCGGTTTACTACGCCAATCTGATCCGCCGCGGCGTGGTCAATGAATACGTCATCTCGTACATGGACCGCGAGCGCGGCAGGCTGGAGCGCGCCTACCCCGATTTCGCCGCTTTCGACGCCGCTTTCGGCGTCGGGAAGGAGATGCTCACGGGCCTGACGGCGCTGGGGGCGGAGCGCGGCGTGGAGTTCGACGAGGCGGGTTTTGCGGCATCGGAGCCGCTGATGCGCGTCCAGCTGAAGACGCTCGTGGCGCAGCGGCTGTTCGATACGGGGGCTTTCTACCGGGTGATGAACCCGGCGCAGAACGGCGCCTATCGGCGTGCGGTGGAGATTCTCGGCGGCTGGGAACGTGAGGGAGCCCCGCTGCTGATGCCTGAAAATTAAGGCGGAAAGTTTTGGATTTTAGGATTAAATTGCTTATATTCGTTATACAAAATTAATCCTAGCCCAATCCCAAAACTACCACGCCATGACACCCCAGACAACGCCTCGCCGCGACGCGGAGGAATATGGAGACCAGATTCTGACCAAGGCCGTGAAAGCCGGCCGGCGCACCTACTTTTTCGATGTGCGGGGCACGCGCGGCGGCGACTATTTCCTGACGATAACCGAGAGCCGCAAGGTGACCAACCCCGACGGCAGTTTTTCGTACGACCGGCACAAGATTTTCCTGTACAAGGAGGATTTCGAGAAATTTTCGGACGGACTGAGCGAGGTCGTCGCGTTTATCCGGCGCAGCAAACCCGAATTCTTCGAGCGTCGGGAGCGCGAAAAGGTCGGCGTATAGCCTTCCCGGCCGGAATAAGGCTGTCGGGCATGTCCGGTTTCAACGATTCCCCCCCCCTGTCGGAGTTTGGCTCTGGCGGGGGTGTTTTCGATGCCGGAAACCTGTCGCACGCTCTCTTCGTGCGGAGCGTCTGTTGGCGGAGTGTGTGCGATTCCCGCAATTTTCGTATATTTGTGGCTAAATTCAGGATTATGAAGTTTTCCCAATATCTGTTACTTACGCTCAAGGGCTGCGCCATGGGCATGGCCGACGTCGTTCCCGGAGTTTCGGGCGGCACGATCGCCTTCATTTCGGGCATCTACGAAGAACTGATCGAGTCGATCAAAAGCGTTGACGCCACCGCCCTGCGGCTGCTCGGCACGCTGCGGCTGAAAGAATTCTGGCGGCATATCAACGGCCGATTCCTGCTGCCCGTGCTGCTGGGCATCGCCATTGCGATTTTCTCGCTGGCCCGGCTGATGACCTACCTGCTCACGAACCATCCGATCGCCATCTGGTCGTTTTTCTTCGGTCTGATCGTCGCTTCGGCGTTGCTGGTGGCCAAGCAGATCGGACGCTGGCGGGTGCAGACCGTCGCGGCATGTCTGATCGGCGCCGCCGCGGCGTGGTGGATCACCGTCGCCACGCCCGCCGAGACGCCCGATACGCGGTGGTTTATCCTGCTTTCGGGCGCGATCGCCATCTGTGCGATGATTCTGCCCGGTATTTCGGGCGCCTTCATCCTGCTGCTGTTGGGCAAGTACCAGTTCATCATGCAGGCCGTGGGCGATCTGAACGTTCCCGTCATCGTGATTTTCGTCGTGGGCGCCGCGGCGGGCATCATCAGCTTTTCGCACCTGCTCTCATGGCTGCTGAAGCACTGGCACGACGTGACGGTCGCGGTGCTCATGGGGTTCATGGTCGGTTCGCTCAACAAGGTGTGGCCGTGGAAGGAGGTCGTCGAGACCTATACTGACAGCCACGGCAAGATCATGCCGCTCGTTGAGCGCAACGTCGCGCCGGGGCGTTTCGAAGCCCTTGCGCAGCAGGACGCCCTGCTGGGCGAGGCCGTCGTGCTCTGCGTCGTGGGGTTTCTCACGATCTACTGCATCGAGCTGGCGGCGCGTATCGTCGTGAAAAAACGGGAGGAGTAGGCCATGCGTCGTTACGGACTGATCGGACGCCCGCTGGGGCACTCGGCTTCGGCTGCCTATTTCGCCGCCAAATTCGAGCGGGAAGGGATTGCGGACTGCGCCTATGCGCTGTATGAACTGCCGGACATCGGCGCGCTGGAGGGGTTGCTGGCCCGTACGCCCGACCTGTGCGGATTCAACGTCACGATACCTTACAAACGCGAGGTGATGCCGCTGCTCGACGCCCTTTCCCACGACGCCCGGATGATCGGGGCCGTGAACTGTGTGCGCCGTGCGGCCGACGGCTCGCTGACGGGCCATAATACGGATGTGGTCGGACTGCGCGCCTCGCTCGACGAACTGCTGGGCGGGGAACAGCCCGAACATGCGCTGGTGCTGGGGACGGGCGGCGCTTCGCAGGCCGTGCAGTATGTGTTGGCCGAGCGCGGAATCCCGTTCGATCTGGTGTCGCGCGACACGGCGAAGGGCAACTATACCTACGACGATCTGCCGTGCGAAGTCGTGGAGCGGAGCCGTCTGATCGTCAACGCTTCGCCCGTGGGGACCTACCCCGCCGTCGATGCCGCGCCGCGGATTCCCTACGGTTTCGTGACGCCCGGACACTATCTGTTGGATCTGGTGTACAACCCGCCCCTGACGCAGTTCCTCGACTACGGACGTCAGCGGGGGGCGCATATTCTCAACGGCGAAACGATGCTGCGCGAACAGGCCGAGGCCTCGTGGCGGATTTGGAACGAATGACCTTGAAAAATAACAGCAGTATGAAGCGAATGGCTATCTGTTTGTCGGCGCTGGCCGTGTGGTGCGGCGCCGCGGCTCAGGAGACCGCGCCGCCCCGCTTTCAGGGGTCGGATGCGAAGCGTTTTATGGCGCGTCTTATCGGCGAGACCGAGAAGATCGTCGATGCGGCGCAGATTCCCGCCGCCGAGCTTTCGTCGCGGGTCGTCGTCGGCTTTACGGTCGATGAGACGGGAAATGTGACGCAGTGGCGGTTTCTGGACAACACGTGCGAAGGAAAGGATTCGGTCGGCGTGGAGCCGGCGACGCCCCGCACGCGCGAGACGATGACCGAGGCGCTGGGGCGGCTCGAAAAGTGGACTCCGGCGATGAAGGACGGGAAGCCGACGACCTACAGCTGGCGGCTGACGATGCGCCTGCGTTATGACGGAAGGTTCACCGGCCGCGGCGCGAAGGGCGAAGGCGTCGTGCGCGTGCGCTTCTACATCGAACCCGACGGGAAAATCACCATCGGCGAGGTAATCAAGTCGCCCGACGAGAAGCTGTCGCGCGAGATGATCCGCGTCATCAGGAGCAGCAAGGGCAAATGGACGCCCCGCAAGGTGCGCGGAGTGCCCCAGCGGACCGCCTATGAATACGGGGTCAATTTTCTGGGGATGGCCGAATGACGCTCCCGGAACGCCGGGCGGAGACAAATCCGGCCGGCGGAAGCGTGAGACCGTCCCGTTGGCGGGCCGACCGCCCCGACGATAAAACAAGAGCTTCCGGAACCTCCGGAAGCTCTTGCCGTTCTATCTGTGCCGCAGCATCGCTTTGGCTTTCTCGGCGTCCTCCTCGCGGACGACGACCTGTGCGGGCATGGTGCCTATGGGGTATATGGCCGACATATATTCGTTGCGGATCATCGACCAGATACCTGCGCTGTCGAGCATCGATTTGGCGATCTCGGCTTCGGTGATGGTGTTGTATTCCGCTAATACAACCATGGTTTCGTCTTGCATAATTTCTCGGTATTGGTTGGATATTTAAAGTTAAGCATTTTGTTGATAAAATGCAATAGCCCTGCCACGAAATCTGCGGAAATATCGCTATCTTTGTTCAGCCATAAAAACAGGAGTTAGAACCATGCCCGATTTCGTCCATCTGCACGTACATACCCAGTATTCGATCCTCGACGGCGCCGCCGCCATCAAGCCGCTCATCAAGCGGGCCAAGGCCCTCGGCATGAACGCCATCGCCATTACCGACCACGGCAACATGTACGGCGTCAAGAACTTCCACGATACCGCCACGGACGCCGGGGTCAAGCCGATTCTGGGCTGCGAGGTCTACGTGGTGAAAAACCGCTTCGAGAAGGACAAGGACGAGAAGGCCGGCGACCACCTGATCCTGCTGGCCAAGAACCTCGAAGGCTATCACAACCTCTGCAAGATGGTCTCCTACTCGTTTACCGAGGGATTTTATTACAAGCCGCGTATCGACAAGCAGCTGATCGAACAGTATCACGAGGGGCTGATCTGCTGCTCGGCGTGCTTGGGCGGCGAAGTGCCGCAGGCCATCATGCACAACGACATCGAGGAGGCCGAGCGCGTGGTCCAGTGGTTCAAGAACATCTTCGGCGAAGACTATTACCTCGAACTGCAGCTGCACCCTTCGGGCGATCCGCAGAAAGACGCGGACGTCTACGAAAACCAGCTGCGCGTCAATAAGGTGATTCTGGAGCTGGCGGCCAAATACGGCGTCAAGTATATCTGTTCGAACGACGTGCACTTCATCCTCGCCGAGGATGCCGTGGCGCACGACCATCTGATCTGTCTCAATACGGGCCGCGATCTGGACGATCCGAACCGTATGCGCTATACGTTTCAGGAGTATCTCAAGTCGCCCGAAGAGATGGCGGCGCTCTTCCCGGACCATCCCGAAGCGTTGGCCACGACGCTCGAAATCGCCGACAAGTGCGAGGATTACAAGCTGACGCATGCTCCGCTGATGCCCAACTTCCCGCCGCCGGAGGATTTCCCGATCGCCCTCGGCGAACTGCGCGAGTCGTTCGTCAAGAAGATCGAGGACGAGGAGATGCTGGCGAAGATCGGCGCCTGCGCCACCGTTCCGGAGCTGGAGGAGTTGGTGGCCGGCGACAAAGAGCTTTCGGACCGGCTGATGGTCGCCAAACAGTACTGTTACCTCAAGGACCTGACCTACAAGGGCGCGCACATGCGTTACGGCGACGTGCTGGACGAAAAGACCGAGGAGCGCATCAAATACGAGCTGAGCACGATCGAGTGGATGGGATTTCCGGGCTACTTCCTGATCGTGTGGGACTATATCCGCGCCGCGCGCGAAATGGGCGTGTCGGTGGGACCCGGCCGTGGCTCGGCCGCCGGTTCGGTGGTCGCCTACTGTCTGAAGATCACCAATATCGACCCGCTGAAATACGACCTGCTGTTCGAGCGTTTCCTCAATCCCGAACGCATCTCCCTCCCCGATGTCGATGTGGACTTCGACGAGGACGGCCGCGCCGACGTGCTGCGCTACTGCGTGCAGAAGTACGGTCAGAAGCGCGTGGCCCAGATCGTGACGTTCGGCACGATGGCCCCCAAGATGGCCATCAAGGACGTCGCCCGCGTGCAGAAGCTGGCCCTCTCGGAAAGCGACCGCCTTTCGAAGCTGGTGCCCGACAAGGTCACGCCCGACAAGAAACACGGCGAGACGCCGTTCGATTTCGTCTACAAGGAGTCTCCGGAGCTGGCCGCCGAGCGCGAGTCGCCCAACCAGCTGATCCGCAATACGCTCAAATACGCCGAGAAGCTGGAAGGCTCGATCCGCCAGACGGGCGTGCATGCCTGCGGCGTGATTATCGGTCAGGACGACCTCGAAAAGTTCGCGCCGATGGCCATTGCCAAGGATGCCGAGCTGAACGTGGTGGAGTTCGAGGGCAAGGAGGTCGAAAGCGTCGGCCTGATCAAGATGGACTTTCTGGGACTGCGCACGCTGTCGATCATCAAGGACGCCGTGGAGAACGTCAAGGCGGTGCACGGCGTCGATGTGGACATAGACGGCATTTCGCTCGACGATGCGCCGACCTACGAGGTTTTCGCCCGCGGCGACACGACCGGCCTGTTCCAGTTCGAGTCCCCCGGTATGAAAAAGCACCTGCGCAACCTGAAGCCCAACCGCTTCGAGGACCTGATTGCCATGAACGCCCTCTACCGGCCCGGCCCGATGGAGTACATTCCCAACTTCATCGCCCGTAAGCACGGGCAGGAGCCGGTGACCTACGAGATCGCCGATATGGAGGAGTATCTGAACGACACCTACGGCATCACGGTCTATCAGGAGCAGGTCATGCTGCTGTCGCAGAAACTCGCCGGCTTCACGGGCGGTGAGGCCGACACGCTGCGCAAGGCCATGGGTAAGAAGAAGCGCGACGTGCTGGACAAGATGAAGCCCAAGTTCATCGAGGGGTGTAAGCAGCGCGGACATGACGAGAAGATCTGCGACAAGATCTGGGGCGACTGGGAGGCGTTCGCCTCCTATGCCTTCAACAAGTCGCACTCGACCTGCTATGCCTATGTCGCTTACCAGACCGGCTACCTGAAGGCCCACTACCCTTCGGAGTTCATGGCGGCCCTGCTGAGCCGAAACCTCGCGGACATCAAGCAGCTCACGCTCTACATGAACGAGTGCAAGCGCATGGGAATCCGTGTGCTCGGTCCGGACATCAACGAGTCGATGCGCACCTTCTCGTCCAACAAGGCGGGCGACGTGCGCTTCGGTCTGGAGGCCGTGAAGGGCGTCGGCGAAGCCGCCGTGGAGAGCATCATCGCGGAGCGCAACGCCAACGGCCGTTTCAAGGACATATACGACCTGATGGAGCGTGTGAACTTCTCGGCCGTAAACCGCAAGTGTTTCGAGAATCTGGCCTATGCCGGAGGTTTCGACTCGATATCGGGCTTCCACCGCGGCAAGTTCTTCGGTGCGGACGCGCGCGACAATACGGGCGTGACCTTCATCGAGCAGCTGATGCGTTACGGACAGCGTTTTCAGGCCGAGAAGAACAACGCCCAGCAGAGTCTCTTCGGCGGCGGCGGACACGTTGACATCCAGCGCCCCGTGCTGCCCGCATGCGCCGATTGGAGCCAGCTCGAAACGCTCGCCAAGGAGCGCGAGATGATCGGTCACTACCTCTCGGCGCACCCGCTCGACGACTACAAGATCATCATCAACCACATGTGCAAGACCCAGCTCACGGAGCTGGAAAACCTCGAAGCGCTCAAGGGGCAGGAGATAGCTGTCGCGGGTATGGTCGTCAGCGTGCAGAACCTCATCACCAAGACCGGCAAGCCGTGGGGCAAATTCGTGCTGGAGGATTACAACGGCACGCATGAATTCGCGCTGTTCAGCAGGGATTACGAGAATTTCCGCAAGTACCTCTTCTCGGATTATTTCCTCTTCGTCCGGGGACGGGTCCAGCCCAAACCCTATAACGACAAGGAGCTGGAGTTCAAGATCATCTCGATGGTGCAGCTCTCGGAGATGCGCGACACGATGATCAAGGAGATGAACGTGCTGCTGCCCGTCGAGGACGTAACCCCGACGCTGGTACGCGAATTGACGGAGAAGGTGAAGGAGGCAAAGGGCGAGACCCTTTTCCGCATCAGCGTGATCGACCGCGAAGCGCATGTTTCGCTCAGTCTCTTCTCGAAGAGCCACAAGGTGAGCCTGACGCAGTCGCTGGTTTCGTATCTGGACGATAACGAGATAAAGTATTCCATCGCATAATAACATTTTAAAACTTAATAATTATGGCTTTAGCAATCACGAAAGAGAATTTTCAGGAAGTAATTTCATCGGAGCTCCCCGTCGTCATCGACTTCTGGGCCGAGTGGTGCGGTCCGTGCCGCACGATCGCTCCCATTGTGGACGAACTCGCCGCCGAATACGAGGGCCGCGTGCTGATCGGCAAATGCGACGTGGAGGAGAACGATGAGATCACGATGAAATACGGCGTGCGCAACATCCCGACCATCGTCTTCCTCAAGGGCGGCGAGCTGGTCGACAAGCAGGTCGGCGCCGCGTCGAAGGCCGCACTCGCGGAGAAGATCGAAAAACTGCTCTAAAATGCTCCGCAGTACCGACTGGCATGGGATGCAGGCCGTCGAGTTCTCGAAAGGCGACTATACGGCCCTGCTGATTCCGGGCATGGGCGCAAACCTCATCCGGCTGACCAATACGCGGCTGGGCGCCGAGATTCTGCGGGCGCCGGCCGACGACGAGGTCGAAACGTTCAAGGGACGGCCGCATGTCTTCGGACTGCCGATCCTGTTTCCGCCCAACCGGATCGAGGACGGGCGTTATACGTTCGGCGGCCGGACTTACCGCTTTCCCATCACGAACGCCAAAGAGCACCATTACCACCACGGCATCCTCAAGAGCCAGCCTTTCGCCGTGTCGAAGGCTTGGGAGACCGGGGAGGAGGTGCTGGTGGAGTGCCGCTACTATTCGAACGCCGGAAACGACGCGATTTTCCGCGATTTTCCGCATGAGTTCAAATGCAAGATCACTTTCCGCCTTACGGCCCAAGGGCTGGAGCAGGAGGTGATGTTCGCCAACCGCAGTGCGGAGTCGATGCCCGTGGGCGTCGGGTTTCATACGCCGATGCAGATTCCCTTTGCGGGCGGTGAGGCGGCGGATTATGTGATGCGCGTCGCAGTTGGAGAACAAGTTGAGATGAGCGGGCGTAATATCCCGACAGGGCGTAAGTTGCCGTTGTCGGAACAGTTCGCCAGACTGCGCGAAGGCGGATTGCGGGTAACGGACTGCGAACCGATCGAAGCGGGCTTCACGCTGCGCGAAATCGAGGTGGACGGCAAGCCTTTCCGGGGTGCGCTGGTCGAGAATCTCCGTACGGGCGTCCGCACTTTCTACGAGGTCGATCGGCAGACGACCTATTGGACGATCTGGAACAACGGCGGCCGGGTGCCCTACTGCTGTCCCGAACCGCAGTCGTGGACGACGAACGCCCCGAACGCCGCGGACCCTGCGGCCGAAGGTTTTCAGGCGATCGCTCCGGGCGAAAGCTGGCGCATGAAGTTCCGGCTGTATGCCAAGTGACCTGCCTTTACGAAACGGGGAATCCGTACGGATTCTTCAAGGCAGACAGCGGGCCTTTCGGGGTGTGGGATTAAAGTGATGTAACGACCTGATTCATCGGGTCGTTACATTTTTGTATAAGATAGTAGGTAACGAAAAGGCAACGGTTTGTTTTCAGTCTGTTGCGCTGAAATACCGCGTTTCAAATAACCTTTTGCAAGATACGGAAAATTTTCGCGATAGGCAAATTATACTGAAAAGCATCAAGGGTAATAAAATTAGATAATATTCTTTATAACAATATAACAGCTGGACGATTACAAAGTGCTGAACCTTGTACTCGTCTTCTGTTTTTATTTAAGATGAATAAAATATATCGATGATAAAATGGCAAGTCAATATATTATCAAATTTAAGAATTTTTCGATATAATTTTCTTTCAGAAATAGATGTCAAAAAATATATGTATTTTTATGATTAGATTTGACAATTATGAAATACTTATTACCCGTTGGCGGAATTAAAATAGCGCATATTTAACTCTGCCAATAGGCTTTTCATTTTTGTAGTTAATATATTGAAGGATTGTAAGTGCGCTAATCTTCCCAATAATCCGGGCAAACAATCCATCTGTATCTTTCGCATAATTCCTTATAATCATAAACTGGTCACACAATTGCGAGAATAGGGTTTCAATTCTTTTTCTCGCTTTGGCAAAAGCTGGGAATGTTGGCTTCCATTCTTTTTGATTACATCTGTATGGTACCTCCAATCTGATATTGGCAGTTTCAAACAAATCCAATTGCACTTGGGCACTTATATATCCTCTGTCCCCTATGACTGTACAATTACTATAATCCACTTTCACATCCTTCAGGTAATGAATGTCATGCACACTTGCCTTAGTGAGGTCAAAGGAATGGATGATACCACTTAACCCGCAGACTGCATGGAGTTTACACCCATAATAATACATGCTTTGTGATGCGCAGTATCCTACCCCAGGTGCTTTTCTAAAATCCTTCTTTCCCATACTGCAACGTTTGGAACGGGCAATACGACATACTTCTATCGGTTTCGAATCAATACAGAAATAGTCTTCACCACCATCCATTTTAGAAACCATTCTTTCTCGGATTGCATTACATAGGGAGGAAGTTATTTTACGCCTGTCATTGTATTGTCGGCGGGAAATAAGGTTGGGTATTTCAACCCTATATTCCTGTAGCTTTGCAAACAACAGCGACTCACTGTCAATACCAACAGCCTCTGATGCCATGTTCAAAGCCACTACTTCAAGGTCTGAGAATTTAGGGACGACTCCTCGTCTTGGTACATTCCCGGATTCATTGACTAAATTGCCGGCAATTTGCTTGCATATGTTCAGTAATTTTGCGAATATTGCATATAAGTTGTGCATACGATATTTGTCTATTAAAAGTTTAGTCACCTTTAATTTACTAAATATCAACAATATGCACAACTTTTTAAACATAAATCTTTTATAATTTATAGGTATAGGCGTTTAGAGCGCACTACATTCACAGCTGATTATCAGTCAGTTTTCTTTTGACAAATCATTCGACGAAGTAGCATATCGAAGATTGTGTCCATATTATTACGGCGGTTGAACCTGAAATGATACTCGTCAAGGTATCCTTGAAGATGCTCTTTGGAGCAATGGTGGTGTATTCCACGCAACCATCCCTTTATGTTCATGATGTGAATATGAATCTGTGGATGCCCTTTGCCCTTATCCGAAGGGCGTTGCTCCAATTTTGGATAATCTTTCTTTAACGGCAGGTAGCCTGACCATTCATCGGTTATGACTTTTGCGTCCTTTGATATGTATCTGTCGAAGAACGGACGAAAAGAACTTGCCGAAGCATCATCTATCACTTGGGCATACGCACGTCCCACGCCGTCTCGGACAATCTCCAACGCGACTATCACAAGCTTCTTTTTGCCTTCCGTGCTTCGTCCAATGATTCCTTCCTCTTCTCCTCCGATATAAAACTCATCGACATGTACCTCTCCTTTAAGAGGATAATTACCGCTGCTCCGCATGGCTTTCTGTATCTTACGCTTGAATTCCCATACGGTTTTCTGACGCATACAATATTCTTCCGCCAGTTCCAAAGAGGACATCCCTTTCTTCTTTGTCGATATTTTGAAGGCTATGTGGAAAGCGTAGACAAGCGGGAATTTTATCTTGTCGAACATGCTTCCGCTGGTAACGCTCTCGTCATACTTACAGCGTGTACAACGGCGAGAATAGGGATATCTGTCATTGCAATAATTGGTATGACCGCATTTCTTGCATTTGAAGCCGTCTGCCCACTTTATCGAGGACAAGTACTCAAGGCATGAGGCATCATCGGTAAAACGACTATAAAATTTGATTGATTCCACTCCTTTGAATTTATCGCGTTGTTCCATGCCTGCAAAAGTAGGCAAAATCCATAAAGTTAGTGCGCACTAAACGCCTATACCTATAATTTAATTCCGCCAACAGGTTTATAATAGTTCTTCGTATGTTCCGAAACCGATACACTCTGCTATGGTGAAATC
>ERZ834433.1649-NODE-1649-length-17051-cov-3.213462_pt1 | contig 17051 bp, 10 predicted proteins | sample MGYA00519948_ERZ834433 | MGnify/ENA primary metagenome ERZ834433 (study PRJEB31850, sample SAMEA3708752) | human gut metagenome | biome: human gut; feature: human-associated habitat; material: faeces | place: China | collected 2014 ...
GGTAATATTAATCAAAGTGCAATCAATGCTGATATTTACGATCATGTGTGGAAGACAACCAATACACCGGAACAGAACCTGGCTGCTTACTATCCCAGATTGAGTGAAGCCGGTGGGGAAGGTTCTACTAACAATAACCAGACATCTACACTTACTATGCGGGACGGGCGCTTCTTGCGACTGAAAAATTTTGAAATTGGATACACTATTCCCAAGTCTATTCTTGAAAAAACGTTTATCAAATCTACCCGTATTTATGTCTCAGGGAGTAATTTGCTGACCTTTAGTAAATTCAAATTATGGGATCCGGAAACCGGAAGTTCAGACGGAGGTATTTATCCTCCATTAAGAGTTTTCACAATAGGTTTGAACGCTAAATTCTAATATAATATGAAACGATATATGAAAAAAATAACTAAATACTGTTCTTCTTTGTTTGTGTGTGTCTTACTGCTGTCACAAACATCATGTGACTCTTTTCTGGATAGACAGGAAGATGAAGCGCTGACTTTGGATAAAGTGTGGGAAACCCGTGCGGATTCACGTAAATATTGGTTAACTACTATGAGTTTCTTACCGGATGACGCTAATGATTTCCAATATACTCCGTGGAGCGGGGCAGCTGATGAAGTAACAGTTTCAATGCGAAACCGTGAATATCATATTATGACTTCCGGAGCTTGGAATCCGTCAAATGTACCTTACGAACGTATGAGTACTTATTATAGAGGGATACGTGAGTGTAACATATTTTTAGCTAATATTGATCGTTGTACTGACCCGTTGTTGAGCAATGATGAAAAAGAACAGTGGAAGGTACAAACTCGTTTTGCACGTTGTTATTACTATTTTCTGATGATGAGAATCTACGGACCGGTATTCATTCTGCATGATGAGCTGCTTGATTTTACAAAAAGTGCTGCTGAACTGGAACGTCCCCGTAATACATGGGATGAATGTGTGAATTATGTAATAGGTGAGTTGAATTCGTTGATTGAGAGCCCGTATATGAAGTCTAACTGGACTTCCAGTACAGAAAAGGGCTTGGCTACCAAAGGTGCTTGCCAAGCCATAATCTCACGCTTGACTCTTTATTCTGCACGTGATTTGTTTAATGGAAATACGATGTATGCCTCTGTTAAAAATCCTGATGGAACGAATCTGTTTCCGCAGAATTATGATGCGGCAAAGTGGAAAACGGCAGCAGATGCAGCATACAAGATCATTGATGGCAATCTTTACCAATTATATCACTCTGATGATGATGATCCGTATGATAATTATTATGGCATAACACAAGAAAAGTGGAACAGTGAGTTAATATGGACTACCGGTTCGAAAGGCCGTTTTATAATGTCGGCTCATACATGTCCTACTTCCGTTGCAGGTAGTTCTTCTTGGGGATTTGTCGGGGTTACTCAGCAACAAGTGGATGCCTATCCAATGGCAAAGACAGGTAGGTTTCCTATTACAGGTTATGAATCAGACGGTAGTCCTATAGTTGATCAGGAGTCTGGTTATCCTATGGACGAGATGGCTTATACTGATTTCGTCTATCCTGCATGGGGAGGAGCTGCTTCTTACAAACTGAATACTGTAAAGATGTGTACGGAAAGAGATCCGCGTTTTTATGTAACAGTTTTCTTTAGTGGGAGCAAATGGCATCATGGTAATGAAATGACACTTACTTCTTTTGCTCATGGGGCCAACGGTTATACTTCGGACGCTCGTCCTAAGTCTGGTTTTTTGGTGAATCGCTTTTATGACCATACGGCTAATTCGGCAAATGGACAATGGGGAGAAATTACTTTTCCGACTTTCCGGTTGGGAGAAATTTACCTGAATTTTATAGAGGCTGTGTTAGAATGTAAAATTAGAGGGGTGAATATCCCGGCTAATTATTATACCAAAGCAATGGAAGTGTGGCAAGAGCTGAGAGCAAGAGTTGCTCTGCCGTCTATTACTGAATCTTATCCTCATGCTGATGATAATGAATTACTTGATTTATGCCGTAAAGAACGTCGTGTAGAGCTGGCTTTCGAAAATCATCGTTTTTTTGATACTCGTACTTGGAAAATCGCTGAAGAATGTGACGGGGGTAAGATGTGGGGTATGAATGTGGAAACTACCGGAAGCGGTGATGTAACTCCTGATAGTTTTTGGGAAAGAACAGTGTTTGAAAAACGTGTATTCAAAAAACAACATTACTTGTATCCGTTTACTCAGACAGAAATCAGCTTGAACAAACAACTGACACAAAATTATGGGTGGTAATTTCGTAAATCAACAAAAAGAAAACTGTATGAAAAACAATATATTTAAAATCATCATCTTTTTTCTCGCATTAGTGTCATTAGGTGCTTGTGATGATGGATGTGAGGATTATTTGGATCAATATGAGTCTATTCTCTATTTTAAAAATAATGGAGAGCAGCATGTTACTATTTATGATACAAGCAATGAAGCCAGTTGTGAATTCACCGTTATTAGGGCCGGATATAATTCAAAGAAATATTCAACAGTTGATGTTTCTGTTTTAGATGCTGTTAATATACAAATTTATAATGCAGAAAATGAAACGGATTATAAATTGTTACCTGATAACTGTTTCAAGCTGGAAACACCAACATTGGCGTTTGAAGATACCGATAACCACAAAAAGGTAAAGGCGTTTTTCTATATTGATAAAATTAAAGAATTGGATAAGGCCAACTATATTTTGCCACTTGTCTTGAATAATTCTAGTGATGATATCAATATTGATAAAAGGCAAATATTTATTGTTCCGGATATTGTCACCCCTTATCTCTATTTTGAAAAATCAGGTTATCAGCCTTATAAAGCGGAAGAAGGTGGGGAAACAAGTTTCGATATTACTATACCTATAAGTATGCCGATGGAAAATAATTGGGATTTTGATTGCACTTTAAAGATTAATCCTGAATTGTTGACTGCTTATAATGAGACTAATCATGCAGATTTCGAATTACTACCGGATAATTGTTATACTTTAGCAGAAAAGGTTTCGTTCGTTTCCGGAAAAAGTACAAGTATCGCTACGGTTAAAATTAATATTCCGGATGATTTGAAATTTGGTAAATACATGTTACCGATAGAATTGTCCGAATGTAGTATGCCTACATTTGACATTAAAGAAGGGACAAATACTTATCTGGCTGGTATCGTATATCAGAAGCATATTGATATAACAGAATTAAAAGAGATCAAACTGACAGAAAGCATGATCTCCAGCAATGCGAGAACTGAAGATTTTGAATCATTGGATCCACGTACGCAACTTGTCAATATCATTGATGGAGATATCAATACCTCCTTCCATTCGTATTGGGCATTTCATGGTTATCCTAGTGATTTCTCGGAATTCCCATATATACAGGTTGAATTGCCTCATGTGTATAGTGGTTTCAAATTTAGCTATATCACTAGAACCGCCGCTAATGGTTCTAACAATGGTAATGCAAATCCGCAAGAGCTCAATATTTATACAAGTGAGAATGGAACAGACTTTACTTTATTGAAAACTTTAAGTGATGATCTGCCATTGTCAGAAATGGGAGCTACTTATGAATCGGAACTTATGGTGCCAATGTCTGGTTCGTTCAGATATCTGCGTATTGAATCGACTCATTCTAAAGAGTCAATACTGAATGCTATAGCTATTGCCGAGTTAAATTTATGGGTTGCGGAATAAATCAAATAATATACTTATAAATTAAAAATGTATGGATAAACAAGATATACAAAGAATCAAAAGCTTAATTTTGGTTATGCTTATATGCTGCATGCCAGTCTTCTGTGGATGCAATGATGAAGATGAAAATCATTCTATACCTCAATTGGAAATAGCGGAAGAATTTCTAATACAGGATTTCGATAACAAAAAACATGATATCGAAATACCGGTAATTACCAATTTATCCAAGGATGAATGGCGTATTACATCTTCTGCCCCAAACTGGTGTATGGCGACGAAAGTTATTGACGAAAACATGGTGCGTCTGTATATTCCTGCCAGTGAAGAACCAGAGGTCAGAGAAGCAGTAGTAAAAGTTGTTTCGACAGTCAAAGAATATACTATCAAGGTTCGGCAACTAGGATATGGTCCGGCAATTTTGGTTACTCCGCTTACTGCCACTACATTGTCTGCCGACGGTGGAGATGTGAGACTTAAAATTACATCTAATATAGATTATAAGGTCAATATACCAGAAGTCTGTGATTGGTTGAACGAGACGACTATTCCTGATACACGTGCCCTGAGTAGTAAAGAACATACTTTCCATATTGATAATTATGCGATGTACGGAGAGGTGCGTTCTGCTTCTATTCATTTTGATAATGAGAAATATGAAGGCGTAGCGGCTGAATGTGTTATTCAACAAAAACCGTTGGAACCCAATACCGATGATGTTGAACCGGGAGGAGATGTTATGTTCAAACCTATCGGTGGAACTGCCAGTCAGCATCAACCGGGACAAGAAATAGAAAAATGTTGGGATGGACTTGGTGGAAATAATTTTTATCATAGTCCTTGGGCTGCGGGAGCCACGAAATTCCCTGTCATTCTTGAGTTTGATTTTGACGGAACACATACATTGGATTATTTTGTTTATACTCCGCGAAGTACCGGAGGAGGTCATTGGGGGACATTTGACCTGTATTATGCGACACAAGACACACCTGAATATATTCTTCTGGGTTCATACGATTTCAAGAAGTCAACTTCGCAGACTAAACTTGCTATGGATAGACCATTAGCAAAGATCACTAAATTAAAGGTTGTAATTAATACCGCAAAAGATGATTATGTGAACTGTGAAGAAATCGAATTTTATGAGATGAAATCAGGCTTGAGTGAACAAGAGAAACAGCTGTTAAGTGTATTTACAGATCTCACTTGTAGCGAAGTGCGTCCGGAGGCAACTATGCAACAAATTCAAGCATTGCCCGGCTATTTTATCAATATAGCTATGCAACTGAAAAACGGCACTTATGATACTTGGGAAAAGAAATTCCGAATTCAGGAATACAAACCTTATAGTACTCCTAATAATTGGGCTGATAAACTGTATATGAAATCATACACTGATTTGGATAATCCTACTGGTATCTATGTAAATTCAGGTGATGAATTAATAGTCATGGTAGGAGAAACTTATGGGAATACTATTAGTTTACAAGCGATTCGATCCTCCAATTTGAGTGGAGACAAATACATGTTGAATGAAGGTATCAACAAACTCCAAATGAAGGGTGATGGTATGTTGTTTGTTATGTATAACACCGAACTAACTTCGGAGAATGCGAAACCTGTAAAGATTCATATACCATTGACTTCCGGTACAGTTAGCGGTTATTTTGACTTGGAAAGGGATAAGACTGATGCTGTTTACACGGAACTTCTCCAAAAGGCGACCTATGAATATTTTCTTATTAAGGGAAATGAAATGTTACTGAATTTTCATCGTACCAAGTTACTTCAGTGGCAGCCGAATTCTATAGTTGAGTATATCACTATGTTTGATCATTTTGTGAACTGGCAATACGAACTATTAGGCTTGGAGGATATTCGTCCTGCATTGTTCAATAATCATGTGAATGGTTCTTCGATCAATGATGATAGTTATATGTGGGCCGGTAACGGACAAATAGGTTTCGGGATTAATGCATTGGACGAATTTATGCCTACTGAAAAGTTATATACCGAACGACGCTGCTGGGGTCCTGCCCATGAAATCGGTCACCTTCACCAGGGAGCTATTGCCTGGACCGGTTGTTTTGAGTCATCCAATAACCTCTTTTCAAATTATGTACTTTATAAGATAGGGAGAGAATGTTCAAACGGTGCTCCGTTGAGCGTATTGGCAGACAGGAAACTAAATAACCGTCCTTTCTGTAATTTTCTTGGCAATCCCAAGAAGGAAGATACGGAAATTCATATGCGTATATACTGGCAATTATGGCTTTATTTCCACCGATGCGGTATCAAATCCGATTTCTACCCGGAATTATTCAAGAAACTGCGTAATAATAGAAACTTGAATAATATCCCTGTAGGAGAACGACAAATGCAATTTGTGAAATATGCCAGTGACATAGCTCAAAAGAATTTGGCAGATTTCTTTGATATGTGGGGATTTATGACTCCGGTAGACGAAACTATCGAACAATATGGGTCAAATCGCTATACTGTCACCAATGCAATGATTGCAGAAACTAGAGAATACACTTCCAAATATCCGAATCCTCAACCTTTCTACTATATTGAAGATCGGAAAGACGGAGATGCAGGTTTGGAAAGTCTGGGACTGACTGGTAAAATAGGGGATGTAGGTCACTATACTCAGTTTAAAGAGAATCAAAAGATAACCAAGACCCCGACTTATAGTGCCAGTGGACAGCAAGTAACCATAATTAACGGTAATGAAGCGGTAGCTTTTGAAATCTGGAAAGACGGAAAACGAAAATACTTCTCTAACTTCCTGAAGTTCACTTTACCCGACGAACTTCCTGTCAGCCAATGTACTATCAGAGCCGTACAAGCAGACGGTAAACTGATAACTGTTGAACGTTCTAAATAAAATGTATATAAGTAATGATTATCAGATGTTTATTAATGCTTTGGATTACTGTGCTCGTCACTGGGTGCACACTGAAAGATGAAGAACAAATTATCACCGAGGCGTGGCATTCCGGAGAAACTCTACCTGTCGAAATCGGGAAGAAATATCCTCCTGCTCCCATTGCCATGACGATAGATAAAGGATATAATGTCCTTATTGATCTTTCGCATCAATGTTCGTTCAATTTCATGTGGGGATTGCCGGATATGTTACACCAGAAAGGATTTCGTAGTGTATCGTCACAAGCCTCACTCGGTAGTGTCCTGGATGAGAAGGGGGTGTCCCGTATCCGTATTCCATATGATCCGGAACGTAAGATTTATCCTTTTGCCTGGTATCCTAATTTTAGATATAACGTAATCATTACTTTTCAGAATGACCCTTCTGCTCCGGTTTATACGGAGCAGGAGTGTCTCTTGCTCAAAGATTTTGTATCTGAGGGAGGTAGCTTGATTATTCTGGCTGATCCTGTAAAAGCAGAACAGGTCGATAATTGGTCTCTGAACCGGTTGCTCAAGAATTTTGATGCAAGTTATACCAAAGATTATCAGAACTATAAGAATCGTCGGCATATTGGTCTGGCTCTTTCAGAACAGTGGATACCTTGGGAAATGGGGAGTGACAGTTTGCCTATCCGCGCTTACCGTGAATATGGTAAGGGACGTATAGCAGTCGGTACGGCTTTAGATGATTTTCTAAGTAATGGAGAAACGGGAAGTGCTTTTGTTGACCAAATAATGGACTGGTTATGTGAGAAACAAGTTCCGGTGGGAGGAGAGCCTCGTTTGCCCCAAACAATGGGTGGTGGCGGAGCTATCTATCCGGAATTGGAAAGTGTTATTAATGGTATGGTCACTTATTATGCGCCTACTGTTAACCATACTCTTCTTGAATGCATAAAAAAAGAATTCTTTAAGATAAACGATACATTGTTGCAATGGTATCCGTTTCGGCAAACCGAGGAACCGATGTTTCTCGTTCTCTCTGCCGGAAGTGGAGGAGGCTGGGCTGTCAACAGTTTCTTTCCTAAGGAGAATGGTATTATTAGTCAAGATTCAGCCAGTCTGATTTCTATTTATGGACATGAACTGGCACATACACTGGCAGGCCCGGTCAACGAGAAAGGACAAGCGGCTGGTGATGTACCTTTTGGAAATCAGGGAGAAGCACATGCCGGTTGGTTTCAGGGAAAAGTAGAGGCACTTTACAATGAGGAACTCCGGCAACATGCGAATAAAAAGTGCGAAGATTTCTTCCGTTCTTCCGAATTTGATAAACTAGACTTAAAAAGATATACAAATGACGGAGAGTATGCCAAGCAATTTTCTTACGGGGCAGGCTGGTATAAACTTTGGTATATCTGGCAACGTTTGGACGACACATATGGAAATACTTGGTATGCCCGGTGGAAACATATCCAGTATACCCGTTGGAAAAACGATCCGATGCGACTTCTGACTTGGGAAGAGATGATAGAGGACATGAGTCTTGCAACAGGACACGATCTATTTCCCTTTTTCATATCTTTAAATACAAGTCTGGAACGTCGTGAAATGGGTGAAGTTATTTATGAAGGTAAGAAAGTGAAACTATCCAGAGCAGTTATCCCGATAATAGAACCGGGTAATGTATGCCTGAACCCAATCGAAAATTATAAAACGATAAAATTTGAATAAACATGAAGAAATTGATTTTATATACTTTAATTTTACTTCTTATGTCTTGTCGGCCTACGCAAGAGGTAGACACCTCCGTTTATATGGATGCCAAACAACCTGTAGACAAAAGAGTGGAAGCATTGCTTGCGCAGATGACATTGGAGGAAAAGATAGGGCAAATGGATATGGTTACCGTATGGGATAAAGAGGCCATATTTAAGAATGGATATTATGATTTCGGTGCATGGCTGGCGGATTTGGAGCCTGAAGAATGCAATCAACTACAAAAACTGTCCGAACAAACCCGTCTGAAGATTCCTTATCTTATAGGCATGGACGCGGCACATGGATATGCCATGCTTACGGGCAGAACGATTTTCCCGACTTCCATAAGCATGGCCGCTACTTTCAACCGGGAATTAATTTATCGCACGACTTCGAAGGCCGGTGAAGAAATCCGTTCCTCCGGTATACATTGGGCATTTGCTCCTTGTATAGATATCGTTCAGGATGCCCGTTGGGGAAGGACCGGTGAAACCTATGGCGAAGATCCTTTTCTGACAAGCGAATTGGTTAAAGAGGCTATACGGGGGTACCAGGGCAATGAAAATCCTTTTAAGAAAGTGGCTGTTTCAGTCAAACATCTGGTGGGGGGAGGTGCATCTGTCGGAGGATGTAATCATGCTAGCGCCGAACTGTCTGAACGGGCACTCCGTTCGTATTTTCTGCCTCCCTTCAAGGCAGCCATAGAGGCCGGATGTATGACTATTATGCCCGGACATAATGATATTACAGGAGTGCCGGTGCATGCGTCCAAGTGGTTGTTGACTGATATAATCAAGCAGGAGTATGGCTTTAAAGGCTTTTTTATCAGTGATATGGGAGATGTGGAGAATTTGGCTACTTCTTTGCATCAGATAGCTGAAAATCAGAAAGAGGCTGTTTGTAAGTCGGTCAATGCCGGTTTGGATATGCATATGTATTCTGCTGATTCGGCGCGCTTTGTAAGTCCGCTCGTAGAGTTAGTCAGGGAAAAGAAAGTATCTCCCCGGCGTATTGATGATGCTGTTAGAAGAATCTTGAAGATTAAATTCGAGCTGGGATTGTTTGAGAAGCGTTATGTATCTCCTGAAGAAGATAGTTATGGTAGCAAAGAGAACAAAGCATTAGCTTTGGAAGCTGCTAGAGAAGCCATTGTCTTGCTTAAAAATGACCGGCAAATCCTGCCTCTTGACAGGACTAAATACAAGAATATTTTAGTTACCGGACCGAATGCTGACAATCAAAGTATTTTGGGTGACTGGTCTATCTTTCAACCGGATGACCACGTAACTACTATTCTGGAGGGTATTCAGGCGGCAGCCTCTCCCGAGCAGTCGATCTTATACAGCAATAGCGGACGGATTAAGGCAAAGAAATCTGATCTGTCGATAAATACTACCGATCCTGCTATTCAGAAGAAGCTGATAACCGAAGGTGGCGGCATCTCTGATTACAGTATTGATGATGCTGTCCGAAAGGCCCGGCAGTCCGATTTGGCAATTGTTGCAATTGGAGGATATGGAATACGTTCGGAATGGGGATTAAGAACTTATGGAGAATCGGCGGACCGTCCTTCAATAGATTTCTACGGACGACAGTTGGAGCTGGTCCAAGCAATACATGCCACTGGTACTCCCGTAGTTATCGTCATTGTAAATGGCAAACCTCTAAATAACGAATGGATAACCAAAAACATCCCAACCATAGTAGATGTGTGGGAACCGGGAATGTATGGTGGACAAGCTTTAGCTGAAATATTATTTGGAGAAGTGAATCCTTCGGGCAAATTGCCAATTACCATTCCCAAACATGCCGGTCAAATCCCAATGTATTATTATCAAAGACCTTCCAGATATTGGACGGGTTATGGTTTGGGTTCTTCCAGAGAAGATGAAAAACCTGCATTTTGTTTCGGTCATGGATTAAGCTATACGAGTTATGAATATTCAGGATTGAAAATCGACAGTGTCATTCCTCAAACTCAGGATATTGAATTTACATTTACTGTTAAGAATACGGGAAATATGGCAGGAAAAGAAACCGCTTTAGTATTTATACGTGATTGTGTTTCTAGTGTTGTAACGCCTGTTGCCTGCCTAAAAGGTTTTGAGAAAGTGAGTCTGAATCCGGGAGAATCTAAGGATATTCGGATAGTCATTCCTTATTCCGATTTGGGACTTTGGAATGAAGATATGAAATATGTTGTCGAATCCGGGAAGTTCAACCTGATGATAGGTCGTTCGGTGGAGGATATACGGATCAAAAAAGACTTTTTTATAAAATAATCAAATGATACGTTAGAGTTAGAACTGAAAAAAATATAGAATTATGAGAAATAAGATACTGTTTTTTATACTCTTAACCTTTTGTTTGGGATTGTCGGCACAGCATCGCATGGTAAATACGGCTGTGACCGAACAAACAGGAAAGAAGGTTTCCAAATTACTTAAGACTAATCATCGAATGCTTAATCCTATTTCTCCTCCGGGCGTGTATATTGCCGATCCGGAGGCTAGGCAGATGCCTGATGGACGTGTCTATGTATATGGTTCGCGTGATGAGCCGACAAATGTCTGGTGTTCGCATACCTATGATGTGTTATCGACTTCTGATTTGATAAATTGGGATGTGGAACAGTTTTCTTTCGCTACAAAAGGTATAGGGAAGCAAGTCGACTATACCGACCAGTTGCTTTATGCTCCGGACTGTATCTATCACAACGGCAAATACTATTTATACTATTGCCTGACGAATGAAAAGGAAGATGAAGGTGTTGCCGTATCTTCTTCTCCTTATGGACCTTTTAAAGAGGGAAAAGCCATAGCCGGAATTCATGGAATTGATCCTTCGGTCTTTATAGATGATGACGGGCAAGCTTATTTATTCTGGGGACAAGCCAATGCCAAAGGAGCTAAACTGAGTAAGGATATGTTATCTATCGAAGGTGAAGTACATGAGAAACTGCTGACTTATAAAGAACATGCATTCAATGAAGGCAGTTCGGTCCGTAAACGGAATGGCATCTACTATTATGTATATGCCGGGCACCAGCGTCACGGTGAATCTAATTGTGCTACCCTGAACTATGCTACGGCTACTTCTCCATTAGGTCCTTATACATATCGGGGAGTAATTATAGACAATTGGGGGAGTGACCGGAATTTAGTGAACAATCACGGTTCTATTGCTGAAATAGATGGGCAGTGGTATATCTTTTATCATCGGCCTACCCATGCTAGTTCATCTATGCGTAAGGTTTGTATGGAACCCATTGTATTTAATCCGGACGGAACTATCAATGAAGTAGAAATGACCACTCAAGGTTGTGGGGGGCCTATTAATCCTTTATTGCGTATGGATGCGGCGAGGGCTTGTCTTTTGTCGGGGCATACCACGGTAGTTGTTCGGCGTCCGGCACATAGCAATCCGGTAGAATATTTGTCGGCTATACGGAATGGAGATTGTGCTTACTGGAAATATTTCGATTTTACAGGAATGGAGGTGAATTCTTTCATTTGCAAAACATGGGGAAAGAATGCTGCCGGTACTATTGAAATCCGTTTGGATAAACCGGATGGAGAACTGATTGGTACTTGTGAGCTGCAACCGATGAATGGGGATGTTGCCTATTCCGTTCACCGGACAAAAGTGAAACCGGTGACCGGTGTTCATGCATTGGTGCTGGTGTTCAAGAACAATGATCCGTCTATGACCGGGCAGGATTTTATGAATCTGGAGTGGTTTATGTTTGAAAATCATGACCGCTAATTCAGATGTATGGGGTAAAACACCTCTTTGAATATAGAAAAATAACTTAAATAACCTCTATTATATGCAGCTTAAAAGACTCTCTTTTCTATTATTGTTTATATGTGGATATTTAACTTGTGTGCAAAGTCAGACAACGGTACTTAATCCTCAAACGGACAAGAAACTTCTAAAACAGTTTCAAGATGCCAAACTGGGTTTGTTCATTCATTGGATGGCTTGTCATTCACCTGGTACAGGAGATTCCTGGGCTATTGGTAATGGTACTCCTAAAAGTGTGGCAGATTCTATTACCATGAAATGGAATCCTCAGAATTTCAATCCTAAAGAGATTGTAAATGTAGCTGTTCAGGCCGGATGCAAGTATATGGTAGTCATTTCAAAACACCATGACGGGTTTTGCATTTGGCCGAGCGAATATTCTATCTTTGACATAGACCGCATACCTTTCAAGCGAGATATTTTGAAGGAATTGGGTGAAGAATGTCGGAAACAGGGATTGCTTTATGGCATTTACTATTCAATAGCAGACATTGATTATTGCGGTTGGAACTCTATGGCACAAGTTGGAAGAGAAATAAAAGAACCGAAATATGGGCAGGAAGATTTTATCCGGTTTGTGCATAACCAGACAAAAGAACTGATAGACCGTTACCAGCCGGATATCTTGTGGTTTGACGGCTTTTGGCTGGATCCTCTTTGGACTGCAAAAGAAGGAAATGATTTATATCAGTATATCAAGAAACTAAAAAGTAATACGTTATCTACTCGTCTGGCTATTACCAGAGGAGAGGACGGGCATGAAACTTTCTGGACAGACGGCTCATCGGGCGACTACTTCTCAATAGAAGCCAAAACAACAGATGCTCCCCCGTTTCCATGGGAAGCATGTACCAGCGTCACTTATCCGGTATATGCTTACGAACCTGAAGCTAAGATGCTGACAGCAGACGAACTGATTGGAATGTTTAGTAAAACACTTTGCGGTAACGGTAATCTATTAGTGAATATCGGACCTAAACCTACCGGAGAGATGCCCGAAGAACAAGTGGAACGGTTATATGAATTGACGAAATGGATCAACCGGAATAGAGAAGCTGTGTATGATACACATGGAGGCCCTTTCAAGCAAACTGATGAAATAGGAAGTACCTATAAAGATGAGTATATATACTTGCATTTACGGAAACCGGTTTCTACCCTTCGGATAAATTCTTTGGAAGGCTATCAGATAACCAAAGCTTTTGATTTGTCAACAGGTAAAAGGATTAAGATTCAACGAAAGAATAATGAGGTCATCTTATCCTTGCCGGCTTGGGAGAAAGGACGACAAATACCTGTCATTGCCTTAAAGCTCGATAGAGAATATCGTTTTGTAAAATGGTTGCCGTTTGTATTGCTGAAGTAATTGTTTTTCCTATCTTTGTGACCACTGGAAAAACAATTAAGGATTTGCTTTATGACGAATGTAATAGAAATGATGACCTCTCTGTATCCGGTTTCTGATGATACAATACAACTATTGAAGGATAATGTGACACTTTGCCATTTCCCTAAAAAATATCAATTGATAAAGGCTAATCAATATAGCAGATCAGCTTATTTCATCGAAAAAGGAATGACCCGCTCTTATTGGCTGGTCAACGGAGAGGAAATCACTACCTCCTTCTCGTGTGAAGGAGGGATTGTTTTCAGCATGGATGAATTATATTATAATAAAATGAGTGAGGAATTTGTGGAAACGCTTGAAGACGTGGTTGCCTATAAAATAGCACTATCTGATTTGATCCGGCTTTTTCAGACCAATATCGAACTGGCTAATTGGGGAAGGATCATTCATCAGAATGAATACCGACGCTTACACCGTTCACACAAAGATCGCCTGACTTTGTCGGCCAAAGAGCGATATGAGGAATTTATGCAGCAGTTTCCTCAGATATGCCAGCGGGTACAATTAGGATATATTGGAATAACCCTTCCGACACTTAGCCGCCTTAGAAGCCGGAAATAATTTCTGGTAGGGGCGTATTTTGATGTAGGACAATTTTTTTAATAACTAACTTCTGTAACTTTGGGCCCTCATCAGTGATACGCAAAATAATAATCTAATTTATAAATTTATCATGCAAAACATCTCTTCTTCTGCTGCATTTGCAGATAGTAAACCCCATTATGAACTCCTTGACGGCTTGAGAGGAATCGCTGCTCTTTTGGTTATATGGTATCATATATTTGAAGGCTTTGCCACAAGTCCCATAGACCAGCGGTTCAATCACGGCTATTTGGCCGTCGATTTCTTTTTTATCCTGTCGGGATTCGTTGTTGGTTACGCTTATGACGACCGTTGGAAAACAACGATGAACACAAAAGACTTTTTCAAACGCAGGTTAATCCGTTTACATCCAATGGTTATCCTGGGAGCTGTTTTAGGTGCTATTACGTTTTGTATACAAGGTTGTGAGAAGTGGGACGGTACGCAGGTCAGCATATCTATGGTGATGCTTGCATTGCTTCTCAATCTTTTCTTGATTCCGGCTGTACCCGGTTCGGGTTCCGAAGTTCGTGGAAATGGAGAAATGTATCCTTTGAACGGTCCGAGTTGGTCTTTGTTTTTCGAGTATATAGGGAATATTCTGTATGCCCTGTTTATCCGCCGGTTCTCGACCAAACAGCTGACCGTGCTTGTCATTCTGGCGGCGATCGGACTGGCTTCATTTGCTGTATGCAATCTTTCCGGTTATGGGCATTTAGGTGTAGGTTGGTCATTGCTGGATTATAATCTGCTCGGAGGATTTCTGCGTTTGCTGTTTGCTTTTTCCGCAGGGTTGTTGATGTCGCGTATTTTTAAACCGGTCAAGATTAGAGGAGCTTTCTGGATATGTAGTATTGCGATTGCTGTTCTACTGTCTATACCACATATCGGCGGTATGGAAGATTCGTGGATGAATGGTATTTATGACTCTGTATGTACCATTATTCTTTTCCCGATCCTTGTTTACCTGGGTGCCTCTGGAAAAACGACAGATAAAGTGACTTCCGTAATTTGCAAATTCCTGGGAGATATATCCTATCCCTTGTACATCGTTCATTATCCTTTTATGTATTTGTATTATGCCTGGTTGTGGAGTGGGGAAAAACTCACTTTCTCCGATACATGGCCGGTGGCTTTGGTAGTATTCTTCGGAAATATCCTGTTGGCATACCTCTGTCTGAAGTTGTATGATGAACCTGTAAGAAAGTGGCTGACTAAGAAGTTTCTGGCTAAGAAACAGGCCTGATATATATAAGAAATAGTCCCGTTCATCGGGACTATTTCTTATATTCGTGAACCATTTATTTTAATATCACTATCAGGCAATAGTCTTTTGATACGTTCAATTCCTTCTTTGCTTATTTTCCCGAATAACTCTAAATGTTCAATTTTTATCTTTGATATTTCATCCGGTATATCAATCTGATTAATGAATCTTATTTCCAATTTCTTTATTTCAGTGAGTTCTAACAAAACAGAAGGAAATTCTTTCACTCTAATAGAAATGCCACGACCGAAACCTGTACCTTGTGCATCTGCCATTAATTTGTTTTTCACTTTGTTGTTAGTGAGGTCTTTCTTTCTGATCATCCAACTGATTTGTGGTCGTAGAGCGAAGTTTCTTTTATTCTGTTCAAGCCCGACGAAGCCTGCCCAAAGTTCCAACGGAGTTTCTGTAACTGTATTGTTATATACTTCCTGATATTTTAAATCTACTTTTACTATTTCATCAGGCAGACTGTCTGTGCCTTCCAGTTGTTTTAGATTGTTCCTTTGTCCTTTTTTGTCATAAGGAAAGAATTTCACTATCCAGCCGTCGATCATATTAGGAGCGCCATACTTCTCTTGCGAATGATATTTAAACATATTGCGCCAAAAGCCTTTGTTAATTTCGCCTTTGGATGCTTTTACAAATTCCTCCAGAAGAGGTTCCAGCTCGGAGATCCACCATTCGAGCTTATATCCTTTCAAACTTTTAGCCTTACTTAGCACCTTCTCCCAATCTTCAGGTGTACCTTCGAGGGTTATTTCCGGGATTCCGCAAACAATGCGTATAACAATAAACTCAAAATAAGGCTTCACGGATTCCATGATTGTTATTTCAGAGGCAATTTTCTCTAAAGGTGTTGTTGTTGAGAAGTTGCAAGTCAGTGTTTCAACCAGGCTATTTCCTACTTGTTTTTTTATTTGTTCTGTAAATTGAGGGAAGATCTCACTCCATGAAAGAGTAGGATCTTCCAATTGTTTATCTGTCTTAACAATCAACGATTGTTTTCCGGAGAAATCGACGATATAATCTCGCATTGCTTCTTGATTAGCGTTGATATGTCGTGCAAAGCCTTGGCTGATTAACAACCAGATCATGTCCGGAGATAACACAAACGGTCTGTGGTCCGCATAAGCCTGATACATACCTTGAAAGAAAGAATGGTAGCGATAAGATACCAGGCTGTCGGGAGCTTCGCTTTTTGCGATGATATTGAACGGCGGATTCTTTTCCTGCTTTTCAACTTCTTTTGAAAAAACTTCGGTTTCGGACATGATAAGTCTTTTGTAGATATCGTCGTAAGATTGCAAATAAAGGAAGTTTTCGGGAGTTGAAAGCTTTTCTATTTTGAAAGTAATTCTTTTTTGAGCAAATGCGGAAATGCTGCAAAGCATTATTAATACGCAAAATAGTATTTTTTTCATAATATTGAAGTATATAGTACTGTGATATAAACTTTTCAGGTGCGCCTGTGGTTTCAATAGATAATATGCAAATATAGTATTATTAAGAGTCGGTTTGGTGCAATCTTGAATATTTTTTGAACCGCTAAACAGAAATTATTCAGGAATTTATAGTAAGTTTGCTCTGCTAATCGCAAGAAATGGTTCAGAGAAAGATCATACACATTGACATGGACG
>ERZ834433.1676-NODE-1676-length-16649-cov-4.149211_pt1 | contig 16649 bp, 15 predicted proteins | sample MGYA00519948_ERZ834433 | MGnify/ENA primary metagenome ERZ834433 (study PRJEB31850, sample SAMEA3708752) | human gut metagenome | biome: human gut; feature: human-associated habitat; material: faeces | place: China | collected 2014 ...
GTTGATCTGAGTATTGGAGGAGCCGGTGGCGATGACGAAATAGTCCGCCAGGGTGGTCAGATCGCCGATCTCCAGCACCTGGATCTCCCGGCCCTTCTTGTCGGACAGGGCCCGGGCCGCCATAAGGGCCAGTTCCTTCGCAGTTTTCATATCTGTTTACCTCTCAATAAATAGTCTCGGGCGTCCAGGGTGTTGTGATGCACGGGGTTGCCCCACTGCTGCATATCCCGGATGCTGTCGTCCAGCGCCTTCAGCAGGCCCCGGTCCAGGTCGGCATGGACCGCCCGGCGCAGGTCGTCCACCCCGGGGAAGTCCCGGCTGGGCTCGATATAATCCGCCAGATAGATGATTTTTTCCAGCTTGGTCATGTTGGGGTGGCCGGTGGTGTGCCAGTAGATGGCGCGATAGACCGCGTCATCCACGGCGAACACGTCCCGGGCGATGGCTGCGCCGGTTTTGGCGTGCAGCAGCTTCAGGGCGTGCCGCTCCAGGTCGTCCAGGGGGATGCCGTACTGCCGGCACAGGGTCAGCTGCCGGTCCATGTCCAGCTTCTTGGTGCAGTCGTGGAGCAAAGCGGCGATCCGGGCCTGGGTCTCGTCGGCCCCATACTGCCGGGCCAGGCGCACGGCCTCCTGCTCCGTGCCCAGCACATGGGGCATGCGCTTGGGCTTCAGATAGCTCAGGGCGATGGGCCGCAGCTGGTCCGGGGTCAGGTGATGTAGGTCCGTGTGAACGCCGTAAAGCCCCCGGCGCTGGATATAGCCGTATACGGGGTCCGTTACCAGGTCCCGGCCCCGGCCTGCGGCAAGGGCCTCCCGCACCTGGGTGGAGGACAGGTCGATGACCTGCCGGTTGGCAATGATGGCCACAGTGGCCCCGTATTTCGTCTCCAGCAGCCGCTTCTGGGCCGCCAGATCCTCCCCCGGCTGGGGGTGGGCTCGGTCAAAGGCCCCGATGTGGGCCAGAGACAGAATGTCCGACGCATGATACCAGCGCTCCAGGGACAAAAACATATCCGTCCCCATGAGAAGCCACAGCTCATCCTCCGGATGCTCCATGCGCAGCTGGCGCAGGGTATCCACCGTATAGCTGGGGCCGGTGCGGTGCAGCTCGATATCCAGGGCCTGGGCCACGGGGCCCAGCTGGGCACAGGCCAGGGCCGCCATTTCCAGGCGGTCGGCGGCGTCGGCGCTGCCCTGGGGCAGGGCCTTGTGGGGCGGAACGCTGGCGGGGATCAGCAGCAGACGGTCCAGCCCCAGGGCGTCCATAGCCGCCCGGGCCGCCGTCAGATGGCCCCGGTGGATGGGGTTGAAGGTGCCGCCGTAAATGCCGATCCTCATACGCTGCGCTTCCTGTCTTTTTCCAGCTCGATCTTCCGCTTGTCCTTGTTGTGCTGATAGCGGAAAAGGACAAATTTGCTGCCGATGACCTGCACCACCTCGCAGCGGGCGGCCACCTTCAGTTCCTCTGCCGCTTCCCGGGCGGTGTACATGGAGTTTTCCAGCACCCGGCCCTTGATCAGCTCCCGGGCCTCCAGGGCGTCGTTGACCTGCTTGATCAGGTTCTCGCCGATGCCGTCCTTGCCCACGTGGACGATGGTGTCCAGGTTGGCGGCCATGCCCCGCAGCTGGGCTCTCTGCTTGCTTGTCAGTTCCATAGATGCTCCTCAGTTCTTTTCCAGATAGGTTTTCAGCTCCGCCGCGAAGGCCCGCAGGGCGTTGCCGCGGTGGCTGATGGCGTTTTTCTCCTCCGGCGTTAGCTGGGCAAAGGTCTTGCGCAGCTCCGGCACGAAAAACACCGGGTCATAGCCGAAGCCGTTGTCCCCCTGGGGTGCATAGGCAATGGTGCCGAAGCAATCTCCGGCTGCGTCCAGCCGGTCCCCATTGGGGAAGCAGCAGACGATGGCAGTGTGGAAATGGGCGGTGCGGGCCCCAGCACCCCGGAGATTCTCCAGCAGCAGGCGATAGCGGGCCTGGTCACTGTCCACGCCGCCGTATCGGGCGGAATAGATGCCCGGTGCGCCATTCAGCGCGTCCACGCACAGGCCGGAGTCGTCGGCAATGGCGGGCAGACCGCTGGCCTGCATCACGGCCATGGCCTTGATGGCGGCGTTTTCGGCGAAGGTGGTTCCATTTTCCTCCGGCTCCAGGTCCAGGCCCACGTCGGACTGAAGGACCACCTCCACCCCCAGCTCACGCAGAATCTCCTGCATCTCCGCCAGCTTCTTGCGGTTATGGGATGCCAAAACGAATTTCATAGAATCTCCCCCAATATGTTTTTCTCCAGCTGGATCAGCCGGGCATTGCCCTGGGCGCACAGAGCCACCAGCTCCTGCTGCTCCCGGGGCGTGAAGGCCCGGCCCTCGCCGGTGCCCTGCAGCTCGATGATGCCGCCCTGCTCATTCATGACGCAGTTCAGATCCACCATGGCCCGGCTGTCCTCGGAGTATTGCAGGTCCAGCATGGGTACGTTGTCCACGATACCGGCGGAGATACCGGCCACATAGTGGCGGATGGGCATGGCCTTCACCAGCCCCTGCTCCAGAAGACCCCGGCACGCCAGGGCCAGGGCCACAAAGCCGCCGGTGACGGAGGCGGTGCGGGTACCGCCGTCCCCCTGCAGAACATCGCAGTCGATGTTGATGGTCCGCTCGCCCAGTGCCTTCATATCCACGGCGGCCCGCAGGCTGCGGCCCACCAGCCGCTGGATCTCAGCGCTGCGGGGGCTGAGCTTCAGCTTGGAGATGTCCCGCTTGCTCCGCTCCCGGTTGGCCCGGGGCAGCATGGAATACTCCGCCGTGACCCAGCCCTCGCCCTCTGCCACATGGGGCGGGGTCTTTTCCTCAACGCTGGCGCAGCAAAGTACCTTGGTGTCGCCGCACTCGATGAGGCAGCTCCCCTCCGGGAACTTCACAAAATCCGTGGTGATCTTAATGGGGCGCAGCTCATCATACGCCCGTCCATCCTGTCTGGTCATAGTCATTCCTCATTTCAAAATTCCCGTGAAGTAGATCAAAACCCCTTCACGCTGTCAGATAATTGCCTCCACATAGGAGCGTGCATCGAAAGGCTTCAGATCGTCGATCCCCTCGCCGACTCCCGCAAACTTCACAGGTACGCCCAGCTCCCGGGCGATGGCGATGACGATGCCGCCCTTGGCGGTGCCGTCCAGCTTGGTCAGGATGATACCGGTGGCATCGGCAGCCTTGCAGAACTCCTTGGCCTGACTGATGGCGTTCTGCCCGGTGATGGCATCCAGCACCAGCAGGGTCTCAAGGCTGGCTTCCGGGCTGGCCTTTTTGACGCTGCGGCTGATCTTGGAAAGTTCTGCCATCAGGTTTGATTTGTTGTGCAGACGGCCTGCGGTGTCCGCAATGACCATATCATAGCCGCGTGCGGTGGCAGACTTGACCGTATCAAAGATGACGGCAGCGGGGTCTGCGCCTTCGCCCGCGCTGACGATGGGCACACCGGCGCGGCTTGCCCAGATCTCCAGCTGCTCGCTGGCTGCAGCGCGGAAGGTATCACCGGCGGCCAGCATGACCCGCTTGCCCTGCCGGGTGTAGTAATCGGCCAGCTTTGCAATGCTGGTGGTCTTGCCCACGCCGTTGACGCCGATGACCAGAATGACGGCGGGCTTGCCGTCCAGTGCCATCTCGGCCTCCGGGGTCATCTCCTCGGCAATGATGTCGCGCAGGGCATCTGCGGCCTGTTCGCCGGTTTTCAGCCCCTTATCGCGCACACGGTCGCGGAGCTTGTCCACCAGATGCACCGCCACCTCACCGCCTACATCGGCAAGGATCAGCTGCTCCTCCAGATCATCGTACATCTCATCGTCGATGACGCTGCCGGTCAGGGTGTTCATAATGCTGCCCCAGAAGCCGGTGCGGGTCTTTTCCAGACCCGTTTTCATCTTATCTTTTTCTTTTTTTCCAAATCCGAAGAACGCCATAGTGGTCCTCCTATCTATTTTCTGTTTATTTTATATCAGGAAACCAGCGTTGCGTCAACCTGTTCTAGATCCAGCTTGAGCAGCTTGGACACGCCATCCTCCTGCATGGTCACGCCATACAGCACATTGGCGGCCTCCATGGTGCCGCGGCGGTGGGTGATGACGATGAACTGGGTCTTATCGCTGATGCGGCGCAGATACTGGGCAAACCGCACCACGTTGGCATCGTCCAAGGCGGCTTCGATCTCGTCCAGAATGCAGAAGGGCGCGGGGTTCACCGCCAGAATGGCAAAGTAGATGCTGATAGCCACCAGCGCCTGCTCGCCGCCGGAGAGAGCCTCCAGATTTTTGATGACCTTGCCCGGCGGGGCTACCCGGATGCCGATGCCGCAGGCCAGCACATCGCTTTCGTCCTCCAGCACAAGGCTGGCTTCGCCGCCGCCGATCAGCTCGGTGAACACGCGGCTGAAGTTTTCGTTGATGGCGCGGAAACTGTCGGTGAAGATCTCCCGCATCTGGGCGGAAAGCTTTGCGATCATGCGGCCCAGCTCGTTGCGGCTCTCCTCCACGTCGGTCACCTGACGGGACAGTTCATCGTAGCGGGCTTTGACTTCCTTGTACTCCTCAATGGCGCTTACATTCACGCTGCCAAGGGCGCGGATCTTGCCGCGCAGGTCTGCCACCTGTGCCCGCAGCGCGGGCAGGCTGTCGAACTCCACGCACAGCTGCTCGGCCTGACTGACTGAGAGCTGGTACTCGTCCCACAGCTTTGCCACGGTCTGGTCGTACTCGGTCTCGGCAGCGGCCTTGCGCTCGGCAAGGCGCGCCATCTCCCGGCCCATCTCCTCGCGGCTGTCGGAGGCGGTGCGGGCCTTTGCCAGCGCTTCCGTTTCCTTCTGCTGGCAGGCAAGCCGCTTTTCGGTGGCTTCGCGGATGGCCTGCTCCTTTTGGGTAATGGTGGTCTGGCTGTCGGTCTTGGCCTTGCGGATAGCCGCGATCTCGGTGCGGCAGGCTTCGCTGCGGGCGGCAAGGGCGGCAAGGCTTTCTTCCAGCGCAGTGCGGCGGGCAGCGGCGTCCTTGGCGCGCTGCTCCAGCGCGGCGATCTGGCTGTAAGCCAGTTCTGCATCCTTGCGACGGGTCACCTGTTCCAGCCGCTTGGCGCTGAGCGCCTGTGCCAGCTGGTTCTGCTGGGTCAAAAAGCTGTCGCTGCCCTCTGCGATGCGGCTCAACTCGGCAGTCAGCTGCTCGATCTGCGCCGTCAACTCTGCCTGCTGCAAGGCAGCGGCATCGGCCTTGGCGCGGCTGTCGTTCAAAGCAGCCTGCAAGGCGTCCATCTGCTGCTGTGCGTTCTGCACGGCAGTTTCCAGCTGGGCAGCGGCGGCTTCCAGCCGCTTCTGCTCCGCCTCTGCACGCACCCGGTCGTTGGCGGCGGTGATCTGCTCGCTGGCGGTTGCGGTCAGCTCTGCCTGCAAAGCATCTGCCTGCTCTTTGCACTGGTCGGTCTTTTCCTGTGCGGCAAGGCAATCCTTTTGCAGCTTGGCCGCCTTCAGGCGCAGCTCTTCCATCTCCTGCTTGCGGGTGAACAGACCGGCGCTGCGCTGCACGCTGCCGCCGGTAAAGCTGCCGCCTGCATTGATCACCTGTCCGTCCATGGTGACCACCTTGTTGTGGTAGCCATTGTCCCGCGCCACGCGGGAGGCTTCGTTGATATCCTCCACCACGATGATGCGCCCCAGCAGGTTCGAGACGATATTCTCGTACCGGGGGTCGGCCTGCACCAGCGCAGACGCCAGCCGTGCCGTACCGGACAGCCGCCCCCGGAACACGCCGGGCTGCACGGTATCCAGCGGCAGGAAGGTGGCGCGACCTGCATAGTCGTTGCGCAGCAGAGCGATGGCGGCTTTCGCGGCGGCTTCGTTTTCCACCACGATGTTCTGCAGCGCACCGCCCAGTGCGGTCTCGATGGCAACCTCGCACCCGGGCTCCACCTTCAGGATGGTGGATACCGGCCCCAGAACCCCCCGCAGACGGCGGGCTCCGGCGGCGCGCATGACCGCGCGCACCGAGTTCTGGTAGCCGTCCATGTTCTTTTCCAGCTCCCGCAGCACCGAAAGGCGCTGCCGGGCGGCATCCAGTTCCCTGCCCAGCCGCTGCTCAGCGGCATCGGCTTCGTCCAGCGCGGCCTTGCGGCTGCGCAGCTTGAGCTCCAGACCGGAGCGGATGTTGCCCAGCTGCTTTTCGTTTTCCTCCAGCGTCTGCCGGTATTTTACGGTATCGGCCAGATCCTGTTTTGCTTCCTTCAGCTGTGCGGCGGCATCCCGGGCGCTCTGTTCCAGCGCGGGCAGACGCTGCCGGGCGGTGTCTCCGGCGGCTTCGGCGGCAGCCTGTGCCACCTGTGCCTCGGTGCGCTTTGCGGTGCGGTCGGCAAGCTCTGCCCGCAGGCTGTCCTTGCGGGCACCGCTAGCGGTGCTGGCATCTGCCAGCCGGGCAAGTTCGGCATTCAGCGCTTCGATCTCTGCCGCAAGCTTTTCGCCCGCCGCTTCCATGGTCTTTGCCACAGCACGGTGGCGCTGCAAAGCGGCATCCGCTTCGGCGGTATCCTGCTGCCCGGCGGCGATCTCCTGTTGTAAGGAAGCCGCGCTCTCGTCATTGCGCAGAATGTCGTTTTCCAGCACGGCGATGCGGCTTTCGGAGCCGCTGATCTGCTGGGTGATGCTGCGGATATCCCCATTCAGGCGCTCGACAGCAACCGTCAGCTGCTGTGCCTGCATACGGATCTCCTCAGCCTCCTGCTCGGCGGCCTTGGTCTCCCGGTCAAAACGCTCGTAGTCGGTCTGGGCGGTCTCGTAGTCCCGCACCTGCTGGTGCACGGCTTCCCGGGCGCGGTGCACTCCATCGGTCCACAGGGTCACTTCCAGCGTTTTGCGCTGGGCGCTCAGTTCCAGAAACTTCTGCGCCTTGGCGCTTTCTTTTTCCAGCGGACCCACCCGGCTTTCCAGCTCGCCAAGGATATCCCGCAACCGTTCCAAGTTCTCGCCCGCTGCGGCCAGACGGCGCTCGGCTTCGGTCTTGCGGTAGCGGTACTTGGCAATGCCGCAGGCTTCTTCAAAGATCTCGCGGCGCTCGCTGCTTTTGGCTGCCACGATCTCCGCAATGCGTCCCTGCCCGATGACCGAGTAGCCGTCCCTGCCGATGCCGGTATCCAGCAGCAACTCGTACACGTCCCGCAGGCGGCATACCTGCCCGTTGATGGTGTACTCGCTGTCGCCGGAGCGGTAGTATTTGCGGCCGATGGTCACCTCGTCCGCGTCCACATCCAGCGTGTGGGCGGCGTTGTCCAGCGTCAGCCGCACCTGCGCAAAGCCCATGGGGCTGCGCTTGCGGGTGCCGCCGAAAATGACGTCCTCCATTTTGCCGGCGGCACGCAGCTGGCGGGAACTGGTCTCGCCCAGCACCCAGCGCACTGCGTCCGAAAGGTTGGACTTGCCGGAGCCGTTGGGGCCCACCACGCCGGTAACGCCGGTATCAAAACTGATCTTTACCTTATCGGGAAAACTTTTAAAGCCCTGGATCTCCAGTTCCTTGAATACCATTTACTTTTCCTTTATCACGCCCAGCAGCTTGAGTGCTTCCTTGGCGGCGCACTGCTCGGCAGCTTTTTTGCTGCGTCCCTCGCCCCGCGCCACGCGGTCGGAGTTAAAGCGCACCGCCACCACGAAATGCTTGTCGTGATCCGGGCCGGACTCGCTTTCCACCACATAACTCAGGCGCTCTTCCGGGTTCTGCTGCACGATCTCCTGCAAACGGGTCTTGTAGTCCGCCTCGGCGTGCTTGCCCTCAGTGATGAAGGGCAGGATGAAGTTCCTTGCCACCTCCATGCCGCCGTCCAGATACAGCGCGGCAATGACCGCCTCGAACGCATCGGAGACAACGCTCGGGCGGCTGCGTCCGCCGCCAAGGTCCTCGCCGTGGCCAAGGCGCAGATACTCACCCAGCTGAATTTCCTGTGCGAACTGGAACAGTGCATCCTCGCTGACGAGGCTGGCGCGCATACGGGTCAGCTCGCCCTCGGGGCGGCCCGACTGGTGGAACAGGTAGTCCGCTACAACGACGGACAGCACGCTGTCGCCCAGAAATTCCAGCCGCTCGTTGTGGGTCGTGGCGACCTTGCTCTCGTTGGCATAGCTGGTATGGGTCAGCGCAATGCGCAGCAGCGCAGGATTTTTGAATGTATAGTGCAGGACCTCCTGCAGTTCTTCCGGTTTGTGAGCCATATTCTTTCACCTTTCCGGCTAGTCCGTAGGGGCCGGGCATGCCCGGCCCTCAACCTTATCTCGATTGCCCTTTTACGGGCGGTATTTTTTATGCCGCGGGCCGGACATGTCCGGCCCCTACAGGGCAGCTTTCCTTTTAAGCGTCTGCTTCTTCCGCCTGCTTCGCTACTTCTGCCAACGCCTTCTCCATCGTGCCGCACAGGTCGTTGGCAACGCAGAGCTTGGCCTGACGGATGGCGTTCTTGATGCCCTTGGCGTGGCTGGAACCGTGCGCCTTGATGACCGGCTTCGCGGCGCCCAGCAGCGGTGCGCCGCCGACCTCCTCGGAGTCCATCATGCGTTTCAGCTCGCCCAGACCGCCCTTGATGCCCAGATAGCTGAGCTTGGTGATCAGGTTCTGCAAGAAGATTTTTTTCAGCATCCCCAGCAGCGTTTTGGCGACGCCCTCGGTCAATTTCAGCACGACGTTGCCGACAAAGCCGTCGCAGACGACGACATCCACGTCACCGTCCATGATGTAGCGCGGCTCGATGTTGCCCGCAAAGTGGATGCAGGGGTTTGCCTTCAGCAGCTTGTGGGCCTCGCGGTAGGTCGGCGTGCCCTTCGTGTCCTCCGCGCCGTTGTTGACAAGCGCGACCTTCGGCGTTTCGCGGCCCATGACCTTCTCGGCGTAGACGCTGCCCATCGTGCCGAAGGCGTTCAGCATTTCGGGGCGGCACTCGACGTTCGCACCGCAGTCCAGCAGCAGGAAATTCTGCTTGGCGCCGGGCATCGGGGTTGCCAGCGCCGGGCGCTTGACACCCTTGACCGTGCGCACGATGAGACTGGTGCCGACGTGCAGCGCACCGGTGGAGCCGGCACTGACAAAGGCATCGGCCTCGCCGTTCTTCAGCATGGTCAGACCCTTCACAAGGCTGGAATCCTTTTTGTGGCGCACGGCCTTGACCGGGTCATCGTGCATGTCGATGGTCTCGGTGCAGTTGAGGATCTCAAACGGTGCAAGGTCGATTTTATTCTCTTTTGCGCAATCGCGGATGGCTTTTTCCTCACCCAGCAGCACCAGCTCCATGCCGTCACCGAACTCCGCCGCAGCCTGGCTCACGCCCTGCAAAACGCACAGCGGGGCGTTGTCGCCGCCCATGGCATCCACTAAGATTTTCATGCTTCGTACTCCTTTACCCACGCCTGCATGGCGTCCTGCGCGGCCTGCGAAAGCGCCATGTAGCGCTCGCGCTTGTCGCGGATGCTGTTGATCTCCTCGGTGCGGGGCAGGATGCCCATGTTCGCACCCATCGGCTGGAAGTCCTTGTTCGGCGTCGTGATGTAGTCCAGCAGCGCGCCGCACATCGTTGCCGCCGGGGGCGGCGGCAGCTCGCGGCCATTGAGCCGTGCAAGCATCTGGTGCGCCGCCAGCAAGCCGGACGCCGCGCTCTCCATATAGCCCTCAAAGCCGGTGATCTGCCCTGCAAAAAACACGTTGGGATGTTCTTTCAAGAACTGCTGCTTCGTCAAAACTTTCGGGCTCTCCAAAAAGGTGTTGCGGTGCATGACGCCGTACCGCACAAATTCGGCGTGCTCCAGGCCGGGGATCATGCTGAACACCCGTTTCTGTTCGCCCCATTTCAGGTTGGTCTGGAAGCCGACGAGGTTATAGAGCGTGCGGGCCGTGTTCTCGGCACGCAGCTGGACGGCGGCCCAGGGGCGGTGGCCGGTGCGCGGGTCGCGCAGACCGACGGGGCGCAGGGGGCCGAATCGGATCGTATCCGCGCCGCGGGCGGCCATGACCTCAATCGGCATACAGCCCTCGTAGACGGTCAGGTCGCCGTCAAAGTCGTGGAGCGGCGCGCGCTCGGCGGCAATGAGCGCCGCGTGGAACGCCTCGTATTCCTCTTTATTGAACGGGCAGTTCAGGTAGTCCGCCTCGCCGCGGCCATAGCGGGACGCGGCAAAAACCTTGTCATAGTCAAGGCTCTCGGCGGTCACGATGGGCGCGACAGCGTCATAAAAGCTCAGCCGATGGTCGCCGGTCAGCGCGGCGACGGCCTGTGCCAGTGCGCCCTCGGTCAGCGGGCCGCTGGCGACGAGCACGGGTGCGCTCTCGTCCAGCGCCGTGACCTCCTCGCGCCGGACCGTGATGTTGGGGTGGTTTTCCACCATTTCGGTCACGGCGGCGGAAAACACATCGCGGTCCACGGCCAGCGCACCGCCCGCCGCTACGCGGGCGGTCTCGGCGGCGTCCAACAGATGGCTGCCCATCATCTTCATCTCAATTTTCAAAAGGCCCGACGCGGAGTCGGGGCGCTCGGCCTTGAGCGAGTTGGAGCAGATCAGCTCCGCGAAGCCCGCGCTTTTATGGGCCGGGGAATATTTTGCGGGCTTCTGCTCGTACAGCTCGACCTGCACGCCGCGGTCCGCCAACCAAAGCGCCGCCTCGCAGCCGGCCAGACCGGCACCGATGATTTTCACTTGCATAGTTTCTCCGTAACGTCTCTGTTTTCCGCAGGTTGTAGGGGCGGATACGCGCATCCGCCCGCAAGTCGGCAGCCTGTCCGCGGGTCGATGCAGGCATCGACCCCTACAGAAGTGCCGAAAGCGGTCATTTCTTCTCAATCGCCTTCACAAACCCGCACCCCTCTTTGGCGCAGTAGAGCTGGCCCTTCTTTTTAAAGAGGGTGCTGCCGCACTGGGGGCACTTTTCGGGCACCGGCTCGTCCCAGGTCATATAGTTGCACTTGGGGTAGTTGCTGCAGCCGTAGTAGACGCGGCCCTTGGCGCTCTTGCGCACCAGCATGTGGCCGCCGTCCAGCGGGCAGAGACCGCCCGTGTCCTTGACGAGCGGGTGGGCGTTGCGGCACTCCGGGAAGCCCGAGCACGCCACAAACTTGCCGTAGCGGCCAGATTTGATGACCATGGGCCGCCCGCATTTTTCGCAGATCTCATCCGTGGGGATGTCCTCGACCTTGATGCGCTTGCCCTCCATATTCTTCTCGGCCTGCTCCAGGCTCTTTTCAAAGCCCTGGTAAAAGTCGTCGATGGTCTTGACCCAGTCCGCCTGGCCGGCTTCGACAACGTCGAGCTTTTTCTCCATGTCAGCGCTGAATTTCACGTTGACGATGTCGGGGAACTGCTCCATCATGACTGTGTTGACGGCCTGGCCGAGCGGGGTGGTTTTCAGCTTCTTCTGGTCCTTCTCCACATAGCCGCGGTCCACGATGGTCGTGATGATGGGCGCATAGGTGGACGGGCGTCCGATGCCGTTTTCCTCCAGCGCGTGGATCAGCGTGGCCTCGGTGTAAAGCGGCGGCGGCTGGGTGAACTTCTGGTCCGCCGTCAGCTTTTTGAGTTTGAGGGTCTGGCCCTCCTCCAGCGGGGGCAGGGCGGTCTCCTTCTTTTTGGCGTCATCGGTGGATTCCTCGTACAGCGCGGTGAAGCCGTCGAACGAGACGCGGAAGCCCGACGCACGGAACAGGTAGTCCCCTGCCGTGATAGACGCGGAGACGGTGTCCTGAATGCAGTCGGCCATCTGGCTGGCCATAAAGCGGCTCCAGATCAGGCGGTAGAGCTTTGCGGTGTCGCCGCTGATGCTCTGCTCGACCTCGTCGGGGGTCAGCTCGGGCATAGACGGGCGGATGGCCTCGTGGGCGTCCTGCGCGGCGGTGGCGGAGCGGCTTTTCCACTTGCGGGCGGTCTTGCAGACGTAGTTGTCGCCCCAGCGCTCCGCAATAAAGGTCTTGGCCGCGGCCTGAGCCTCGGCGGCAATGCGCAGCGAGTCGGTACGCATATAGGTGATAAGACCCACCGTGCCGTGGCCCGCAATGTCCACGCCTTCATACAGCGTCTGGGCGGCGCGCATCGTGCGGGTGGCCGAGAAGCCGAACGCGCGGCTCGCGTCCTGCTGCAAGGTGGACGTGATGAAGGGCGGCGAGGGCTGGCGGCGGCGCTTGCCCTTTTCGATCTTCGTGATGGTATAGTCCCTGCCGTCCAGCGCGGCCAGGATGCCGTCGGCCTGCTGCTTATTGGTGACGGTCAGCTTTTTGCCGTCGGCGGTGGCGGCCAGGCGGGCCGTGAACTCGCCCTTCTCACCCTGCGGGTTCAGCAGCGCGTCGATGTTCCAGTATTCGTCGGGCTTGAAGTTTTCAATTTCCAGCTCGCGGTCCCGGATCAGCCGCACGGCCACGCTCTGCACGCGGCCCGCGGACAGGCCGCGGCGGACCTTCTTCCACAGGAACGGGCTCAATTTGTAGCCGACCAGACGGTCCAGCTCGCGCCGGGCCTGCTGGGCGTTGAACAGGTCGATATTGATGGCGCGCGGGTGGGCCATGCCCTCCTTGACGCCCTTCTTCGTGATCTCGTCAAAGGTCACGCGGTTGGGTGCGCTGGGGTCCAGCCCCAGAATGTTCGCCAGATGCCAGCTGATGGCCTCGCCCTCGCGGTCCGGGTCGGTTGCCAGCAGGACGCCGTCGCACTTTTTGGCCTCGGCCTTCAGCTCCTTGACGAGCTTCTGCTTGCCCTTGATGGTGATATATTTCGGTGTATAGCCATTTTCGACATCAATGCCCAGCGTGCTGGCGGGCAGGTCGCGCACATGGCCCATACTGGCCGTGACCTTGTAGCCGCGGCCCAGATACTTGCCAATGGTCTTGGCCTTGGCAGGGGATTCCACGATGACTAATTTTGGCATAAGTTACCTCAATGTTTAAATTTAGATGACACGCATACTTCTGAGCGTTGCCTGTAGGGGCGAACATTGTTCGCCCGCCAGCTTATCGCCGCCACAAACGCCCCGGGTCGTCGAGGACGCCGACCCCTACAGCCGTAGGGGCGGATTCCATATCCGCCCGGGCACCTTGCCACTGCCTTCATCTATTATCCTGCAGTATATCTTCTCCCCGGCTGCGCCTGGGCTCCGCCCATCAGCTCCAGCTCGGTACACGCCGCCAGCACCCGTCCGGCGGGCAGGCTTGCGGCGGCGCACAGGGCGTCGATGCTTTGGGGCGTGGGCTTTAACACGGCGTAGACGGCCTGCGCATCGGCGCTGACCGTGGCCGGGTCAAACCGTTGCTGCGCCGGGGCGGCGGTCTCCGCGCCAATACCCAGTATATCCAGCGCGTCCGCGGCTTTGCAGAGCGGCTCGGCGCGGTGGGTGCGCAGCAGCTCGTTTGTGCCCTCGCTCAAAGCGCTGTAGATGCTGCCCGGCACGGCCAGCACGGGGCGGCCCAGCCGCTCTGCGTGGCCGACGGTGTTCAGCGTGCCGCTGCGGGTGCGGGCCTCGGCGACGCAGAGCGCCTCGCTCTGCGCGGCAATGAGCCGGTTGCGGGCCAGAAAAGTGCCCGTCGTGCGCCCGCTGTAGCCGGGCGGATACTCGCTGCAGACTGCGCCGCCGCCCTTCTCAATGGCGGTGCGCAGCTTCGCGTTGGAGGCCGGGTAGGTCTTGTCGATGGCCGTGCCCAGAAAAGCAACCGTCGGCACATCAGCCTGCACGGCGGCGCGGTGTGCCTCGCTGTCCAGCCCGTCGGCCAGGCCGCTGACGAGCACGACGCCCGCCCGCGCCATCGCCAGTGACAGGTCAAACGCGGCCTGCCGCCCGTAGGTGCTGGGCCGCCGCGTGCCCACCATGCCCGCGTACCGCCGCCCGTTCAGGCAGGCGATGTCGCCGGTCACGTAGAGCGCAAGCGGCAGGTCGGGCAGGTCCCGCAAGCGGTCCGGGTATACGCCCTCGTCGGGCGTCAGCACGTCGATGCCCGACAGCAGGCAGTGGTCGAGCCGTTCCTCATAATCAAAGGGCGTCGTGTCCCGCAGCTGTGCCAGCGCGTGAGGCGTCAGGCAGGCGGGCGGGGCCTCGGTCCCGGCACGCAGGGCATCGTACAGCTCCGCCGGGTCGGGGTAGAGCGTCAGCAGCTCCTGTGCGTACTGGCACGCCGACCCGACCGCATCCGCCAGCCAGAGCCAGGCAAGTGTTTTGTCCATGGTTGCCGACGCCTCCCCCTACGCCTGTATCTGCGTTTTCACACACCTCTGAAATGCCACAGCAGCACGCTGCCCGCCACTGCCGCGTTCAAACTCTCGACGCGGTCAGTCATCGGGATGCGGACGGCCATGTCGCAGGCCTCGACGGTCCTGTCCGTCAGGCCCTGCCCCTCGCTGCCGATGACGACGCACAGCCCGCCCGGAAAATCGTTCCCGGCCTCGTCCAGCGGACGGGAGCGGTAGAGCGCCGTCGCCAGCGTCGTCACACCGCGGGCACGCAACGCGGCCAGCGCGGCGGGCAGATCGTCGCTGTGCAGCGTCGGCAGCCGCCCCGCCGCGCCCATCGAGGACCGCAGCGTCTTGGGCGACAGCGGCGACGCGCAGCCCGGCCCCAGCACGACGGCATCAAAGCCGAACGCGGCAGCGCTGCGCAGCAGCGTACCCACGTTGCCGGGGTCCTGCACGCCCTCCAGCATCAAAATGCGGCGGGCCGTGTCCAGCGTGTCCGCGGGCGGCACGGGCGTTTCAAACAGGGCAAACACGCCCTGATTGGATTTGGTGCCGCTTAATTTTTCGGCCACATGGGGCGCGATCTCGGCGGGGTCGAATTGGGCCAGCTCGGGCGTTTTTGCCAGCGCCGCCGCCGTGGCGTACATCGCACGCGGCGTGCAGCTGTTGGCCAGCTCCAGGCAGAGCTTCGGCCCCTCGGCAAAGAAAAGCCCGTCGGCGGCGCGCTGCTTTTCTGAGTCGCGCACCGCGCAGGCGTATTTGATCTTAGCGTTTTCGCGGCTTGTGATCGTTTCCATTGTAGCGCCCCTTTTGGATAAAATCAACTGATTTGTATGAATAAAGGGAAACGGCAGTCTGCCGGAAGGCCGTCCCTCATCCGTCGGTGGCCTCAAGCCTTCTCCCCTTGGGGGAGAAGGTGGCCCGCAGGCCGGATGAGGGGAGAGCTTTCCTTGGTTGCCCGCTTTTTTGCCATTTTCCCCTTTAAACACAAAAGGACTCGCGCGTGTGCGCGAGTCTTTTATGCAAGCTATTACAGAGCCTTCTTGGCGGTCTCGACCAGAGCGTTGAAGCTGGCGGGATCGTGGATGGCCATCTCAGACAGCATCTTGCGGTTCAGCTCGACGCCGGCCTTCTTCAGGCCGTTCATGAAGGTGGAGTAGTTCATACCCTGAGCACGAACAGCGTTGTTGATGCGGGTGATCCACAGGTTGCGGAACTGGCGCTTCTTCTGCTTACGGCCGACGAAAGCGTAGTTGCCGCTCTTCATAACGGCCTGCTTGGCCATGCGGAAGTGCTTGGACTTAGCACCGTAGTAACCCTTTGCGAGCTTGAGAGTCTTAGCACGACGCTTGTGCGTCATGGTAGCGCCTTTAATACGAGCCATGTTTTATATCTCCTTTGTCTGTAACTGGTAGTAACTGACCTTTAAATGTCTTAGTGATTAGCCACCGTAGGGCATCATTTTCTTGACGGCAGCCTCGTTGGTCTTGTCGACGTACTTGGGCATACGCAGGCCGCGGGTGAGCTTGGTGGTCTTTTTGGTCAGGATGTGACGGCGCTTGGACGCATTGCGCTTGATCTTGCCGGAAGCAGTCATCTTGAAGCGCTTCTTGGCGCCGGAAAGGGTCTTGAGCTTCATTTTAGCCATTGTTGTTTCCTCCTAGAGAGTTTACTTTCTTACTTGTTGGGAACGGGGGACATGAACATCATCATGCTGCGGCCCTCAAGCTTGGGCTGCTTGTCGATGACGGCCTTGCCCTCCAACGCCTCGGCAAAACGCTTGTGGACATCCAGACCCAGGCTGGTATGTGCCATCTCACGGCCGCGGAACCGGATGCTCACCTTGAGCTTGTGACCCTGCTGCAGGAACTTAGCAGCCTGGTTCACCTTGGTATTGAAGTCGTTGGTGTCGATGTTCAGGGAAAGGCGGATCTCCTTGAGTTCAACCACTTTCTGGTTCTTCTTGGCTTCCTTTTCCTTTTTCTGCATCTCGAACCGGTATTTACCGTAATCAAGAATTTTGCACACCGGCGGCTTGGCCTGCGGCGCGACCTTGACGAGGTCAAGGTCCTTGTCGATAGCCATCTTCAGTGCGTCGCGCGGGCTCATAATGCCCATCTGCGCGCCATCTGCCCCGATCAGGCGGATTTCTTTGTCGCGGATCTGCTCATTGATCTCCAGTTCGTTGGATTTGCTGTTGCTGGCGATTGTAACACACCTCCCACAAGTGTATGATAAATGATAAAAGCGGCTGCCATAAAAGCAGCCGCCGAACATACGAAGTTGCGCACCTGTTGTGCGTAATCATGGTATGACCCGGGGCTTTTGCAAACCCTCAAGGTGAGCCGACGGCCTACTGCCGGTTGCTGCTTTTTTTACAAGGGATAGTTTATCATAAAAGCAGGGGCGTGTCAAGGGGATTTGGAAAGTTTTTTGCAGCGCTGTAGG
>ERZ834433.1686-NODE-1686-length-16564-cov-5.131383_pt1 | contig 16564 bp, 18 predicted proteins | sample MGYA00519948_ERZ834433 | MGnify/ENA primary metagenome ERZ834433 (study PRJEB31850, sample SAMEA3708752) | human gut metagenome | biome: human gut; feature: human-associated habitat; material: faeces | place: China | collected 2014 ...
TGCAAATGCAGGATGCTGCCTATGGCACAGCACCGGGTTATAAGGTATCGTGGGTGTGCTCCGAAAGCAAGCGTGTGGATTCCCAACGTCTGCGGAAAGAGCAACCAGACATTTTCAGCCAGTACAGCAAAAATGTAAGCAGCCGCAGGTTCACCATCGTTCATGCGGCATAATTTTTGTGCGCCTATAGGCACACAAAATTTGCGCTTCAGCTATTTTTGTTTAATAGAAAAGTACAATACTGTTTACACAACAATAATTGTATGCTAAGATAAGAATATGAGGTGATGCACGATGGTTCTGCGCAAAAGTTATTTGGATAAGATCATTCCTTTTATCGATCAGGATCTGATCAAAGTTCTGGTTGGAATCCGGCGCTGTGGAAAAACAGTCCTTCTCGGTCAGATCAAGGACGTGCTCCTCCAGCGCAACATTCCCGCACAGAACATTATTCAGGCCAATTTTGAGTCCATGCGCTTCCGCAACACCCGTACTGCAGAAACGCTTTACGACTACATCGCAGAAAAAGCGGAAGGCTGTACCGGCAAAATCTATATTCTTCTGGATGAGATTCAGGAGGTGGAGCGCTGGCAGATTGCAATCAATTCTCTTCGTGTCGATTTCGATTGTGATATTTACCTGACCGGCTCCAATTCCAAGCTGCTTTCCGGCGAATTGGCAACCTATCTTTCCGGACGATACATCCAGATTCAGGTTTTCCCCTTTTCGCTGGCCGAAGCAAAACAGCAATGCATTGAAAACGGAACCTATACTTCGGATGAAAAGCTCTTCGCAGACTATTTGAAGTACGGCGGTTTTCCGCAGCGTTTCTTCCTCCCTGACGATCATTCAATCACCACCTATCTGGACGATCTTTACGAGGCTATCATTGTCCGTGACATCATGCTGCGCCACAATATTCGCGAACAGACCGCATTACGTAATGTCCTTGCATTCCTGCTGGACAATATCGGCAATCCGTTTTCTGCCCGTAATATCAGTGGACGCATGGTTTCGGAAGGAATCAAGACAACCACTGCTACCGTACTGAACTACGTTGATTATTTCAAGGAAGCCTTTATCCTTCTGAATGCAAGCCGCTATGATATCAAAGGAAAAGCGCTCCTGTCCAGCACAGAAAAGTACTATGCAGTCGATCTTGGCCTGCGGAACGTTATCAAGAAAAGCGAAAAGCTTGACAGCAACAAGCTGTATGAGAACATCGTATATCTGAAAATGCGGAGCCGTGGCTATGAAGTTCAGGTCGGCAAGCTGGACGACACCGAAATTGATTTTATCTGCTACCGTGGAGATGAAAAGCTCTATATTCAGGTTGCTTACCTGATCCCTCCCGCCGATGAAGAACGGGAGTTCGGTAATCTTGAGCGGCTGCACGACAACTATCCTAAGTATGTTATCAGTGGTGATTTGATGAATTTAAGCCGAAACGGAATCATTCATCGAAACATCATTGATTTTCTGCTCAATCCGTAATTTTCACATCATGGGGCACAACAGTTGACGCTGTTGTGCCCTTTTTTCTTTATCAGAATTGGAGGCATTCTTATGGAAAATCCATTCGTAAAATTATTTGCTATTGACTTCAAAGATCATCTGGAAGTCAAAAAGTCCGGCAACACGGAACTGAAATATGTAAGCTGGGCGTATGCCTGGGCAGAGGTGAAGAAGCTGTATCCCGCTGCCAGCTACGAGGTCAAGAAATTCAACGGCCTGCCCTATGTTTATGATCCCATAACCGGCTTCATGGTGTATACCTCGGTCACGATTGAGGGCGTTTCGCACGAAATGTGGCTGCCTGTACTGGATGGCGCAAACAAAGCCATGAAAGCCGTGTCTTATACCTACACCACCCCGAAATGGGACTACAATCCGCAGACCCGCCGCCGTGAAAAGATCGGCATGGAAGAACGCACCGTAGAAGCAGCCTCCATGTTCGATGTGAATAAGGCTATCATGCGGTGCTTGGTGAAGAACCTTGCTATGTTTGGTCTGGGCCTGTACGTTTATGCCGGAGAGGATTTGCCGGAAGATGCTGCACCGCAGCCGGAGGCAGAACCGCAAAAGCAGCCGAAGCCGAGACCCACCAGCCAAAAGCAGGAACAGCCGCCGATGCCCTGCATCTGCGCTCGCTGCAACCAGCCCATCAAGAGGGTCAAGCTGAAAGATGGCTCCATCATGCAGGCGGCAGAATTTGCAGCCACCCATGAGGGAATGTGCGCTGACTGCTACAAAGCCACCAGATTGAACGTAGCATAAGGAGATTTCAAAGTGAAAGAAGCAAAGATCAAAGTTCTTGCTCTCCTGCCGATGGAACTGCCAAAGGAAATCGAACTGGACAACACGCTCGAAGCCATGCAGAACTTTGTTGGTGGGCTGATCGAATGCATTCCGCTGACCGACACCGACTCTGAAGTCACCTTGGTCTGCAACGATGAAGGTAAGCTGCTGAACCTGACTCCCAACCGGCTGCTCTGGAATGGAGCGGATTATCTTGCTGGCCCCGGTTTCATTGCAGGAACTGATGGTGAAGGGAATTTGGCTTCGCTGCCGCCGCAGGAAATGAACTATTACGCTAAAAAATTTCGTGCATTTTTGATTGCACTTTAAGGAGGCTTTTCTGTGACTTTTGATGCAACGACCCAACGCTATGAGGAAATCACCGTCTGCGACAAACCTGCGCTGTTCACCAGTGTCCGCATTAAGCGGGATTCTGTTCCTGCTGGTCTGTATGCCTACGATGTGCGGCATGATGATGACTGCCGGGGGATTCCCTGTGAGATTGCACCATTTATCATGGTCAATCACTGGGGAACGATTATTCTTGCAGAGCCGTTGGAGCTGCCCAATGACGGACGGCGGTACATTGATGAAGAGACGGACTGGAACTATGATCCGTTTGGAGGAGCAGAGAAAAATCAAAAGCCCTGCGTGACGGTGGAAGAGTTTATGAATCAGTATCTGAACCGTTGATAAGAGCGAGCCGTGTCGTTCCTTATAAAGTTCAAAAGTCATCGCAGGGGACGGACGGTGCGAACCGTTCGTCAACGGAGATAATCTTTTGAAGTTTATGAGGGATGACTAAGGCTCGCAGGAAAAAGTATTAAAATTGCCGTGGGTACAGAAAAGTATCAATCATAGTGTGATGAAGCCGATTTGTCTTAGCAAATCGGTGACGCTAAAATGACGTTCGGCATTTTTGATACGGAAAGAAAAGGCTATGAGCACTTATGGTTATTGCAGGACTTCCACTGCAAAGCAGAGCATTGACCGTCAGGTTCGCAATATCAGGGCTGAATACCCGACAGCTCACATTGTGCAGGAAGCCTATACGGGAACTTCCATCCTTCGGCCAGAATGGAGCAAGTTGTATCGAATCCTGAAAAAGGGAGATACAGTGGTGTTCGATTCCGTCTCCCGAATGTCCAGAAATGCAGAAGAAGGATTCTCACTGTATGAGGATCTCTATCATAAGGGTATCCGGCTGGTATTCCTGAAAGAGCATCACATTGATACCGAAACGTACAAAAAGGCCCTGTCTGGCAGCATTGCTATGACAGGAACCAATGTGGATTTTATCTTAAAGGGTATCAACGAGTATCTGATGACATTGGCAAAAGAGCAAATCAAGCTGGCCTTTGAGCAGTCTGAAAAAGAAGTGGCCGATTTGCACCAGCGTACCCGTGAGGGCCTTGTAACAGCAAAGCTGAATGGAAAACAGGTTGGACGTAAAAAAGGCACTGGATTTGAAACCAAGAAGTCTAAAGCGGCCAAAGAGAAAATCTGCATCCATTGTAAGGCTTTTGGTGGTACATTGGACGATGTGGAGTGTATGAAGCTGACAGGGCTTGCCCGGAATACCTATTATAAGTATAAGCGGCAGATTCGGGCTGGATTGGTTGACGAGGGAAAAACTTAAGAAGGAAAAGTTGTTATGAAGAACGAAAAATGTGTAAAAGATGAATCCCGTAGCGAATTTACAAAAGAGGAACAAGAGGAATTTTTGAATTTGCTGGGTCGAATGACCCCAGAGCAGCGTGAAGCACTGAAAAAAGTTCTGAAGTCCTTTACCCAATGAAGAAGGATGCCGAGTGATACAATAGTTGCTCGGCATCCTTCTTTTTTGTAAATGTGCGCATTATTCAGGTAAAAATGCTTGAATTAAATCCAAGATAGAAGTTCTTTGTGATGGAGAAAGTCTGTCCCAAGTGGTTAAAAGGGATTTCTGTTCCTCTGTCAAATGGTGAATGGCAGCATCCTCTTCAAAAAACTGTGAGAGGGTGATACCAAGGCCATGACAAATTTTTTCAATCGAGGTTACGTTGGGCTGAAGATTTCTTCTGCGCCATGTTGATAAGGTCGATTGCGTCAGGCCAGAGTTTTCGGCAAGGGTGTATTCAGACCATCCACGAGCTAACCGCTCCCGGTCAATTCTTCCCAGAATGTCAAAGTTCGGCTTCTCGCGTTCCATGTCATTGCCCTCCTTAGATAAATCGTAGTGCTACTTACGATTTTAAGTGTAGATGCCTTGACAGGTAATTCTATAAATCGTATAATTTTAACAAGATAAATCGTAATGTGAGGCGGTTCATTTGTCTTGTTTGATAATTGAAACCAATGAAAAGCTTCATGCGATTTAAGGTCGTAAAGAAAAGATGAAAGGAAAAGTCAAATGAAAAAGAGAATTGCGTCAATGCTGGCAGCAACGGTGATGCTATTTAGCGTAATAGCTTTGCCTGCTTCAGCTCAAACAGATTGGCTTGGGAACTCTGATTTGACGACCGCAAAGGTACGTGAGATTGCAGACGCTGACACATTGACAGAAAGTCAAATTGCAGAAATCAATAATCACTACTCTGAGTATGAAATTATGCAGGGGATTTCCAAGACCTTAATAGAAGATTATGCTGCAAGGATAAATCCTGATAATCCGCCTCACTGTGCAGTTTGTGCGGGTTTTGATGATTTGTGGTTGCACTATATTAACGATGTTTACCGTCGACTTGGGTATGATGGGTCGAATTATGACATCCAAAGAGGATATGACTATGTTATCTTCCAAGGAGTTGCTGGGGGAAATAAGACATTTTTAAATGAAAGAAAGCACTTCCAAGCGGTGCGTAGGTTTGGAGCACAGCACGCGTACAAGTCTGATTACTACAATACTGGGGCTATGACGATTCGCCTTGGGAATGTCATAGAGAATAATGGCGTTAATAGCGTGTATGATGGGTATATTTTAGCAAGTGATGGTACAGCGTACAATGTCCGTGTGAATGCTCCGAATGGTTATTATCAGCCAGGTAATACATACGATGATCTCAATCCGGTTTTAATTAAACTTGGCTACACAAATAGCCTTGGAGTATATGTAGAAGAAAACTTTGCTTACCTTTTGGCACCGGACTGTTCTTATGCTGATTTGGAAGAACTCTCCAATCTTGCGAATGAGGCGATTGGTGCACAGATGAAATACCCCAATGATGTAAACAATATGTATCGCAATACATATAATGCATATCCACTGTCAAAAGTGTGGAACTTCTATACGCGTAGTTGGTCATAAAGTATTGAAGAATATGTAAGCGTCTGCGAAATCACTTTCATAGACTTTCTACGGGAAATCGTCTTTATAGGTAAAAGCAGACGCAGGTCGGGTTGATGCATAGCACTTCCAGCGGTAATGGTAAGCGATAGGTATGAACGGAAAAGGTGGGTTGTGCTTTGACTTGGCGCACATATAAAACACTCGAAATGTAAAAGAGGCGGCAATATGTTGAATAAAGTTAAAAGAATACTTCAGTGGTTTATTGGCGGATGCTATATATTAAGTGGACTAGCATATATTGGAGAGTATACGATGCCCGCCATTATCCTTATTATATTGGGCGGCGTGATAATTCTTCCGCCAATTACGAAGAGGATTCCGGCATTTAAGTTTAAGAAAATTGCACTGATACTATTATCTTCTATTGTAATGATAGCGGGTATTCAGCTTGGAGAAACTAATCTTTCACCAGAAGTATTAGCGAAAAGAAAAGCAGAATCAGAGGCTGCGGCGGCCTCTCAAGCTGCCTTAGAAGCTCAGGAAGCCGCTGAGAGCGCATCTCGTGCAGCGGAAGAAGAAGCGGCATCCAAAGCAGCTCAAGAAAAAGCGGAATCTGAAGCAGCGGTTGCTACTGAAAATGAAATTGCTTCGATGAAAGCTATGATTCTTAAAGACTGCAATTTGAGCGATATTCCTCGTGATGATAAGAACCAAATGGCAAATGCAGATGAGAAAAATTTCTATGCTGCATGGAAAGAAGCTGCAGCAGAAAAAATTGCCGAAAAAAATCAAGGAAATAATGCGGAGGACCTTGTTCGCATAACATTCGAGCAGATGGTCGACTTTTATAAGAAAATTTATCCAGATAGTACGCTGATTAACACTGAAAAAGGGATTCTTGAGAGTATTGACAGTGCAAGTAGCGAAATGGAAGAAGCAAAGACGAGTGACCTCGGTTACTCCGTTGAAGATGCTGAGCTGTATGAGGGTAAATTCTACATCTATAAGAGAATGGAAACCCATTATGATGATACGTTGCTTGGAAGCCTTCAGAAAGAGTTGGACTCCTTTAATACGAGCAAGGCGATTGAATGGCTTGCCTATGATGTGGATTATTTGATGGGCGAAGCTTATCCGGGTGAAACGGCCTATGTTTTGATTACGGAAGATGAATATACTTTCTCGAAGCAGGGAGCGTATAAATTAACTTATGTTGATACTGGAAAGACAACAGAGCTTGTTGACGACCAGGGATTCCGCTGGGAGGCATCGGTCTATTTTGTTGTAGATGAGGATACATACAATGAAAACCTTCAGAAGATGTTCAGGGCAGAGCAAGCTTTGTACGACACTTACGAGCGTATTCTAAACAATTTTGGACTTGCAGAGTGAAAATTATAAAATAAGAGGAAAATGGTATGCTTATAGTTATTATTGCGATTCTTTTCATCGTTTGGGTAGTTCATGATTTTAAGAAAGCAGGGGCTGAAATCACGAATGAGCACAGCATTAGACAGTATCTGGACTATCTTGTAAGAAACAAGGGGTGGACTAAGAGCAGCGGACTTATTCCGATTTACACATCTCCCTGTGGCAAGAAAGGCTGCTATGCGGATTGGGAAATGCAGATTTATGACTGCCATCATAAGAAAAAACTGACAACCGCAGAAATCGCTGCATTTTTTGAGCAATTCCAATAATTTACATTGGAAGAGGCTTGGAGATACAAAGAAGAGCAGGATAATTCGGGTAGCACAGTAAGCTGTAAAAAGACCTCCGCTTTCGTTTGCGATAGAGAGCGGAGGTCTTTTACTTTCAGAAAAATGCCTATAAATTAATTATAAGAATGAAATTCTCTTAAATGCTGGAATAAAAACAGAAAATGAGCTATAATAATAACAGAAAGGAGTTGAAAGAATGTTTTGCCAATTTTCTTTTCAGAATTTTAAGTCTTATAAGGATGAAACGACATTTGATTTCCGTGCAATGGCAATTCCGGAGTTTCAAGATGCATTGATCCGGCAGGAGAAAGCGGAAGATTTGCTTCCGGTCAGCGCGGTCTATGGCCCTAATGGTGGCGGTAAGACAAATCTGCTTCAGGCATTCTTTTGCCTGATTAACCTTGTCGTGAAGCCAATCCATGCGCTGGAGAAGAATCGACAGCCTATGATCTTCCAGCAGGGCAGCAGTGTGGCTCCCTTTATGTTGGATGAAAGCTCTGCAAATGAGCCTACGATTTTTCAGGTGTTCTTCCGTGTAGGCGAGAAGGAATACCAGTATTACATTTCGCTCAAGGAAGAAATTGTCTTTGAGTCTCTTCTGTGGCGTACACTTGGTGGTAAGAAGACAGGACTGATTTTTGAACGAGACGGCCAGAAGATTGAATTGGGCGCGAGCATCAATAAGGCAAGCATCAACTTGGACGTCAACCCGAAGATGCCGTACCTTTCTTTTTTGGCAATCAATTATAATATTCCTGTGATTGCAGAAGTGCAGAATTGGTTTGAATCCTGTATTACACAGAGCTACGCAAACCCCAGAGCAGAAAACATTGTGCTGGTGTCCAAGAGTGAGACGACTAAGGAAGGCCTGATTCATGCACTGAATGATGTAGGTATTGATTTGTCCGGTTATCGCTATGATGAGGATAGCAAGCACCTGTTCACGCAGAGAACGATCAATGGCAAAGTCTACGAACTTCCATTTGAAGCGGAATCGGATGGAACCAAGAAGATGATTGCAGCCTTGCCGGTTCTGATGGTAGCATTGCAGGAAGGCCGCACAGTGGTTGTGGACGAATTGGATGCCAAGCTGCATCCGAAGCTGCTCCGGTATGTGATTCAGATGTTCAAGAACCCGGAACTGAACAAGAAGGGCGCACAACTGCTATTCAGTTCTCACGACCTGACTACGATGAAGAATACTGTTTTCCGCCGCGATGAAATCTGGTTTGCAGCAATGAATGATAATCATGAGAGCGAGATTTATTCGCTTTACGAATTCCGGCAGGAGGACAATACTCACGTCAAGAGCACAGCGGCCTTTGATAAGCAATATCTGGAAGGCCGATATGGTGCAGACCAAGTATGTTGCTTATGAATGGATGAAAACTGCTGAAAATTTCTAGGATTATTGCCACAGCTCCTTTTATTTCACTAGAAAATCAGCTATAATAAGACTCAAGACAGAATGAAATTCTGAAAATCGCATGTTGGAGAGGAACGTTACTTATGAAAATCAAGACACTTACATTAGAGAATTTTATGATTTTCGATTCGATTGACGTGGAGTGGTCTCCGAACATCAATGTGATTTTAGGTGAAAATAGTACCGGAAAAACTACTTTGCTAAAAGCTATGTATTCGCTTGTAAAGCCATACGGACGTAGCGATTTCTTGAAATGCACACAGATGCAGCAAGAGGATATGATCGTTGGTAAAATGGTGGGGGTTTTTCGTCCGGACGAAAAAAAGATTGGACGAATGTCTAGTCGCAGACGTGGTGCACCAAAGAATACCAAAATGAAGGTTTGTACCGCAGAGGGGGATATCATAGAGGTTTCTTTTGGGAGCCGCAGAGAAAACCATGCGGATGTCTCAGTGCGGCATTCAGAAAAAAGTAAACTATGTGATCCTGTATATCTTCCGCCCAAGGAGATGATTTCGGCAACAGAACATTTCCAGAGTTTGTATGAAGAGTATCATATTGACTTTGAAGAAATGTATTACGACCTCACGAAGCTACTGGATAAGCCGCTGAAAAAGGGAGCGTATACCAGCGAGCAGAATGAAGTCCTTTCAAAATTTGAAGATAGCATAAAGGGAAAAATTGTCCAAAAAGATAAAAAATTCTATCTGAATGTAGAGGGCGAGGGCTCATTTGAAATGGGGCTTGTGTCCGAAGGCTATAAAAAGTTGGCAACAGTTGTCTATCTAATTCAGTCGGGAAGCCTTGGAAAAGGATCTGTACTGTTCTGGGATGAACCAGAAACGAATATGAATCCCAAAATGGTAGAGCCGATAGCGCAAGCATTAGGAGCGCTTGCAAGAGCAGGAGTACAAGTCTTTGTTACGACACATGACTATTTTACTATGCAAAGTTTTAATCTGATGGCAAAATATCCACAGGGCAAGCCTATAGAGGTACAGTTTGTTTCACTGTATCACGCAGAAAATGGAAAAATTGCGATGGAAATTGGAAAAGAACTGGCTGACCTTGACCATAATTCGATTATGGAGGAATTTGACGAGCTGTATAATCGGGAACAGGATTTAATTTATGGTACTAACTGAAGGAGAACTGCAATTTACGTTTCCGGGAGAAAGGGCTATCAAGTTTGATGATACCGAATTTTATCGGAAACGGTTCAATAAACTGACAGGCGCAAAAGGCGTGGACTTTATCTGTGATACGGACAATTTTTTGATATTACTTGAGGTCAAGGATTGCCTTGGCAATGAAGCGGAAAATGGTTGGAGAATAGCAATAGATAATACAAAAGTAGACACTTCGCCAACGCCAGTCGATACGGAAGGCAGAGAAAGTTTTGATAATGAAGTGGCGCATAAGGTGGCTATGACGATCTCCTGTCTGCTTGGTGCGCAGACTTTCGGTGAAAATCGTCCATTCCAGCAGGGAGAATTGATTCCGTATGCAAAGGCATTGGAAAATGAAAAAGTTGCACAGCGAAACAAGACCATTTTTGTTATTCTGCTGCTGGAGGGGGACTTCCAATCTGGTACTCGAACCAAGAAAATGAACATGGACAGAATCCAACTCAGCATTGAAAAGAAGTTAAAGTGGCTGAATTGCAAGGTCTCGGTCGTAGACGCTGGTACATACAGGAGCGACCTCTTTGAAGTAGAGCGTATAACCTGAAAAGACACTTTATTGTATTAGGTGTGCCGGAATTCTACTTGCAGGAAGAAAATTTGGAGAAAATCATTGCAGGAATGGAGTAATGCGAACTGAAAAATCATGAATGATGTACCATCGTTATTCCGAACGCTCTGTGATTTTGGCACCTGCCCAGGCTGCGATCAAGAACCCCCGCAAGTGATTGCGTGAGAGCTTGAGAAAGCACAAATAATGCAAGTGAACCGCCCCGGTTTCCGAAAGAGGAAGCCGGGGCGGTTTTTATATCGTGGATTATATTTATTTTACATATTTACACAAAAAGATTTGAAAAGAAGCGGAGGCGGTGACTGGTTGAAAATTTAAGAGCGACTGAGTATAATAAAACTGTAAAATGCTTTATTTAGGAAAAGAGGTCTGTATGGCAAAGTTTGTACCATTTATTATAAAAACAGACGGCAGTCAGAATATCAGTGTGAAAATCGTGCGCATGAAAAAGTCTGATGCGGTACAGACTGAAAAAGAACCCGTCTGGCAAACAAGCTGGTTGTCAGATTATATTCAGGATAATGCCTTTGAAAAGTATGCCTTAAAGACGAGTAATGGCGAATTGGTTGCGCTGGCTGCATACGAAATATTGGAAAATGACGTGATGGTTCATATTACCTACATTGAGAGCCAGCCGGAAAGCAATCCAACAATTGTCGGGCATTCTAAAAAGTATCAGGGCATTGGCCGAGTGTTGATTGCGTACGGAATCAAGCTGTCGATTGACCATGAATGCGGCGGGACGGTCACGTTCGAGGCAAAGGTTCCGGAGCTGGCAGAGCATTATGTCCGGGACTATGGAGCTTGTCCATTGCCGAGTTTTGGTGGAGCACCGCGTTATGAACTTTCTGGTGAGGCGGCAATGAACATCTTTGTAACTTACTTGAAATGAGGTGTGTTTGATGAGTGCAAAAGAATATTTTCAGCGTGATGCAGAGCGAGAGACATTTTATCGCACATTTTATCAAATTTGCAGACGCTTTAATGTCACATGGTCAACAGCAACGCCGGAAGTCCGAGCTTTTATTGAGGAAGTTACCCGTGTGACTTATGAACGGGAAAAAGCAAAGCGTAACGGAGTTTCTCTTAGTACAGTGAAGCCGTTCTTTGGTGATACAGCGTGTTAAAGAAACGGCATATCACTGTTGCGAACGCTCTGTAATTTTGGCACCCGCTCAGGCTGCGATCAAGTCTCCCCGCAAATAATTGCGTGAGCGCTTGAAAAAGTACAAATAATGCGAGTGAACCGCCCCGGTTTCCGTAACAGGAGATCGGGGCGATTTTTGTGCCATTTGCTGAATCGGAAGGATCCGCTTGTAAAGTTGGGAAAAAAGGTGTAATATTGGTGTGCAGAAATTTAGAATAATGCATGATATGTAATGTCTCTGTGATCTGCATCAGCGGATGTGCTCCGAATGCTTGATAGGGAGCAACACTTTCCCCGCCTTGCGGGGGTAACAGCCGGAAAACGGCAGACATCAAAAAAACTGAAAAAACCATGAAAAAAGCGGCAAACATCCGCTTTATGGGACCTTTTGCGTGCTATTCTATCCTCAGAGAAGCTCCGATGGTGCGGAAAAAGCGATTTTCCTGACTGCAGTGGAGGTGGAACAGGATGAGACGACGAACGCTTTCTTATGAGGTACGGCTGTTTGCGGGCAAGACAGACCCGGCGAGCAGTGCCTACTGGCTGCCGCTCTGGATGCACCTGCGGGATACGGCGGGTATTATAGTGTATCTGGTGCAGAGGTGGCTGCCGGAAAGCGTCCGTCAGCATATCGAGCTGGACGAGGATCTGCTGACACAGACCGCCTGCTTTTTGGGGTGGGTGCATGATATTGGTAAATTGAGCTGTTGCTTTGCCGGGCCTATTATGGAACTTTTGCCGGAGCCCAGACAGCGCCTGGAAAAATACACAACGCTCCGGTACCGGGCGCAAAACCGAGGTCACTCGCTTCATGCGTTGGCGAGTGAGGCCATCTTGCGGTGGCTGAAATGCCCCAATGGGCTTGCATCGGTAGCAGGAGCACACCACGGCAAGCCACAAACCGGGAAGGACGTACTTGACCAGCTGGGCGATGAGGAAGAAGGTTGCTGGAAATCTAACTACTGGCCCGAGGGCGAGCAGAAATTCTGGGAGAGCTGCTGGCGGGAACTGTTTGACTACGCCTTGCAGGAAAGCGGCTTTTCCAGCGTGGACGAGCTGCCGCAGTTGACCATCCCGGCTGAGATCTTGCTGACCGGTCTGCTCATTATGGCGGACTGGATCGCCAGCAATACCCGATACTTTCCGCTCATCCCTGTGGAAGAGGTGGGCAGCGATACCCTGTATCCTGCCCGTGTCAATCGGGCGTGGGAAGCGCTGGACCTGACCTCCCCATGGGAAGCGCAGTCGGATGTGACGGAACCGGGGGCGTTTGCGGAACGGTTCGGTTTCCCGCCCAACGAAGTCCAGCGGGCCATGCTGGAAGCTGTCAGCCGCACGCAGGGACCGGGTATCTTTATTCTGGAAGCACAGATGGGCGTGGGCAAGACGGAGGCCGCGCTGGGTGCGGCAGAGATTTTAGCCAAGCACGGCGGTGAGGGCGGCATCTTCTTTGGTCTGCCCACCCAGGCCACCGCCAACGGCATCTTTGGGCGGCTGCTGGCATGGGCCGAAAAGCAGCCGGATGGGCTGGAGCACTCCATCAAGCTGGCCCACGGCATGGCCGAACTGAACGAGGCCTACCTCCGATTGCAGCAGGACACGGTGCAGGTGGAGGAGGATCTGGAAGCAGACCCCGATGCTGACCCGGAGAGCCGGGTGATGGTGCATCAGTGGTTCCGCGGCAATAAGCAGGGGCTGCTGGCTGATTTTGTCATCGGCACGGTGGATCAGCTGCTGATGGCGGCGTTACAGCAAAAACATGTGATGCTGCGCCACCTTGGCCTTGCGGGCAAGGTGGTGGTCATTGACGAGTGCCACGCCTATGACGCTTACATGAACTGCTATCTTGACCGGGCGCTGACCTGGCTGGGCCGGTACAAAGTGCCGGTGATCCTGCTTTCAGCTACCCTGCCCGCCAAGCGCCGGGTCGAGCTGGTCAGGGCCTACCTGAATGGAAGAACCGCCCCGGATGGCCCGTGGCAGACCTGCAGGGGCTATCCGCTGCTGACCTGGACGGACGGCAAACGGGTGGAGCAGACGACTATCCCACTGGAAACCGAACCACGCAGAGTGGAGACATTCCCGCTGACCGAGGAACAGCTGACTGACACTCTGCGCAGTGCCTTGCGGGAGGGCGGCTGTGCGGGTGTGATCGTCAATACCGTGAAAAAGGCGCAGGCCATTGCGGCCCGTCTGCAGGCAGAACTGCCGGAGTTTGAGGTGATGGTATTCCACGCTCAGTTCCTTATGCCCGACCGTGCCGCCAAAGAAGAGGCGCTGATGAAGCACATCGGCAAGCACTCCACCCCGAAACAGCGGGATAAGCTCATTGTGGTGGGCACGCAGGTGCTCGAGCAATCCCTTGATATCGATCTGGATCTTCTGGTCACAGAGCTCTGCCCCATGGATCTGCTTTTACAGCGCATCGGACGACTGCACCGCCACGAGGGGCGGGCTCGTCCCCGGCCGGTGGCGCAGGCCCGCTGTGCCGTGCTGGACACTGGGACGGAGGACTTCGACGAGGGCAGCAAGGCGGTTTACGGGGAATGGCTGCTCTGGCGAACCCGCAAGTTCCTGCCCACCGCCATCACCCTGCCCGATGACATTGCCCCGCTGGTGCAGGATGTCTATGGCTGGGAGCCCGACCCGCTGCCCGCCAGCCCGCAGAGCTCTGCGGCCCGGGCGGAGTACGAAAAGGCCCGACAAATCAAAATAGGCAAGGCGAAGACTTTTACCATCCTGCCGCCAGAAGAGCACAGAAAGCGCCCTTCCCTGAATACGCTGGATAATTGGATGGATGATGTGGGTGCGGTCAGTGACAACGGTGCCCGCGCGGCGGTGCGTGACGGAGACCCTTCTGTTGACGTGCTGGTGTTGATGCGGGATGCGGCGGGAAATGTCCGCTTCCTGCCCGATGAAACGGGGCATCCCGGTGCCAGCGTGCCTACGGACGAGCCGCCTCAGCCGGAGATGGCGCTTCAAATTGCACGGCAGAAGCTGCGCCTGCCCGGATATTTCAGCAAACGGTGGTCGGTGGAACAGACCATCGACGCACTGGAAGCCCGGAACCGGGAAGTGTTCGGGCTGTGGCAGCAGTCGCCGCTGCTGCGGGGAGAACTGATCTTACTGCTGGATGACCACCTGACCGCACAGCTTGCCGGGCAGGTGCTGCAATACGACCGTGAAAACGGTCTGACCTACCGGAAGGAGGAAGAGAATGAAGCAAATTGAGTATAATTTGCTGGAGGAACGCTGGGTGCGGGTGCGCGGGCAGGACTATACCGTGCAGGAAGTCTCTCTGCCGGATGCCCTGCTGCACGCCCACGAATACCGCGACCTGGCCGGAGAACTGCCCACGCAGGATGCCGCCATGCTGCGGCTGCTGCTGGCGGTTCTGCACACGGTGTTTTCCCGGGTGGATGGAAACGGTACGCCGGCCCCCTTTGAGGAAACGGACGATGCCCTGATCCGCTGGGAGGAGCTGTACCGGCTGGGGCATTTTCCGGAAGCGCCCATCCGGGCCTATCTGGAGCAGTGGCGGGACCGCTTCTGGCTTTTCCACCCGGAACGCCCCTTCTGGCAGGTGCCGGAAGCGAAGATCGGCACAGAATACACCGCTTCCAAGCTGAACGGGGAACTTTCTGAGAGCAGCAACAAGCTGCGGTTATTCTCGTCCTATGCGGGCGAAGGAAAAGAGGGATTGACTTATGCACAGGCAGCGCGGTGGCTGCTGAGTGTGAATGGCTACGATGACACCTCTGCAAAGCCCAAGGGCAAGGGTCTGCCCTCGGTGGGCGCTGGCTGGCTGGGAAAGCTGGGGTACATTCAGGCGCAGGGCAGCAACCTGTTCGAGACTTTGATGCTGAACCTGACCCTGCTGCGGGATGGCGTGAAGCTGTGGGGGGAAAATCAGCCCTGCTGGGAGCTGGACGAGCCCCACAGTGCAGAGCGCACAGAAATCGCCCTGCCGGACAATCCTGCGCAGCTGCTGACCCTGCAATCCCGGCGGCTCCTACTCGACCGAGAGGGGGAAATCGTGACCGGATTTTCTCTGCTGGGCGGCGATTTCTTCCCCCGGGAGAACGCATTTGCAGAACAAATGACCGTCTGGCGTGACCCGGATGCCAAAAAGAGCAAAAAGACCGGGCAGGTCACCTTTGTGCCCAGCCGTCACGACCCGGCCAAGCAGTTCTGGCGGGAGTTTCCGGCAGTGTTCTGTGAGGAAGGGGAAAGTGTCCGCAGGCCCGGCATTGTCCGCTGGGTGGAAATGCTTCAAAATGACCCGGACTGTCCGCTGGAACGCAAGCGGCTGATCCGCTTTGCCATCAGCGGCATGAAGTATGGCGATAAGGATTTCTTCGTGAACGATTCTTTCAGCGACAGCCTGACCTTTCAGGCCGCGCTGCTGGGAGAACTGGGACGGCGCTGGACAGTGCCCATCCGGGATGAGATCGGGCGCTGCGAGCAGGCCGCGCAATGCGTCGGCCGCCTTGCGTGGGAGCTCTCCCTTGCGGCGGGAGATAAGAACGATACGACCGCGGAATCCGCCCGCACCCAGTTCTACTTTACCATCGACCAGCCGTTCCGGCTTTGGCTGCAAAGCATTGATCCCGAAACGGACAAGCTGGACGAAAAAGCCGATGAATGGCAGGAGAAAGCCCGCAAACTGGCCGCAGAGCTGGGCCGCCAGATGGTGGAGCGGGCCGGAAATGCCGCCTTTGTGGGCCATAGGGTCGAGGTGAAAACAGGCGGTAAAAAGGACGAAAAGAAAACCGTTCTGTATACGGCCCCCAAGGCCTACAATAGCTTCCTGTACAATCTGCGGAAGCTCTACCCGAAGAAAGAAGGAGGAACAGCATGATAACGGATGCAATCCATGATTATGTGGCCGGACAGCTGAGCAGGCTGTGGAGCCTGCCCAAACCCCAGCGGCGTGCCCGGCTGGCAGA
>ERZ834433.1704-NODE-1704-length-16442-cov-2.336425_pt1 | contig 16442 bp, 11 predicted proteins | sample MGYA00519948_ERZ834433 | MGnify/ENA primary metagenome ERZ834433 (study PRJEB31850, sample SAMEA3708752) | human gut metagenome | biome: human gut; feature: human-associated habitat; material: faeces | place: China | collected 2014 ...
TTTGCAATGAAATGGAGATAGCCCATCATCGCATCAGAGAGCACCACGTCGCGAGCCATCCCGTTAACACCAGGATCGGTCAGTAACTCTACCCATTTATTAAACTGCGGCTGGAAACCAGCAATCGCCACCTCTGCCAGCTGTTGCTGGAAGGCTTTAACAGCATCACGGTTTTCCCACATGGGTTGCATATCGCGTGCGGCATACAACAGTTGAAGCTGGTTAAGATAAACCGGCTTGTAACCTGCGGGTAATTGAGATTCGATTTGCGTGCGGGCTTTTTCTGCCGCACCTTCAGGCAATGGCTGGATCCCCGCCATTATTGCCGTGGCTTGCGCCTGCGGCAGTGCCTCGCCCTGTTCACTGACAGCCACCGGGCTGTCGCCAGGGATTACTTCAGGCTCATCGGCCTGCGCATTGAACAGTGGAGCGAATGTTACGGCCAGGCACAAACTGATTGCCGACAGCCGACGACCACACATCATATTAAGCAACATCCCTTGCCCCCTGTTTTTATCATACTCTGAATAGCCAGGCTGTTATTTTACGACTTGCCTGTACAACGCCAATACTCACGAAAGTATGACGAGCAAGCCTGTTACTCATCAGGCTTATCTTCAGTATATAAACGCCGATACGTTTTTACATAACCTAATGTAAAGAAGTTTAAAGAAAAGCGCGCCGTAATGTGCCACTTTTTTAGTGCAGAAACGGAGTTTTCGGAAAAAGAAAAGGCGGCATTGCTGCCGCCTTCATTTTAACTCGCCTGGGAAGGCGCTTCGTCACTTCCTGGAAGCGTTTCAGGGAGTTGCGGCGCAAATCCTCGCAGGCCGACGACGTGAACGTGTTCGGTATTCTGGAAGACTTTACGCACCAGTTTATAGGTGGTGCCTTTCTCCGGGCTGATATTTTCCGGCGCTGCGATGATGAGCTGCATTTGCAAACGTTCACACAATTCAAACAGCGTGGCGATAGAACGAGCATCCAGTCGCGCTGCTTCATCGAGGAACAGCAGGCGGCAAGGAGAGATATCTTTACCGCGCAGGCGGCGAGATTCATCTTCCCAGCTTTGTACCACCATCACCAGAATCGACATACCGGTACCAATCGCCTCACCGGTCGACAATGCACCAGACTCTGCGCGCAACCAGCCATCAGAACCACGGTTAACCTCAACTTCCATTTCCAGATAGTTGCGGTAATCCAGCAGTTCTTCGCCAATGGTCTGCGGCGTGCGCTGCCCCATATCAATCTGCGGATTAAGACGCTGATACAATTTCGCCAGCGCTTCCGAGAAGGTCAGACGGTTGCTGTTAAACAGATCCTGATGCTGCTCATGCTGTTCAGAGAGCACATCCAGCAGCATGGCGTGCGTTTCACGCACGTTCACGTTGAGGCGCACGCTGTTCACCTGACCAAACGATACGTTCTGCAACCCCTGGTTGAGCATACGGATACGGTTCTGCTCGCGCTGAATGGTTTTGCGAATGATGTTCGCCACGCTGCGGGAACTGATCGCCAGTTTCTGTTCACGGGAGGTTAATTCTTCGGTCAGACGGCTAAGTTCGATCTCCATCTGTTCGATAGCTTCCACCGGATCATCGGTACGAATAATATCCTGACGAATACGTTCACGCAGATGCTGATAAACCGCCACGAAGAACTGAATTTTACGCTCCGGACGTTTCGGATCTTCCGACATGCGCAGCACGTCGCGCAGATGTTCGTTATCCGCCACCGCCAGACGCAGCGCACCTAACGCCTTATCCGACATGGAACGCAAATCATCAGCGGAGAGATAAGCCAGCTCACGACGGTGTAAGCGGCGTTCAACGCCGTTATCTTTCACCATGCGCATGACTGCACACCAGCCCGCTTTCGCGGTCACTACCTGCTCGCGCATCTCAAAGTAATCACGCTCCAGCTTGCGCAGTTTGCGGGTCAGGTTGTCCATCTCCGCTTCGCAGAAAGTAAGGGCTTTTTCCAGTTGATTACGGCGCGAACGGTTATTGCTCAGTTGCGCGTGCAACTCGTCACGGCGAATACGTGCCCGCTCTTCTGCCCCGCTATCAGCACGCACGCCGATATCCTGCAATTCACGTTGCAGATCGTTGAGTAGCTCTTTTTTGGTGTCGTAAGAACTTTTCAGCGAAGCCAGCACCTGGTTGTACTGACTCAACTGCGCTGCGTGTCCGCGCAACGCTTCACGCGCGCGGGTACGCTCCGCTTCCGCCTGTTCCAGACGTTCACGCAGTTTTTCGTTGAGATCGTTGTTACCGCTAAGCATTTCTGCCGAGTCAGAATAGCTAAAGTGCGCACGACGCTGCACCACTTCCGTCAGGGCAAACGCCTGCTGACGGGCATCGCGCTGCATCTGCTGAGAGTACGCGTAATCTTCTTTTAACTGTTCGAACTGTTCCGGGTCGCTCTGCAATACCGAAACGATCGGTTCCAGTTTCGCCAGTTGATTGCCAAACTGCTGAACAAAACGCGCGGCTTCCTGGGCTTCATCCAGACGTTCGCGGATTTCATCGACGCGATCCGCCAGGCTGTCATCAGCCAACAGGTTGAGACGCGGCAGAATGCGGTTCAGCGCCGTAACGCCCTCTTTCGCCTGCTCAAACTGAATACGCTGCTGCTGGTTATCATTTTCATGATTACTCAACGCCCGCTCCAGTTCGACGCGACGGCTGTTCAGTTGACGGATTTCTGCTTCCGGGTCAGACTCAAACGCCACCGCCAGATGACTGCCGATAAAGCGGCTGAACGCCTGATGCAGACGCTGGGTTTTCTGTACATCAAAGGAGAGCGTGGCGAAGCGTTCGGAAAGCACTTCACGCTCGGCATGGAGGCTTTCAATACGGCTTTCACGCGCAGCACGACCAAACAGCGGCACTTCCGGGAAACGTGAATAACGCCACTGACGATCGGCGATTTTCACCACCACCGCTTTTTCCAGCTCATCAACGCTGAACACGCTATCATCGAATGACTGCGGATCCCCTTCGATCAGATAGAGATCTTCCGGGCAATCGGTCAAGCCTTCCAGGTGCTCGGTTACCTGTGACAGATCTGGCACCACGATGGCGTGGCGTGACGGGCCATACAGCGCCGAGAAGTACGGCGCATCTTCCAGGCTAACGTCGTCATAAATTTCTGACAGCAGCACGCCGCCAAAACGCTCCGCCAGCGCGTTCAGACGCTGATCTTCAGAGCCGCCAGGCTGGCTTAAACGTTCGATCTCTTCATCGACGGCGTTTTTACGCGCGCCTACTTCATCGCGTTCAACAATCGCCTCGCGCTCACGCTCCAGCAACTGTTGCAGATATTCAGTGACGTCCTGGCTGGAGGTGAACTCTTCGCCGCACTGTTCGCTCAACTGGTTGAGACTGTTTTGCGCTGCCAGCCAAACCGGCGCACGCTGCATCAAACTCTGAATGCGAGACTGCAGCTGTTCCTGCTCCTGGCGCAGTGCCATGCGCTCTTCGCGGGCGTTAGAGACGCTATCGGAAAGAGAGGCAATGCGTGCTTCCAGCTCCTGATGCAGAGCTTCCAGTTCATCAATATCAAAATTCTTGCCCTGACGTTTGCAGAAATCTGCCAGCAGACGCTCAGCTTCTTGCTGCTCACGCAGACGCTGTTCCAGTTCGCTTAAGCGCATCCGCAACGGCTGAACCTGCTCTGCCAGGTGACGCTGATCGACCCCTTCGCGCAGCAGTTCGCGAGCGACATCCCACGCCTCGTTACGCGCCAGCGGGCCGTTGATTGCCACCACCAGCTGATAAGCCTGCTCAAACTGGCTGTGCGCGGTTTGCGCCATGCTCATTTTCTGCTCAAGAGAGAGCATTTTTTCAGTCGCTTCCTGCTCTTTCGCCTGGAAGGTTTCCAGCCATTCGGCGGCGCTGTCGGCGGTTAAGTCCGGCAGATGGCACAGTTCTTTGGCACGATTAAGTGCAGCAATCGCCTGGTTATACTGGATCGCGCGCGTTTGCTGGACGTCCAGCGCCTGCTGATAGTCAGCAAGCTGGCTTTTCAGCTCGTCCACTTCCAGTTCGGCAGCTTCCGCACGAGCCTCGTTCTCTTCCTGGCGTTCGATGGCTTCTGCCACCACTTCGTTTTGCTCTTCCAGACGGATCTGCAGCTCATCGAGATCCGCTTCGTAACGTTCGATCTTCTCCTGCTGACGCAGTGCGGTTTGCACCAGGTTCAGGTGATCGCTGGCCGCCTGATAATCCGCTTCCAGATCGCCTTCGGCACCGTTGTGCTCTGCCAGCTCACGCGCCATATCGACGTGTTTGTACTGCTCAGCCGCCAGTTGCTGACGCGAAGTATGTAACTCGCGACGAAACTCCAGGGCTTTGTCGAGATGGACACGGCGCTCGTTGGCGTGACGCATGTAGTCCGCCGCCACGTAGTTGGTGGCTTCGCTGATCAGATGCTTAAACAGGTCACGGTCCGACTGGGTGACACGAATCGCTTCCAGCGTCATGCGGTTTTCACGCAGCGCCGCTTCCATGTCCTGGAACGCTTTACGCACGCCGCTGTTTTCCGGCAACAGGTAGTCGCGCAGAGAACGGGTAATGGCACTGGAGATCCCGCCATACAGCGAAGCTTCGATCAGACGATAGAATTTGCTACGGTCAGATGCGGAGCGCAGACGACGCGCGATGATGCCCAGATCGAACATCAGCGAGTGGTAATCGGTAATGGAGTTGAACTGTTTAAACTGCACGCCTTCCATCGCCTCGAGCTTGTCTTTCAGCTCGTTAAGCGGCAGCACGCGCGCCTGGCGTTCGTTCAGGGTTTCGGTCACCAACTGCGTCGGCAGCACCGACATCGGCAGGCCCTGAATGGCAAATGGTTTGATATCCACTTTACGATCGCGTCCGGCAACCTGTTGCAGACGCACACCGACCACCACGCGCTGGTGGCGCGAGTTAATGGTGTCGAGCATCGAATAACAGACACCCGCTTTCAGCTTACCGTGCAGACCTTTATCGCGCGAACCGCTGGTGGCCCCGGCTTCCGTAGTGTTACGGAAATGCAGCAGGGTCAGGTCGGGGATCAGCGCCGTAACGAACGCCGCCATGGTGGTGGATTTACCCGCCCCGTTACCGCCAGAAAGCGTCGTGACCAGCTCGTCAAGGTCAAAAGTTCGGGCAAAAAAGCCGTTCCAGTTAATCAGCGTCAGTGAGCGAAATTTACCGCGTTCAATCATTATTCTTCCTCTCCGCTATCTGGCTGATTCTCTTCGGTTTCATCGTTGAGTTGCAGATGATTTTCAATCGGCATTGCTTCGCCATCACGAATCAGGCGACGCTGTGCTTCACGGGGATCGTCGCCAGCACGCACATCGGCTCCGAAGCGGAACACCGATTCGGTAATGCGGAACTTGCTGCTGTCGTGGCCCATAAACCACACCATGCCTAAACGACGCAGACGGTTGAGCGAAGAACGTACTTTCTCCTGCAACTTCTGACGGTCAACGTCTGAACCGGTTGAACGGTTGTTCACCAGTTTCAGCAGTTTCGCTTCATCGGCCAGGGTGAGCAGTTCGTCGTACAGTTCCTGTTGAGTAAAAATCCCCTCATTCGCCAGCCGTTCCGGGCTGAGATAGAGATAACAGAGGATTTTCCCGACCATCATATCCAGTTCCGACAAGACGGAACGCGGGATAAGAGTGGTGGAACGTGGGCGTAAATAGAAGAACCCTTCCGGTGCGCGAATAAGCTCAACGTTATAACGCGCGTAAAACTCTTCCAGATATTCCTGAAAATCCATCAGGAATGCATGATTATCCAGTTCGTCGAGGCCAATATGGCGGCCTGAACGTAAGGCGCTGTCCAGCGCCGGAAATAACGGATTCGCCAGCGCCTGCGCCAGCTTAACCGGCATCACTTGTTCAATATTTGTCGATGACATGCGCCTGTACCTTGGCTCCGTAATCATTAATCGGCTGCCATTTCGCTGGCAGTCCGGTGAAATCTGCTTGCGCTACGCCAAGACGTACCGCCTGATCAATAACAATGCGCGCAACGTCAAAGTGACGTGCACGCGGATACTGTGACAGATATTCGCGTACCACCAGACCAAGATCCAGCGGCACTTGTCTGGTTTTGTACACAGCAAGTTGTTCTTCGATGATCGCCGCCAGCTGTTCGCGGATCTCGTTAAACTCTTCGTATTCCAAATCTGGCGGAAGTTCCCCAGTCACTTCTTCATCGCGCAGTGCCATCTCTTCGTCACGCATATCCAGCAGACGATCGGCATTGGCATAAGTTAGCGCCCACGGCTCATCAAAATAGGTTTGTACCGACTGACGTAACCGCTGAGCAAAGACGCGGTTTTTATCCATATCGATCGCGGTACGAATAAATTTGTGTACGTGGCGGTCGTAGCCAATCCACAAGTCGATGGATTGCTGGCCCCAACTGATAATACGGTCGAGTTTGCTCTGCAGATCGAACACCAGACGATCGACAAAATGCAGATCGTCATGAGTCATCGTCGCATCCTGAATGCGCAACAGATTAGCCTGCAATTTGTCGCCTGCCGCTTCCAGCGTATCCTGCAATTCACGCAGCGTTCCGGAAGTTTCTGAAAGCAACAATTCACAGCTGGAAATCGCTGCCCGCCAGTCTTTGTTCAGCAACTGGGCGATATCGTCCTTCACCTGCTGCTGCTGTTCGTCCATCAGACGTTGCGTCAGGTCGATACTGTCGAAAATTTCTGCTACCGAATATTTCAGTGGCGCATAGACATTACGGTGCCAGTGAAATTCATCACCGCCCTCTTCGGCGGCATCTGCTGCGCGTTTGAGCTCACCCGCCACAATCGACAACTGCATAGAAAGGCGCAGCGTAGAAAACTCGCGCTGACGGATGTAATAGTCAGTAATGCCGATGCCGAGCGGCGTCAGACGGTAAATTGCGTTCCCTTCCGCCTGCTCGCTGGTAAAGCGGTTCAGCAGACGTTGACGCACCATGTCGTTGATCGCGTTGTTGGCGCGCACGCCGATGGTTTCGCTGGTTTGCTCAAACGCATCACTCACATGGCGGAATGCATCCACCAGCTCGCCTTCACTCATCTCACCATCCAGACGCTCGCCGTTCAGCGTGGCAACCGCCAGCAGAAAAGAGAGTCGGTCTACCGGCAGCGAGATGGAGAAGTCATTTTTTCTGGCCCAGGCAACCAGTTCGGGGACTGTCTGGGAAAATTCACTCATACTTTATCCTTGCTCTGCGGTTTGCGCGCGGTGACATGAATATAACGCCCCAGGGTAATATACGGTTCCTGACGGCAATAACGCGTTTCTAATTCAAGTAATGCTTCATAGCAGTCGCGCTGCTGGTGCTTCTCGCGCAGATAATCATGAAACACGCGAACGCCTGTCTTACCCATAATTTGCCAACCAGCTTCTTCCAGCCACAGATAAACCTGCGCCGGGTCGCGTGGATAATCTGGCGAAAGCGTCCGTTTTTTCTTTTTCGGCATTCCCGCCTGCACGTAATCAAAATTCCCGGCGACCATGTTATGCATCAACAAACCATGCGCATTGTAGAACATTAACGACAACACGCCGCCTGGACGCAACACTGACCACAGGGTCTGCAATACACTGCGGGGATCGGCCACCCACTCGAGCACCGCATGGAACAATATCAGATCAACGGGCGTTTCCAAATGCGAAGCAACATCCTGAGCGGCGCAATGTATAAATTGCATGTTGTCGCTCACACCTTTTGCTTCTGCCGCCTGTTTTGCGCGGTCGATCATCTGCGCAGAAAGATCGCATAAAATGACCTGATGCCCGCGCTCGGCCATTTTGATTGCGGTCTGCCCTTCTCCACCGCCAGCATCCAGCACACGCAGTTTTTGCGGGCCTATTTCCGCCAGCAAGCGATCGAGATCCTGCCACAGAATAGCCTGTCGAAGCTGCCCTTTGGTGGTGCCGTAAATGTTACGGGAAAACTTTTCCGCAATATCATCAAAATTGCGATCCTGCATTGCTTTCTCCACCGGTTGGCTAAGACGTTTTCTGATAAAGACGCTATTTTGTCACAGCCACGGCGAGAATGAACCCGTCTGGTGTAATATCGCTGGCGATCCCTTGCTATATGGTTAAAAAAGGAACCAGAAAGGATGCTTTTTACACTGAAAAAAGTGATTGGCAATATGTTGCTGCCACTTCCGCTGATGTTGTTAATTATTGGCGCTGGCCTGGCGCTGCTGTGGTTTAGCCGTTTTCAAAAAACCGGGAAGATTTTTATTAGCATTGGGTGGCTGGCGCTCTTGTTATTGAGTTTGCAACCGGTAGCCGACCGCCTGCTGCGTCCCATCGAAAGCACCTATCCGACATGGAATAATTCGCAAAAAGTGGACTATATCGTGGTGCTCGGAGGTGGTTATACCTGGAACCCGCAGTGGGCACCGAGCTCTAATTTAATCAATAACAGTCTGCCCCGCCTGAATGAAGGTATTCGCTTATGGCGCGAAAATCCGGGATCAAAACTGATCTTCACGGGAGGCGTAGCAAAAACCAATACGGTGAGTACAGCCGAAGTAGGTGCCCGAGTTGCGCAATCGCTGGGCGTGCCGCGCGAGCAAATTATCACTCTGGATTTGCCAAAAGATACCGAAGAAGAAGCTGCGGCAGTGAAACAGGCAATTGGTGACGCCCCTTTCCTGCTGGTGACCTCCGCATCACATCTGCCGCGGGCGATGATCTTTTTTCAGCAGGAAGGGTTAAATCCGCTACCAGCCCCGGCGAATCAGTTGGCCATCGACTCGCCGCTTAATCCGTGGGAACGGGCAATCCCTTCTCCGGTTTGGTTGATGCATAGCGATCGTGTTGGCTATGAAACGCTTGGCCGCATCTGGCAGTGGCTAAAAGGTTAGTCAGGCGAGCCACGGCAAGAGTGATTTTGATGCCAGATCGAAGTTGCGCCGACTAAATCGTCCGGTATTAACCAGTTGCGCAACTTCATCCCATAACACATACAACCAACGCCGCCAGATGAACGACTCCGCCACTGGCGCGCGTTGCAGGTAACTCCAGAGCAAATCTTCCGCCAGAGAATTATCCATTAGTCGGAACAGTTCGTATTCTCGCGGTGCCCAAAGCATTAGTCCCGGCCCGACCATCGCCAGTAACTGATCGCTGCGCGAATCTTTCAGCATGCTGCGTAAACAGAAGTTACCGTGAATCAGCACACAATTGTCGTTAAAGCCTTCAAATAATGCCGGGAGACATTCGCGAGTGCGAAACAGGATCCGCTTATCCTGCATCGTCAGACCGGTTTTATTGAACTGATTGAGCGTGGTCCATAGCACTTCAACATGTTGCCGGTACCATGAGGGCCAGAAATTTTCCTGAGTATTGTCGACCGCGCCGACGCAACCGCGACTGTCCTGACGGTGCCAGGCCAGTAAGGCTTCAACGATTTGGTCTTTGAGTTGTTCCCAGCGTTCTGGTGTTCGGGCTGGTGCCTCCACCGAAACACCACGCATCCGCTCCAGTAGCAGGACATCGGGGCCGGGGTGTTCTTCATGCGTCATCACACCATAAATAGTCGGCATACGGACAGTCCCACTTCTTGCCAGCATGGTGGTTTTCCATGCCAGTTGTCGGGCTTTTCCGGGCGTACTAAAGCTTCTTGCCATTAACGGCATTGGGTTTCCCTGGCTGTCATACAAAGCCCACAACGCCGTATCCGCTTTTTCATTGACGCACTCAATACGACTGAGTTTTTCGCCCAGTAAATGGCTTAATTCGGCACGCAGCTGTTCCATTCAGATTACCCTCATAAAAGCTACTGCTTTCATAATGAGCGCCAATATAAAAGATGTCACCTGAATGAGATCAATTGTTGAAAAGAAAAATTGAGGAAAATCGTAACGGTACGACACTCCTCCCAAAATTGGCTGGAGTGTCGTGAAGTGAAATTAGCGCATTTCTGCGCGAACGCGCTCGAGATCTTCAGGGGTATCCACACCTGTGCCAGGAACTTCCTGGGCGACAGCAACATGGATTTTTTCGCCGTACCACAGAACACGAAGCTGCTCTAACATTTCGATGTGTTCTAACGGGCTTGGCTGCCAGGTGACGTAACGACGGATAAAGCCTGCACGGTAGCCATAAATACCAAGATGACGCAGGAAGTTATCGCCAACGGTTTCAAGGCCTTTTGCAAAACGATCACGATCCCACGGAATGGTAGCGCGTGAGAAGTACAGTGCATACCCTTCAGCGTCGAGGACCACTTTCACCGCATTCGGGTTAAACGCTTCCTCTGCATTGTGGATTGGCACCGCCAGAGTCGCCATACCCACCTGACGCTGAGCGAGGTTATCAGCAACCTGACGAATGATTGTCGCAGGGATCATCGGTTCATCACCCTGCACATTAACGATCACCGTGTCGTCGCTGAATGCACATTTTTCGACAACTTCCGCCAGACGTTCTGTACCTGACTGATGATCGGCGCGCGTCATACATACTTCGCCGCCAGCGGCTTCAACAGCGCGGGCAACATCCTCATGATCGGTTGCCACGATGATGCGCTCGGCACCTGATTCGCGCGCGCGTTCAAGAACATGAACAATCATGGGTTTGCCGTTAATATCAACCAATGGTTTACCGGGCAGACGCGTGGACGCGTAGCGCGCGGGAATAATGACCACAAAACTCATGATTTACTCTCATCAGCAGTCAGCACGCGGGCTTCCGTTTCCAGCAACACTGGAATGCCATCGCGCAGCGGGAAAGCCAGGTTGTCCAGTTTGCAAATAAGTTCTTGTTTTTCCTGGTTATACCAAAGTTTTCCGTTGCAAACCGGGCAGGCAATGATTTCAAGCAGACGATGATCCATAGTTCCTCCAGATGGATCGGGTTATGAATGCATAAATCTTATCATAATCATTTATGCGACGGAGTCTATTTCCCAGCCAGTGCGGCAATCAGTAAAGAGACCTTGCGGGCAGCGTCCTAATGTCACCCGCGTTGCCTGCTGCCAGTTAGCGAAATCAGTAATCGCCTGACGTAACCCTTTTTGCAGCGTTGTCGTTGGTTTAATGCCTTCCTGTAACCACAGAGAGATAACTTCAAGGATGCCTGTCTGGCGATGCATTTTGGCATCCATTCGCCCAACTAATTGCCCACGATGTAATAATGGCAGAACAAAATAGCCATACTGACGTTTCGGCGCTGGGGTATAGCACTCCAGCCGGTAGCTAAAATCAAAAAGCTGCTCTGCGCGTTTACGATCCCAGACAACAGGATCAAAAGGCGAAAGTACCGCGCTGTGCGTTGCAGTGAGCTTTCCGGCCAGCGCACGCTCGAGTAGCGGCAGCAAATCAGCATGCAGCCAAAGATTGCCCAATTTTTCAACATGCACAGCAATGATTTGCTGCTGTTCAGCCCTCGCTTCGCGCCACGCTGCCAGTGCCGGACGTTTCAGCCGATAGTAATCTGCCAGCCACTGTTCGCGGAATATTCCCAGGCTACGCGCACTGTTATCCAGCATGATGATTTCTGCTTCTGTTTGCGAAACGAGATCGCGCTCATCATCCCAGTCAGGCATGACACGGTAGGTTAAATCATAAACGCGCTGGAAGTTGCGCCGTTCAATCACCATCACTTTCCCGGCTGTAAATAAACCTTCCAGATGCCGTTTATGCGGCTTCCACTCCCACCAGCCGCTTGCACCTTTACGAGGATGCTCAAAATCGGCTGAACGTACCGGCCCCTTATCATGAATATGCTGAATTAACTGTGCAATTTCCGCCTCATGTTCCTGCATCCAGGCGTCTTTGTATTTCCAGCCCATTTTTTCAGGTGCCAGCATGCGGTGGCGAATAAGACGAAAGTCGCTGCGTGGCATAAAGCAGGCTTCATGCGCCCAGTATTCCATTAATTCGCCACGCGCCAGAGACTCATCCAGCCATTGCGCAGGATAATTTCCCAGACGACTGAAAAGCACCAGATATGGACTACGGGCAACAATATTGATGGTATCGATTTGCAGCAAGGACATGCGGGAGATCGTTGCCGGAATATCCTCCAACGACGCTCGACGGCGGGGTTTGTTTAACAGACCTTGCGCGGCAAGGTGAAGATTACGCGCATCAGCAAGGGAGAGGTGCGGCAGCGACATTCATGACTCCATCAATCGAACGCTGCCGCGGCGTAACTAGTTGCCAGAAGCCAGCGAGGTTAGTTGCGCAAGCAGTTTCGCTGGTTCATCACCTGAAAGCTGTGCGTCTACAGGCAAATACCACCAATTTTCTTCTGCAAAGGCCCGGCATTTCACCGCATCTTTTTCAGTCATTACCAGCGTTTGCCCGGCGCTTACCAACGCGCTGACATCCGCATGGTTCAAAGACTGATGATCGGCCAGCGGTACACATTTTTCCGGTTGTACGCCACACATCTTCAGCGTGGCAAAAAAGCGCGGCGGATGTCCAATCCCCGCCATCGCCACTACATGTTCAAGCTGAGCAACTTCACAACGCGTACCGGTACGTAAATTCACCGCCTGACCCGGCAGCAGATGCATGGGGATTTCACCGCTGCGGGGGACACCGCCGTTGACGATTACCGCATCAACTGACTTTAAGCGCCCCGCTCGCTCACGCATTGGCCCCGCCGGCAACCACCAGCCATTGCCAAAGCGACGCACACCATCAATAACGACAATTTCCACATCACGCGCCAGACGGTAATGCTGTAAACCGTCGTCGGTTACGATGATCTGCACATCAGGGTGTTGCGCCAGAATGGCTTTGACCGCATCAGAACGCACGGGAGAAACCGCAACGGGCGCGCCAGTGCGTTGATAAATCAACACAGGTTCATCACCCGCCTGTGCTGTGGTGGTATCTGCCGACAATAACAGCGGATAAGATTCAGCCTTACCACCATATCCCCGCGATACGACCCCCACGCGAATACCGCGCTGTTGCAACTGTTCCACCAGCCAGACAACGACCGGGGTTTTTCCGTTGCCGCCTGCGGTGAGATTACCAACCACGACAACCGGTACGGGGGCACGCCAGGCGCGCTTCAGTTTTAGTTTATAGCAAAGACGGATCGCGCCACTCACCAGGCCATACAACCAGGAGAGTGGCAGCAATAGCCGCCACAAAGGGGATTCACCAGACCAGATTTTTTCGATCATTGGCCAAACTGCATTTTGTGAAGTTGCGCGTAAACGCCGCGGTGCTCAAGCAAATCGTTATGCGTACCGCGTTCCACAATGACACCATCCTCGACGACCACGATTTCGTCTGCCTTTTCAATGGTAGACAAGCGGTGGGCAATCACCAGAGAGGTACGGTTTTTCTGCAACTCATCCAGTGCCGCCTGAATCGCACGTTCAGATTCGGTATCCAGCGCCGAGGTAGCTTCGTCCAGAATCAGAATCGGGCTATCACGCAACAAGGCTCGAGCGATAGCAATACGCTGACGCTGACCGCCAGAGAGCAGCACGCCGTTTTCACCAATCACTGTATCGAGACCGTTATCCATCTTATTGATGAAGTCCATGGCGTAGGCCATACGCGCCGCTTCTTCAATTTGCTCACGGCTGTACTGTTCAGTCCGTGCGTAAGCAATGTTGTTAGCAACCGTATCGTTAAACAGATGGACATTCTGCGACACCAGAGCAACCTGGTTACGTAACGACGCCAGGGTATACTCGCGCAGATCGTGACCATCCATCAGGATTTCGCCTTCATCAATATCGTAAAAACGCGTGATCAGGCTGGCGATGGTTGATTTACCTGAACCAGAGCGTCCAACCAGAGCAACCGTCTTCCCTGCCGGAATTTTCAGGTTGATGTTACGCAATGCGGGCACGTCACGTCCCGGATAAGTAAAGGTGACATTGCGGAATTCCACGTCGCCAGTCGCACGCTCGATCACGCGCTTACCTTCGTCTTTCTCCTGCTCACTGTCCAGAATGGTAAACAGCGTCTGACAAGCCGCCATACCGCGCTGGAACTGGGCGTTAACGTTGGTCAGCGATTTCAGCGGACGCATCAGTGCAATCATTGAAGAGAAAACAACGGTAATCGTACCGGCAGTCAGGCTATCCATGACACTTGGGAAGCTCGCCGCATACAGAACAAACGCCAGCGCCAAAGAGGCGATCAGCTGAATGATCGGATCAGAGATGGAAGAGGCTGAAACCATTTTCATCCCCTGAAGACGCATTCGGTTGCTGACTTTATCGAAGCGTTTCGTTTCCACTTCCTGACCACCGAAAATCAATACTTCTTTATGGCCTTTCAGCATTTGTTCAGCGCTGGTGGTCACCTGCCCCATGGTGTTCTGCATGTTTTTACTGATGTTGCGAAAACGCTTCGATACAACGCGAATCGCAATCGAAACAATCGGTGCCAGCACAATCAAAATGATCGACAATTGCCAACTGTAATAGAACATCATGATGAACAGGCCGATGATCGACGCACCTTCACGCACAACAGTAATCAGTGCGCCGGAAGAGGAAGAAGCAACCTGTTCGGAATCGTAGGTGATACGTGACAACAGCGTACCCGTTGACTGTTTGTCAAAAAATGAAACAGGCATTCCCATCATGTGACCAAACAGGCGGCGACGCATGGTCATTACCACCTTTCCTGATACCCAGGAGATACAGTAGCTGGAGACATAGCTGGTGATACCACGCAAAATCATCAGCCCGATCACCACCAGCGGCATCCACACCAGCACGGAGCGATCTGTTTTACCAAAGCCATCATCAAGAAGTGGCTTAAGGAGCGATAACATGAAGGTATCGCTGGCTGCGTTGAGGATTAACGCTACGCCCGCCACGATCAGACCCGCTTTAAAAGGCGCAATGGTTGGCCACAGTCGGCGGAATGTCTGCCACGTAGAGAGATCTTTGTCGTTATGCATTCAAAAAACCAGCATTTGTTGAAATAGCCGCATATTCTACCCGTTATCCACTGGCACGCCAAACCACTGATGATACCAACGAGGTAAAATTTGCTCCCTGAGGCTGCTAATCCGCCAGCCTTGTGCTGAAAAATTGACCGTTATTTGCCCCTGATGAGGAGTATCAAGCCACTTATAACCCTGTTGTTGATAGCGATGTTTAACTTTGCTTGAGGGCAATCGCCATGCGTTATAGCGCGATGCCGATGCGAGTGCCACTTTTCCATTCACTCGCTGAATTAATGGCAACGATGATGAGGTATTACTGCCATGGTGAGGTACCTGAAGCAATGTTGCCTGCACTTGCTGCCAGTAACGGCTTAGCATCTTTTGTTCAGCTGGGGCTTCAATATCACCGGTTAGAAGAATGCTATTCGTCCCGTCATCAATCTTAACCACACAGGAATGGTTATTTCCTTTATCGTTGCTACCTTGTAAAGGCCAGTGCGCGCTGAAACGCAATCCTTGCCATTGCCACGCTTCGCCACGCACACAGGGCTGATGATGTTCCCAGTTTAACGGACTTCTGATCCATAACATCGGCCATATATGCAATATTGAATCCAGCCCTCCCCGGTGATCCAGATGTTCATGGCTCAGAATAACGCCTTCCGGTTCAAGATTATGCCAGTGGAGCCAGGGGATAATCAGTTGTTGCCCACTATCTCCTTCAGGCCAGGCCAGTCCCGTGTCATAGAGAATCGCTTTGCCGTTTCTGGCTATCACCATTGCCAGCCCTTGCCCGACATCAAGCATGTACACCTGCCACTCGTCAGGTCGAGGTTTTTGCCACAGCGGCCAGCACATCAGCAAGCCTACAGCCACACACATTGCTGGCAACGTTCGCCAGGCGTTTAATCGCCATACCACCAGTAAGAACCATGGGGAAAATGTTAACCATTGCCAACGTTCAGCAATGTTGATCCACCCTTCCGGCAAACTCTTTAACCCCCAGAAAAGTAAAGCCAAAGACCGGTCGGCAAGAAACCATAACCCTTGCTCCAGGATTAACGGCCCGCTTAAATGCACAACCATCGCAGCGAGGATCAACGGAACCGTTATAAATGTCACCAAGGGAATTGCAAATAGATTTGCAATAAACGAGGTCAGACTAATGCCATGAAATATGACGATTTGCACGGGCATAAGCAGAAGTGTGATTCCCAGTTGCAGATGGATGAGGGAAACAACTGCACGCAATACCGGCGGCAGTTGCCACTCAGGACAGGGAAACCACTGATACCAAAAAATCAGTGCCGCGACCGCAGCGGCAGAGAGCCATAAACTTTGCGAGAGAATGGCAACAGGATCCATCAGCAAAATTGCCGCCAGACAACATATCCATACATCCCAGCCACTCCACTGTCGCCCACTTAACTTAAGCATTCCCCACGTAGCAAGCGCCACCACGGTACGCAATGCAGGAGGTTGCATTCCCGTCAACCAGGCATAAAAAGCAGCACAGCAGATTCCGCCAATT
>ERZ834433.1714-NODE-1714-length-16337-cov-4.947857_pt1 | contig 16337 bp, 10 predicted proteins | sample MGYA00519948_ERZ834433 | MGnify/ENA primary metagenome ERZ834433 (study PRJEB31850, sample SAMEA3708752) | human gut metagenome | biome: human gut; feature: human-associated habitat; material: faeces | place: China | collected 2014 ...
TCTCCGCACCGGACAGGGAAGGCGCCCGTGCGGCATCCGGCGGCCCGCGGGAGTCCGTCGTGCGAAATTAGCGTTTGTTCCGCAAACGGCCAAACCGGGGCGGGAAACCGCCGCGGCGGATCCGCTAATAGAAGGTTCCCTTCGGGGCGAAGATCGCATAGCCGAAGTTGAACGTCAGGTACATGTTCTTCCAGTTGCGCAGGTCGTATTTGGTGAGCGCGAGACTCACCGGACCGATCGGGGTGTGATAGACCAGCGACGCCTCGGCGATATAGTGCCAGCGTTCGTCCGCGGTCGTGCTCAGCGATCCGGGCACATAGTCGCGTTTGGCGCGGAACATCGCATAGAAACCCGTGCGGAAGAAGAAGTTGGGCATCAGGTCGAAGGTCGGCATCACGCCGCCCGCGACGAAACGCTTGCCCCGGAAGTCGGGCATGTAGATCATCTGCGCATGCGAAACCGGCGTATAGGCAGGCATCGACATCAGCGTCGCGCCTCCCGTGGTGAATTCGGGATGGTTGGTAATCACGCCGTCGACGTTGACACCCAGCGAGAACCACCCCGTGCCGGGCATGTCGAAATACTTGTCCCACGTAAAACGCGCCCCGACCCACTGGCGGGTGGTCCGCGACAGGAACCGGTCGGCATTGAAAGGCTCGTACTTGTCGCGGCCCGTCACGAAAATGCCCGAAAGCCGCATGTCGGAGCCTTTGCGCGGATAGAGGAACTTGTCGAGGGTGTTGCGGGCCAGCTCGGCCTTGAGACCGAAGAACGAATAGCGCGAATGGTCGGTGTCGTCGGCGAAAAGCACGTCGGAATCGTATCTGTAATTGATGTGTCCGCCGTTGGCGCGGAGCAGGAAGACCCCGCGGTGGGCGAGGGGCATGCCGGCGGCCACCGAGAAGAAGCTCTCGCTGTTCTTGACCTGCTGGGTGTTGTCGATCTTGGTGAGGTTGCCGAAGGCGCCGTGCCGGAAGTTGCGCACCGCGAAATTATAGGAGTAGTCGAGGAACACCGGCTTCCACATGTAGAAATCCGTACGTCCGCCGATCGCGCCCCACGTATAGATCGGCCCCAGATAGAGATCGGCGCCCAGCTGCTGGCCCACGCGGCCGATCGTCTCGTAGTTGACGCCGATATAGGCTTGGTTGAAGGCCGTGGAGGAGATGTTGCCGCCGATGGTCAGTTTGAAGTTTGGCTTGGTGTGGAACTGCGCGGCGAACGAATAGCTCCCCCGGAGCGAGTCGTAGCGCACATGCGGGAAATCCATCGTGAAATCGCCGCCGGCGAGCACCGCATACAAGTTGTCGCGCAGCTCTTCGAATCCCATCGGGCGCTGGCGTCCGGGCGTGCGCCGGTCCACCTTCACGAAGTCGCGGATGTAAGACTCCGGCGCTTCGGCCAGCCCCTCCAGCTTATAGTCGCTGAACCACAGCGGCGGCCATTTGGCACGGAACTCCTCGCGTCGCTCGGCGTAACGTTCGGGCGACCAGCGTTCGGAAACGCGTTCCAGTATCTGCGGCATGGCCGCCGTCGCATCGGCATAGCCGGCGTCCATGATCGCCACGGCGCTGTTGAAATCGAGCATGTTGACATCCACGGCGCGGCGCACCGTCACGCTGCGCCCTTTGGGCAGGTCGTAGTCGGTGTCGTGCATCGCCAGCATGAAAGCCTGATCGAGGATGCTGCTGTTTTCGCTCGGCGGGGCGTTTCCCGCGGTGCAGATACTGCCCACGATCAGATCGGGGCGGAATCCCACGTCGAGGGGCCGCCACGGAAAGTTATCGTAGATGCCACCGTCGTAGAGCAGCATCGAATCCTTCTTCATCGGTTTGAAAACCAGCGGAATGGACATCGACGAACGCACCGCTTCGCTCAGGTCGCCGTTGCGCATCACCACGGGTTCGCGGGCGTTCATGTCGCTCGAAACGCACAGGAAAGGCACCATCAGGCGGTCGAAATCGCCCTCGGCGGCTGCCGTCGCCGGCGCGAAAAGCTCCGTCAGCGCCATGTCGATCGGCGTCGAGGAGAGCAGGTTCGTCACCCGGAACCGCTTGCCGGCGCCTCCCACGTTCATACGCACGCTCAGAAACGCCGGATTGTGCCCGATCTGCCGGTAATAGGGAGTATAGCGGGGGTCGATGCGCCCCGAAACCCAGTCCTTGACCACGCCCGACGCAACGATCTCGCGCATCTCGGCGGGCGAATAGCCCGCGGCGTACATCGCGGCGATGATCGAACCCATCGAGGTTCCGGCCACGTAGTCGATCGGCACGCCGTTCTCTTCGAGCGCTTCCAAAACGCCGATATGGTAAAGCCCCTTTGCGCCGCCGCCGCTCATCACGACGCCCACCGTACGGGGCCGCGCAGCCGGAGTCTCCGGATTCTGCGCCCCGGCAGCCCCTGCGCCCAGCAGCAGCACCGAGATAAATGAGAGGGTTTTACGCAACATATCTCAATTTTTTTATAACTTTGCACGTTATACGAGTGGTAAAAGTAGGGAAAAAGCGTAAACAAACAAAATATGACCGACAAAATCAATGAACTCCTCCGACGTGTCGAAGAGTTTAACCCCAAGGCAGCGGCCGAGATCGAGGAATTCCGCATCAAAATCCTCGGCAAGAAAGGCGAACTGAACGCCCTGATGGAAGATTTCAAAACGGTGGCTCCGGAACTCAAACGCGAGCTAGGCCAGCAGCTCAACAAACTCAAAACCACGGCGCTCGACCGCATCAACAGCCTGCGCGAACAGCTGCAGGACGCAGCCTCCGACGACGGCGCCGCAACCGAAGACATGACCCGCCCCGGTTCGGCCGAACAACTCGGTTCGCGCCATCCGATTTCGCTGGTCAAGAACCAGATCGTCGAGGTCTTCTCGCGGCTGGGCTACACCGTCGCCGACGGTCCCGAAATCGAGGACGACTGGCACGTCTTCTCGGCGCTCAACTTCCCGCCCGAACACCCGGCGCGCGACATGCAGGACACCTTCTTCATCGAGAAGAATCCCGACATCCTGCTGCGCACGCACACCTCGTCGATTCAGGTGCGCACCATGGAGCACCAGAAGCCGCCCATCCGCGTCATCTGCCCCGGCCGCGTCTTCCGCAACGAAGCCATCTCCTACCGCGCGCACTGCATCTTCCACCAGATCGAAGGACTCTACATCGACGAAGGAGTCTCGTTCGCCGACATGAAGCAGTCGCTGCTCTACTTCGCCAAGGAGGTCTTCGGCGAACAGACCGTCATCCGCATGCGTCCCTCGTACTTCCCCTTCACCGAGCCTTCGGCCGAGGTGGACGTGTCGTGCAACCTCTGCGGCGGCAAGGGCTGTCCGGTCTGCAAGGGCACGGGCTGGCTCGAAATCATGGGCTGCGGCATGGTCGATCCCAACGTACTGAAAGCAAACAACATAGACCCCGAAAAATATTCGGGATTCGCCTTCGGCATGGGTATTGAGCGCATCGCAATGCTCAAATACGGCGTGAAGGACCTGCGTCTCTATTTCGAAAACGACGTGCGGTTCCTCCACCAGTTCGACACGGCACTCTAAAACCGCGATCCATGAAGCGTCTGACAGCGACAACGGCACTCTGCGTACTCTTCTGCACGGCTTTCGCCGCGGGGAAGGGTCCCGCCGCGACCGTACCCGGCAGTTACCCCGATTCGCTGCGCAGCGTCTGGCTCTATACCGAGGGCATCAAACAGAATACCATTTTTCACGATACGGTCCGGGCGCGGGAATATCTCACCGAGGCGATCCGCGCCGATTCGACCTACGCGCCGGCTTATTACGAAATGGCGACCAACGGCATGTACTCCACGCCCGACGAGGCGGTGGAGCTGGCCCGCCGCGCCTACCGGCTCGACACGACGAACAAATGGTATCACCAGTTCCTCGGACAGGCCCTGATCTTCGCCCAGCGTTACCCCGAAGCCCTCGGCGTCTACAAGCGCCTGCGCGCCGCAGATCCGCAGAACCCCGACAACTACCGGCTTCTGGCGGCGCTCTACGAGCAGGTCCAGCAGCCCTATTCGGCCATCGCCACGCTCGACTCGGCGGAACTCCGCTTCGGGCGCATCCCGATGCTGAGCGCGATGAAACGCCAACTGCTGATCTCCACGCGGCAGCTGGACAAAGCCGTCGACGAAGCCAAGGCCATGGTCGAAGCCGCTCCCTACGAAGCGCAGCACCATGTGGTGCTGGCCGACCTCTATGCGATTCTGAACAAGGACTCGCTGGCCATGGCGGAGTACGACCGTGCCATGCAGATCGACTCGACCGACGTCGCCACGCTGATGTCGCTGGCCGACTACTACAACGGCCGCCGCGATTACCGGTCGGTACTCAACGTCACCCAGCGGCTCTTCGACTCGGACCAGATGCCGCTCGACGCCAAGATCAAACGCTTCGAGCAGCTCACCTCCGACATGCGGTTCTACCGCGAATACTACATCCAGCTCAACGCGCTGGCCTCGACGCTGGCCGTGCGCTATCCGCAGGACCGGCGCGTGGTGGAACTCTACGCCAAGCACCTGATCGCCTCAGGCGAACTGGAGCAGGCGCTGGCGCTCTACAAACTCCACCTCGACGACCAGCCGCCCGTCGAAAGCTACTACCGGTCGGTGATCGACATCGAGAGCTATCTCCAGCATCCCGACTCGGCGGCCCTCTACATCAACCGGGCGCTGGAGCTTTTCCCCGGAGAGATCGACTTCCAGCTCTCGAAAGGCCACGTGCTGAATTACACCAAAGAGTACGACAAAGCGATAAAAGCCTATCAGCAGTCGCTCCGTTACGCCCGCACCGATTCGCTGCGCGGCGCGATCTGGGGGCTGATCGGCGACACATGGCACCAGAAAGCCGCGGCGGGGGAGTCCGGCGACGAAGAGGATTTCGTGCTCATCAGCCGCAAGGGTTCGTTCCGTTCGGCCATGAAGCAGTGCTACAAAGCCTATGACAGGAGCCTGCGCTACGATCCCGACAACGCCATGGTGCTGAACAACTACGCCTATTTCCTCTCGCTTGAGGAGCGCGATCTGGAAAAGGCGCTCGCCATGGCCAGCCGCGCCACGGCCCTCACGGACAACAACCCCACCTACCTCGACACCCACGCTTGGGTGCTCTTCAAACTGGGACGTGTGGACGAAGCCCGGAAAATCATGCAGCAGGCCGTCGCCCTCGACGCACAGGAAAGCGCCGCGCTGCTGGTCCACTACGGCGACATACTGAAGGCGCTGGGCGAGAATTTCATGGCCGAGATATACTGGCGCAAAGCCCTCGAAAAGGGCTACGACGCCGGGCGCATCGAACGCCGGATAACGGAAAGCAAAGCGAAAAAAGAGTAACCCTGCAAATGCGATGAAGCCGACGAAAAGCTGCATACTGACCCTTTTCCTGCTGTTCGCCGCCCTTGCGGCCTCCGCTCAGGCCGACCGCAAGATCGAACAGCAGAAGCGGGTTATCGCGGCACTGGAGCAGAAAATCGCCGCCGAGGAGCGGGAGATTTCGAAGCTCAAGGAGGGCCGCGCCGCCACCGAGGAGCGCATACGGCGTCTGGCACGCCAGATAGATTCGCGGAACCAGCTGCTCGAAGAGACCGAGAAGCAGGCCCGCCTGCTGCGCGGGGAGATCGACCGCACGGACAGCGTCGCCGGAGACCTCGGCAGATCGCTGGACCGCAACCGTACCCAATACGCCGAAATGGTGCGCGAAGCCTATCGCAACTACCGGCACAACAATTATCTGACCTATATCTTCTCGTCGCGCGACTTCGCCGACATGGCCCGCAAGCTCACCAACCTGCGGGAAGTGGCGTCGATGCGCGAACGCAAACTGCAGGACATCGCGGCGCTCTCGAAGCAGGTCGCCGAGGAGAAGGAGCTGCTCGACCGCCGCAAACGGTCGCTCGACTCGGTAACGCTCAAACTGAAAGCCCAGAAACAGAAGCTCGAACGCGACGCCCGCAACGCCCGCACCAGCATCCGGCAGCTCTCCCAGAAGGAGAAAACGGCCCTCCAGCGCAAAATATCGCAGGAGCAGCAGCTCGACGTGGCCATCGGCGAACTGCGCAAACTGACCAAGGGCAACAAGGAGGGCGATTCGTTCTCGACCAAGACCACGGGCCTGCGGCTTCCCGTCACGGCGGGCCGCGTGAAGCGCTACAAGGAGAACATGGCCGAAATCACGGGTCCCAAGGGGGCGCACGTCATTTCGATCTACGACGGCAAGGTCGTGGACGTCAAGCGCAACCGCATAACCAACAAATACGACGTTTACGTGGCTCACGGCGAATATATAACCTCCTATGCCAACATGGGGTCGATCTGCGTCGAGAAGGGCCAGAAAGTGGCCAGAAACGCACAGTTGGGCACCATCGGTTCGGCGGTGAACATCATGACCATGGAAACGGAGTACAAACTCGTCTTCGGCATCTATCCGCCGAATCCGGGCCAGAAGCTCCGTGCCGAGAACTGTTTCAAAAAATAACATGAGGACGACATGCGACGGTGCGGCTTCCCGAAACCCGCTGCCGGCATCCGCAGGCAGGCGCACGGTCCCGGCAGCGGCCGGATCTCCGTCCAGCACCGGAAATCCGTGTCCCCAACGCCGGAAATCTCCGCCCCGCGGCGGAAATTCGCGCACCCAGCAGCGGCACGCCCCGGACGAATGGCATAAAATCTGAAAAATACGAAAAAAATGGCTGTCAAATATTATACGGACGACTGCAGCTACCGGCTGCCCCGGAAACGGCTGACCGCGGAATGGCTCCGCCGGGTCGCCGAAGCGGAAGGGTATGAACTGGGCGATGTGAGTTATATCTTCTGTTCGGCGCAGCGGCTGCTAGAGATGAACCGCCAGTACTTGGGGCACGACTATTTCACCGACGTCATCACGTTCGACTACAGCGACCGCAAAGGCGCCCGCGTGATTTCGGGCGACATCTTCATCGACGTCGAAACCGTCGCCGACAACGCCCGGCTGTACGGATTCCCGACGCTTCAGGAGATGCGCAGGGTAGTGGTCCACGGCGTACTGCACCTCTGCGGTCAGGGCGACAAAACCCCCCGCACCAACGCGCAGATGCACCGCAAAGAGGACAAATACCTGAAGTTCTGGGAGGAGCAATAACAGCCGTCTTTTGCGTGCGATTCCGGCAGGGCAGGGCCGAAAAAAACGCCCCCAGCCGGAGAACCAAACAAGAATTGAGAACAGAGCAATGATTTTAGAATACGATATTATCGTCATCGGCGGCGGACACGCCGGATGCGAAGCGGCCTCGGCCGCCGCGCGTCTCGGCTCGCGCACGCTGCTGCTTACGATGGATATGACCAAAATGGCCTCGATGTCCTGCAACCCGGCAGTCGGCGGAGTCGCCAAAGGTCAGATTATCAGAGAGATAGACGCTTTGGGCGGACAAATGGGCCGCATCACGGACCTCACGACCATCCAGTTCCGGATGCTCAACCGTTCGAAGGGCGCCGCCATGTGGAGTCCGCGCGCCCAATGCGACAAATCGCGCTTCTCAGCCCAATGGCGGCACACGCTCGAAAACACCGTGAACCTCTACATCTGGCAAGATGCGGCGACGGAGCTCCTCTTCGACACCGCCGGGGCCAAACCCCGCATAAAGGGTGTAAGGACCCAAATGGGCATCGAGTTCGCCTGCCGCGCCGTCGTGCTGACTTCGGGAACCTTTCTCGGAGGAATGATGCACTGCGGCACTTCGCACGCCGAAGGGGGCAGGGCGGGGGATGCCGCTTCGCACGGAATCACGGAATCCCTGCGCGCCATAGGATTCGAAACGGGACGCATGAAAACAGGCACTCCGGCGCGTCTCGACGCACGCACGATCGACTTCGAATCGCTCGAACCGCAATACGGCGACGAAAATCCGGCCAAGTTCTCTTTTTCACCTGATACACAACCGGTTAAGCATCAACTGCCTTGCTTTCTGGTCTACACTACGGCCGAAGTGCACGACCTGCTGCGCACCGGTTTCGACCGTTCGCCTCTGTTCAACGGAACGATCAAAGGAATAGGTCCCCGCTATTGTCCCAGCATCGAAGACAAGCTCCGGACCTTTGCCGACAAGGATCAGCACCAGCTCTTTCTGGAGCCCGAAGGCGAATCGACCAACGAATATTATCTCAACGGATTTTCCTCGTCGCTGCCTTGGGACATACAGTGGGAAGCGCTGCACAAAATCCGGGGATTCGAAGATTTGCACATATTCCGCCCCGGCTACGCCATCGAATACGACTATTTTCCGCCTACGCAACTGCACCATTCACTCGAAACGAAACTCGTTTCCGGCTTATATTTCGCAGGTCAGGTCAACGGAACTACCGGATACGAAGAGGCCGCGGCGCAGGGACTCATGGCCGGAATCAACGCCCACCGGGCGCTGAAAGGGGAAGAAGCCGTGGTATTGCAGCGCGACGAAGCCTACATCGGAGTGCTGATCGACGACCTCGTTACCAAAGGTGTGGACGAACCCTACCGCATGTTTACCTCGCGGGCCGAATACCGCATTCTGCTCCGGCAGGACAATGCGGATATCAGACTTACTCCGATCGGATATAAAATAGGGCTGATTTCACAAAAAAGATACGCCCATTTCACCGAAAAAAAAGCATCCGTAGAATCGCTTATTTCCTTCGCCCGCCGGCAGAGCATCAAAGCAGCCGAAATTAACGACTATTTAAAATCGGTAAATTCGGAGCCTTTGACTCAGGGAAGGAAGCTTTACGACATCCTGATGCGCAATAATGTTACGTTCGAATCGCTCTCGGAAGCACTTCCAAAACTCCGAAAATTCATCTCGGACAACAACATTTCAGCCGAAGCAATCGAAGAAGCCGAAATTCAAATAAAATACAAAGGCTATATAGAACGTGAAAAATTCATCGCAGAAAAGCTTCACAGACTCGAAAACATTCGCATTCCCGAAGATTTCGACTTTCATTCGATGAACTCACTGACGATAGAAGCCCGTCAGAAACTGACCCGGATACGCCCGGCAACAATAGGGCAGGCGTCCCGGATTCCGGGAGTTTCCCCGGCTGACGTCAATGTATTGTTGGTGAAATTCGGAAGATAAAACCAAAAGTGCTCAACACAGTTCCACGTGGAGCAATTTAGTGAACACAAACCCCTATATGATCACAAACCACAACACATAGTTCCACGTGGAACAAACTTAAAAGGCCGCTCGAATGAGCGGCCTTTTTGATTCAAATAAAGAGAATATCACTCTACAATTGTACACCAATTATACTTATCCTCGGCACGACCGTATTGAATATCCTGAAGACGTGTGTAAAGTTCCATACAAACCTTACCTACTTCAGTGCCATATTCATAAATATCATTCGTCTGCATATCGAAAATCTTCCCGATAGGGGAGATAACAGCCGCCGTTCCGCAGCCGCCGCACTCCTCGAAGGTAGGAAGCTCCTCGACAGGAATCAGACGGTCTTCGACCTCAAGTCCCATATCCCGCGCCAACTGCCGCAGACTCTTGTTGGTGATCGAAGGCAATACAGAAGAGGATTTCGGCGTAATATATTTACCCTCCTTAATACCGAAGAAATTGCAGGCTCCGCACTCTTCGATGTACTTATGCTCTGCGGCATCGAGATACATGATATTCGAATAGCCCAATTTATGGCCGTTTTCACCCGACAGCAGGCTGGAAGCATAGTTGCCGCCGACCTTCACGTCGCCTGTTCCACGTGGAGCAGCGCGGTCCTGTTCACGGTCTATGGCAACGGAGATAGGCTTGATGCCGTCTTTGAAATAAGCACCCACGGGAGAGCAATAAACGATCAGCAAAGCATCCTTGGCAGGTTTGACCCCCAATCCGGCAGTCGTACCGAACATAACGGGACGCAGATAGAGTGATGCGCCGGTACCATAGGGAGGAATATATTTTTCGTTACGTTTAACCACTTCGACGCAGGCCTTGACGATCATTTCGATCGTCGGGACGGGAAGGCAAAGACGTTCCGCCGAAGACTGCAACCGCTTGGCGTTCTCCTCTACACGGAAAAGACGGACTTTCCCATCGACGCCCCGAAAGGCTTTCAGCCCTTCGAACAGCTCGATACCGTAATGCAGACACGACGCCGACATGTGTATCTTGATATACTCGTCGCCCGTGACCTCCATCTCACTCCATTTGCCGTCCGTATAATAATAGCGAACGTTTGCGTCGGTCTTGCGATAATCGAATCCCAAGGCACCCCAATCCATATTTTCCATTATAATAAGTTTTAAAGGTTTTACAACATTATCCCACGACGGCGCCGCTGTTCGTCGCCTCATTCGGGCTCAGCAGACGCAGTTTTCCGGAGGCATCCTCGGCCATCAGAATCATACCGCGCGACAAAATCCCCTTCAATTCGCGGGGTTGCAGATTGACCAACACGAGCACCTGACGTCCGACCAACTCCTCAGGCGTGAAGTATTCGGCGATTCCTGATACTATTTCACGCTGATCTATACCCGTATCGACCGTCAATTTCAACAGTTTCTTCGTTTTCGCCACCTTTTCGGCCGCAAGAATCGTCGAAACTCGGATATCCATTTTCTGAAAATCGTCGAAACTTATCGCATCTTTCTGAGGTTCAACCTGTTGCGCTGCCTCAGCCGCTGCGTTGGCCTCTTTGGTCGCCGCAAGTTTGTCCAGCTGGCGCTGAATCACGTCGTCTTCGATTTTCTCGAACAGCAAAACCGGTTCCCCGATCTTATGCCCGGCGGCAATCAGATCCATCGTCCCCAACTGTTCCCATCCGAATTTCTCGACAGAGAGCATCTTCAGTATCTTCGCGGCGGAGAAGGGCATGAAAGGTTCGATCGCAATGGCCGTATTGGCCGTGATCTGCAACGCGATGTTGAGAATCGTCCCGACACGTTGGGGATCGGTCTTGACGACTTTCCACGGCTCGGTATCCGCAAGGTACTTGTTACCGATGCGGGCGATATTCATGGCGTCTTTCAGCGCTTCGCGGAAATGGTAATGTTCGATATTGGACTCCAGCGACGCCTTCACCGCAGCCACCTCGCCGACAGTCTGGCGGTCATAGTCATTCAGTTCGCCGCAGGCCGGAACTTCCCCGTCGTAATATTTCCGGGTCAGCACCAGCGCGCGATTCACGAAATTGCCCAGAACGGCAACCAGCTCGTTGTTGTTGCGGGCCTGAAAATCCTTCCACGTAAAGTCGTTGTCCTTGGTTTCAGGCGCATTGGCGCAGAGTACGTAACGAAGCACATCCTCCTTGCCCGGAAACTCTTCGAGGTATTCGTGCAACCACACGGCCCAGTTGCGCGAGGTCGAAATCTTGTCGCCTTCGAGATTCAGGAACTCATTCGCCGGCACGTTTTCGGGCAGGATATAGCCGCCGTGCGCCTTGAGCATCGACGGGAAGACGATGCAGTGGAAAACGATATTGTCTTTGCCGATAAAATGAACCATCTTGGTGTCCTCCGACTTCCAATAGGTCTCCCAATCGGGTGTAAGGTCCTTTGTAGCAGATATATAACCGATCGGAGCGTCGAACCAGACATAAAGCACCTTCCCTTCGGCGCCCTCCACCGGTACGGGAATGCCCCAATCGAGGTCGCGGCTTACGGCACGGGGCTGCAAACCTCCGTCCAGCCAGCTCTTGCACTGTCCGTAAACATTGCTTTTCCACTCTTTGTGCCCTTCGAGAATCCACTCGCGCAGGAATCCTTCGTACTGATCCAGCGGCAGATACCAGTGTTTCGTCTCACGCTTCACGGGCACGGAACCCGACACGGCGCTGTGCGGATCGATCAACTCGTCGGGCGAGAGGGTAGAGCCGCACTTCTCGCACTGGTCGCCGTAAGCGCGGTCATTGCCGCACTTAGGACAGGTGCCGACGATATAACGGTCTGCGAGGAACGTCTGCGTCTCCTCGTCGTAATACTGCATCGAAGTCTGCTCGATGAACTTCCCCTCGTCGTACAACTTGCGGAAAAATTCCGAAGCGGTCTTGGCATGCGTCGCCGACGAAGTCCGCGAATAGATGTCGAACGACATTCCCAGCCCCTCGAACGACTTTTTGATCATATTGTGGTAACGGTCCACGATCTGCTGCGGCGTCACCCCCTCCTTGCGGGCCTTGATGGTGATGGGCACGCCGTGTTCATCGCTTCCGCAGACCGAAATCACGTCGCGGCCCCTGAGCCGCAGGTAACGGGTATAAATGTCCGAAGGTATGTAAACTCCCGCCAGATGGCCGATATGCACCGGCCCGTTGGCATAGGGAAGAGCCGAGGTAACGAGATAACGCTTGAATTCTTTTGCCATAAAAACAGATACAGTATTACTAATTTCTGTCAAAATTAGTAATTTTTAGGCTAAAAAAAAGCAAAGCGCCATTATTTGTTTACAGATGGTAATAAACAAAAACCGGAACCTGAAATCAGGCCCCGGTTCAACGGTCGATTCCGCACCGATCAGTCGATCGACAACTCGTCGATCAGCCATTTCGCGCCGGCGAACTTGTCGATGACGAAGAGCACGTAGCGGACATCCACGGCGATCGTGCGCTGCAGCTGCGGCTCGAAAGCCACGTCGCCCGACATCGCTTCCCAGTTGCCGTCGAACGCCAGACCGATCAGCTCGCCCTTGGCGTTCATCACCGGCGAACCCGAATTGCCGCCCGTAATATCGCAGTCGGCCAAGAAAGCTACCGGAAGTTCGCCCTCGGCGTTGGCATACCTCCCGAAATCCTTCGCGGCGTACAGCTCCTTGAGCTTGTCGGGAACCGTAAACTCCGTAGGATTCTTGGGATCTTCCTTCTCCATCACGCCCTTGAGCGTCGTATAATAGTTGTAGCGAATACCGTCCGCCGGATCGTAGGGCAGAACGCGGCCGTAAGTCAGACGAATCGTAAAGTTCGCATCCGAAGCCCACGCCTTGTCGGGCTGCATACGCATCAGACCGGCAATGTAGAGACGGTGACCGTCCTTGAACCTGCGGTTATTCTCCCGCTGGGCATCCGCCAGTTCGAGCAGTTTCGCATCGAGCGAACGCACGAATACGACCGCCGGATCGGCATCGCGTTTTCCCACCGAAAAATCATCCACGAAGGCCAGCGTGCCTTCCTCGGTGGCAAAAATCGAGTTATCGTACAGATAATCGACATAAGCATCCGTATCGCCGCCGAACCGCTTGTCGATCACTTCGGCGAACACCGTCGGAAGGTCTCCGCATTTCTCCTTGACGATCTGCATCATGCGCTTGGCTACACGTCGGTCCGTCGCCGGGTTGTAATCCTTGTAGAAGGCCCTCATGGCCTCCTTCGAATGCGCCGGGTCGGTGATCTTCTCCACGGCGAGGAACGAACGCGCCGGCGTCAGAATCTCCACGGCACGGTACAGCGCCTCCCTGAGCACCTGCTCGGCCGCAAAAGCGGAAGCGTTGCCTTCCACCGCTTCGCGGATGCGGTCCAGCGCATCCATATAGCCTTCGGTCGGCAACGTATTGGCTTCGGCCCATTTCCGGAAAGCCGCCTCCTGCGCCTCTTTCTGCGCCTTGACGTTCAGTTTGCGGATACCGCGCGACATGCCGATCGAATTCTTCCAGTAATTCGACGACTGGGCGTATTTCGAAGCGTACTGAATCCGCACCTTGTCGCTTGCGGCCATATCCTCCTTGAGAATGGCCTGACGCTCGCCGCGGATGAAGATGCGCTGCGGATTCTCGATATCCAGCATGCGGTCGATCTCGAACGAAGTCATGTAACGCGACGTCGAACCGGGGAAACCCATGATCATCGCGAAGTCTCCCTCCTTGTATCCGTCCACCGAAACCTTCAGAAACTTGTCGGCCTTGTAAGGGCGGTTTTCGGGCGCGTAATCGGCCGGCTTGTTGTCGGGTCCGGCATAGACGCGAAAGACCGAGAAATCGCCCGTATGACGCGGCCACATCCAGTTGTCGGTGTCTCCGCCGAACTTGCCGATCGAAGTGGGGGGAGTTCCCACCAGACGCACGTCGCTGAAAACCTCGATCACGAAGGCGAAAAACTGGTTTCCGCCGAAGAAATCCTTCACCAGCACCTCCATGCCGGGATTGTCCTGAGCAATGCGGCTGCGCACGGCCGCAGCATGTTCGGCCACGATGCGCGCCCGCTCTTCGCCCGAAGCCACGTCGGGCACATATCCCAGAATGTCGGAAGTGACGTCCGAAATCTTGCGGATAAAACGCACCTTGAGTCCCGGAGCCGGGATCTCCTCTTCGCGCGACATGGCCCAGAAACCGTTTTTCAGGTAGTCGTGTTCGACGGACGACAGCGCCTGAATCGAACCGTAGCCGCAGTGGTGGTTGGTAAACAGCAGGCCGTCGGCCGAAACGATCTCGCCCGTACATCCGGGACCGAAGATCACGATGGCGTCCTTGAGCGAGGATTTGTTGACGCTGTAAATCTCCTCAGCCGAAAGTTTGCACCCGCGGGCCTTCATCTCCTTGATATTCATTTTCTGAAGGTAGGGCAGCAGCCACATTCCCTCGTCGGCCGCAGCGGTCAAAGAGGCGCACGCCGCGGCGATCAGTAAAAAGAGTTTCTTCATACAGGATTGTTATTTGATATTTATCATGTTCAGGATCGAACGCTCGGCCCTGCGCCGCACCTCTTCGTCGAGCACGATTTCGGGCGATTCGTTTTCGAGACACGCGCAGATGTTTTCGAGCGTCACCATCTTCATGTACTTGCAGTTGTTGCATCCGCAGGTCTCGTCGTCGGGGGGTGCCGGTATAAACGTCTTGCCGGGGTAACGCTTCTTCATCTCGGCAAGGATGCCCGATTCGGTCACCACGATGAACTCGTCGGTGCCGCAGCGGCCGCAGTAGTCGAGGATCGCCGCCGTGGAGCCTACGAAGTCGGCCACTTCGACGATATAGGCCCGGCATTCGGGATGCACGACGACCTTGGCGGCCGGATGCTCCTTTTTGAGCTGCAGCAGCTTCTCCAGCGAAAATTCCTCGTGCACATGACATGCGCCGTCCCACAACACGATATTCTCGCGTCCCGTCAGCTTTTTTATATAACCTCCCAGATTGCGGTCGGGCGCGAAGATGATCGGTTGGTCGGCCGGAATCGACTGCACGACCTTCAGCGCATTGGACGAAGTGCAGCAGATATCGGTCAGGGCCTTGACGCCGACCGTGGTATTGACGTACGAAACGACCGTATGGCCGGGATATTTCGCCTTGAAGGCCGCAAAATCCTTCTCATCGCACGACTCGGCCAGCGAACATCCCGCTTCGGGGCAGGGAATCAGCACCTTCTTGTCGGGGCAGAGCACCTTGGCGGTCTCGGCCATGAAGTGCACGCCGGCGAACAGGATGATGTCGGCGTCTACCGACTGCGCCTTGACCGAGAGGGCCAGCGAGTCGCCCAGAAAGTCGGCCGCCTCCTGCACTTCGGGCGTGGTGTAGTAATGGGCCAGTATGACGGCGCGCTTGCGGCGCTTGAGTTCATCGATCCGGCGGCGGATCTCCTCGTCCACTGCAAGGCAGGGATTTCCGTTCTGGTCATACCCTCTGCGCATGGACAGAGCCGCTATGTAGCCGGAATAGTGATCCAGCACACGGTTCACGGCTTCCGGGTCGCCCCGCACGGCGGCGGCGATCACCGGATACGGAATCAGCTTGTGCTTACTCATTCGCGTCACCTCCCATCAGCTTTTTCAGCAGCTCATAGGCCTGCTGCCTGCGGTTGTTGACCGTTCTCCGGGACAGGCTCAGCCTCTCGCCGATCTCCCGGTCTGCCAGCTCCAGGAACCAGTACATCAGAAGGATATCCCGGAATCTCTGAGGCAAGGCGGTCAGCGCGTCGGCCAGCCGGTCATCCTTAATGAGGATCACGTCGCCGTCCACGGGGAAGGATGTGTATTCCCAGGGGTAGACGTCCCAGGCCGCAAGTGCCTCCATCGCCTCCTCCGGCAACTGGCTGAACGGGATCTCAAGATCCTGCCGGCGCCCGATTGCGCGGTAGGCGTTGTAGGCTTCGCACCGTATCACCTTTTTGCAAAAGCTGTCAAAGGTATGCTGCTTGTGTTCGTCGTGACGGTCGAGGTCCATTTTCTCACCTCCCTTCGCGCCGGAAGGCAGGTCGATGTTTCCCCTTTCACCCCCTACTCGTCTTGCAAACACCCCTTTTGGCCATTTTTTCGGAAATTTCTCAAAAATATTTTTTTCGCGGCTCATGCTGCGCTCCTTTCGTTCTGTTCGGGTGGATGTTCCTTCCAGAACGAAGGGCGGCGGGGAGCGGCAGCCCACGGCGAAAAAGTGCCGGGAACGACAAAA
>ERZ834433.1730-NODE-1730-length-16202-cov-2.805475_pt1 | contig 16202 bp, 10 predicted proteins | sample MGYA00519948_ERZ834433 | MGnify/ENA primary metagenome ERZ834433 (study PRJEB31850, sample SAMEA3708752) | human gut metagenome | biome: human gut; feature: human-associated habitat; material: faeces | place: China | collected 2014 ...
TTCTTCGACGCATTCGTGGATCCGGCCGTGGCAAGTCTTTCCGACCGTTGCACATCAAAATCCGGTCGTCGCATGCCGTTCCTCAAATTTGCGGCCCTTCCGCTCGCCCTCGTCACCGTGCTGGTGTTTTGGAGTCCAATCAACGATACGAGCTGGATCAACGGCGCGTTCCTGTTCGCCACGGTGATCGGCTACTATATCGCGCTCACGTTCTACTGCACGCCCTACAACGCGCTGATCGCCGAGCTTGGTCACGATTCCAAACAGCAGCTCACCATCTCCACCGCCATTTCGTTCACGTGGGTGGCCGGCACCGCCATTGCATACGTGGCACCGGTGATTTGGGCTGGTTTCGTGCCGGGCTTGGGGCGTGTGAACGCCATTCGTTTGACGTTCACCATCATGGCGGCCATCGCATTCGTGTGCATGCTGGTTCCGCCGCTTACCATCAAGGAACGCGATTACGTCAACTCGCAGCCCACGTCCGAATCGACCATCGAATCGTTGAAGCAGACGTTCGGCGACGGCGAATTCCGCAAGTTTGTCTGCTCCGACGTGGTCTATTGGGTTGCGATCACTACATTCCAGACTGGTTTGCCGTTCTTCGTGACGAGCCTGCTCAAACTTCCCGAGACCACGACCACCATCTATTTCGTGCTCATGACCGCAGTGTCGGTGCTGTTCTACATGCCGGTGAATGTATTGGCGAATCGTGTTGGCAAGAAGCGGATTCTGCTGGTCGCTTTCGTGATTTTCACATGTGCGTTCGCGTTTGCGGGCGCGCTTGGCTCCGGTCTGCTCGCTGCGATTCCGCCGATGGCGCAGGGCTTGATTCTCTCGATTGTCGGCGCGATTCCGATGGCCGCGTTCGGCATTCTTCCGCAGGCGATTGTTGCGAATATTGCCGACGCGAGCTCGAAAACGACCGGTCAGGATCGTCAGGGCATGTTCTATGCGGCTCGCACGTTTGCGATGAAGATGGGTCAGTCGGTGGCGATGCTGCTGTTTACCGGCGTGAGCACGATTGGCATGGCGTCGGGCGCCGGCTATCGCATTGCGGCTGTTTGCGCCGCGGTATTGTGCGGCATCGGCGGTGTGGTGTTCGCGTTCTACAACGAACGCAAGGTGCTTGACGTGCTCGAATCCTGATTCCGTCCATGCGCCCGCTGGCCTCACGATTTTGTTTTTCGTTGCTTTTTCGGAATCGTGAGGTCACCAGGGCGGAATCGTGAGGTCAGAAAGTCCAGCTCCATCCCAAATCCCCCAATTCCCGAATCTTCCAATCGCACGAATATGCATGGAGAGGAACGGCGAAAGCGCCTCAAAAAATCACTATGTGAGACGACTCGCGCGGATTACAGAAAAGAAGAATGGCGGAATTCCGCCATTTTAAAGGTTTCTACAACAAAACTGCCAAAAAATCAAGACTGTTCTTTCGATTTTTTTCGTTTTATCTTGTGAAGTCGGTGCGCACTGTGTGTATGGCAAAGGTGGCGCACTCGTGAATCGGATTGTGAACGGCTGAGAGAGGAAGCGGTCTTATGTCATCCTGCGATACGCAGCGGGCTACAAGTGTGTCCGGTCGCCTTGTCGCGTTCATTGCGGCATTGATGATCGCGTTGACCACGCTTTTCGCGACTACCGCAGTTCCGCAGCCGGCAATTGCCGCCGATGACGGTCAAACGAATTTTGATTCCTGGACTGCCGCTGCGAAGAACATCGAAGACCAGCTTGCGACTGCCGAAAAAGACTACAATGACGGCAATTACGGTCAGGCCGGCACCGATTTCCAGACTGCGCATTGGATCGGTTACGACGCATCCAACTTCTCGAAAGTCGTCAACGACACCATCAGTGCCGACAAGCAGAAGGAACTGCTGCAGCAATTCACCGATCTTGAAGGTCTTGCCTACCAGCAGGGCCAAGGCGACGTCATCGCAGCCAAAATCGACGCGCTGACCGCCGAAATCAACGCAACCGCGCAAACGCTTGACGCGAACGCCGACCTCGCCAATCCTAAGGAATACGCGAAGCAGCGTGCCGCGCAAACCGCGGAAGAGCGCAAGAAGCTCGACGCGGCCAAGAAGAATTCGTCCAAAGGCAAAGGCGACCGCACGTGGAGTGAGGTTGCCAGCGAAATGACCGTCATTCTCGACCAGGCATACGAGGCTGCCGCTGCCGGCAAGGGCGACGAAGGTGCCACGCTGGTCAACAACGCCTACTACCAGTACTACGAGAAGCTCGGCTTTGAAAAGAACGTGATGAACGCGATTTCCGGCGACCGTGTTTCGCAGGTCGAATACCAGTTCAAGATGACTCGTAAGATCATGCGCGACGGCGGTTCCGACAGGGAAATCAAGCAGCATGTCGACGATTTGAAGAGCTGGCTCGTGGAAGACGCGGCCACCCTGGACGGTGGCGCGTCCGGCAATGTCAACGGCTTCACCAAGCTCGTCACCAGCTCCGCCGGCCAGGCGTTCCTCATTCTGATCCGTGAGGGCCTCGAAGCGCTGCTGGTGGTGGCCGCAGTGATCGCCTACCTGGTGAAGTCCGGCAACAAGCGTTTCGCCAGGTGGATCTACCTTGGTGTGGTCGCAGGTCTGGCCGGCTCCGGTCTGGTCGCCGTGCTCTTCACGTTCCTGTTCGGCGGTTCCGGCCCGATTCAGGAGATTTCCGAAGGCGTGTGCGCGCTGATCGCCACCCTCATGCTGCTGTGGACCAGCAACTGGATGCTCAACAAGAGCTCCGTAGAAGCGTGGAACAACTACATCAGGAATAAGACCGAAGCGGCTGTGGCCGGCGCGCAAAGCAAGGTCGAATCCGGCCAGGGCCTGGGCTTGGGCATGATCGCCTCGCTTGCCATGTTAAGCTTCCTCGCCGTGTTCCGTGAGGGTGCCGAAACGGTGATCTTCTACGAGTCCATCTACTCCATGAGCCAGGATGCGCACGGCATGTGGGTTGGCGGTCTGGCCGCCGCCGCGGTGCTGATCGTCATCTTCCTGATTCTGCGATTCACTTCGGTGAAGATTCCGATCGGCCCGTTCTTCCTCGTAACTTCGATTGTGATGGCCGCATTGGTTGTCATTTTCGCGGGTGGCGGCATCCACGCGCTCATCGAGGGTGATCTTATTGAAGGCACCTACTTGAGCACTGTGCCAACTAACGATTGGATCGGCTTGTATCCGTACGTCGAAACGATTACGGCGCAGGTGATTGCCGCGATCGCGGTGGTTGTGCTGTTCGTGGTCGGTTTCATCAAGAAACACAGGATGAAGTTGGCCGCGCAGGCGGAACAGGCTAAGTAGACGCCAATCAATAATCACAAGTAAAGATTTAGAGATTTCCATAAGTTTCCAACGTTCCTCAAGGAACCAAAGAAAAGGAAGAGAACACAATGAAGAATAAGAAGATCGCCGCCCTGCTGGGCATCCTGCTGACCGGCTCCATGGCTTTCTCCCTGTCCGCATGCGGCAACTCCAACGATTCAGCATCCGACGCCAAGTCCGACACCTCCACTTCGAACACCACCGACAGCTCCAGCGATTCCGGCGCTGACGACAGCTCCAATGCCGGCTTCGAAGAGATCCAGGTCGATGAGAAGCACTCCGATCAGGATGTTGACGCTCTGACCGTCAACGCCGTGTACTTCCAGCCGATCGATATGGAACCGTCCGGCATGGGCCTGAAGGCTGCCGACGCTTCCTTCCACTTGGAAGCCGACATTCACGCCAACGAGAAGGGCACCGAGCTCGGCTATGGCAAGGGCGACTTCGTGCCGGATCTGACCGTGAACTACGAGATCATCAACAACGCGAACAACGAGACCGTTGGTTCCGGTACCTTCATGCAGATGAACGCTTCCGACGGCCCGCACTACGGCGCCAACGTCAAGCTCGACGAGGCTGGCTCCTACAAGCTCGTGCTGAAGATCGAATCTCCGGAGAAGAAGGGTTGGATGCTGCATGTTGATCCGGAAACCGGCGTTAAGGGCCGCTTCTGGACCGAGCCGCTCGAGGTCACTTTCCCGGAGTGGAACTACACCCCGCAGGAGTGGTGATCTGAAACGTGAGTTCCGGCACATGCCAAGCGAAATGGTTTGGATGTAAGCCTGAATTCATGTTGAGATTCAACTCGTGGTTAACGCCGTTCACGTATCGCGAAACGTATGCAAGTAGCGCGAATATGGGTACGGCGTTCGCGGTTGCCTGGATAGTCGTTCGACGCGCTCAAGGCCGTTTGGCCGAGTCTACGGGCGAACAACCATCCAAGCAACCGCTCTCTTGCGTTTGAGGGGATACGCTTTTGGGAGATAACGCGCTTTTGGGGGAATCTTGGTAAGGGGGTTCCTTTTGTGTGCCGAATTCACTAGGCTTTGACAGGGATATATAACGAAAGGTGTGAGATGCTGACGCAGTACGTCACGGTGTTGCAGGGAACGCTGGCACCGGCTTTGCTGATTATGGCGCTGAACGTGATGCTCACGGTCGGTGAGGGGCGTGACAAGCCGTTGAGCGCGTACTGGCGTCTTGCAGGCTTCATTATTGGATTCGCGGGTGCCATTGCGTTCGCCGCGTTGCGTGCGTCCGCGGTGATCAATCAGCGTACGTTCGTCAATTACCCCACATTGTGGTGTTGTGTGATTTTCGATATCGCGGTGTTCGTTATTGCGCTGTTCGCACGTCGCATCACTACGAATTGGCATGATCATCGCGCGTTGCTTGATATTGCGAATCTTATTGGCGCTCTTGCGATTGCCGCCACCACCTTCCGTGCGCTGCCTGATGTTATTTTGCGTTTGACGATTTTCGTGGAGCCGGGAGATCCGATTTTCACTTCGGATATGCTGCTTCGTGCGCTTGGTTTCGCATTGGGTGTGGTCACTGCGATTGTTGCGGCGTTGATTTTCCGTACGATGCGTTCCACTGCGATTCGTTGGTCGTTCACCACGGCCGTGCTGCTGCTGATTGCGCTGCTGTTCGTTTCGCATTTCACTGATCTTGCGCAGATTCTGCAGTCCAAGCGCATCGTTCATTTCCCTACGGAAGCGTTCCTGGCGTTGGTGTGGTGCATTAATCATCAGCGTCATATGGTCATTGCCATGGTGTTGGTGTTCATCATTCCGGTGATTGCCAGCATTGTGATGGGCTTCAAAATCAAGCCGGAAGGTGCCAACGAGGCCATTGTGCGATCGCATATCGCGTTCCGTCGCCGTGCGAAGGCGGCCGGCGCATGGAGTCTTGTTGCGATGATCGGCATCACGTTCGCGCTCACGTATGGTGTGGCGCAAACGAAGAAGGTTATTACGCTGTCTCCGCCTGAGGATTATTCGCTGAGCGACGGCGTGGCCACCATCAAATTCAGCCAAATCAACGACGGTCACCTGCATCGCTTCCAATACAAGGCGAAAGACGGCACGGTGATGCGTTTCATCATCATCAAGAAGAATGGTGGAGCGTACGGTGTCGGTCTTGATGCTTGTGATAACTGCGGTGACGCGGGCTATTACGAGAAGGATGGCAAGATCATCTGCAAGAAGTGCGATGTCGCCATCAACCTCGCCACTATCGGATTCAAGGGCGGCTGCAATCCTGTGCCGTTCGATTATCAGGTTGAATCCGGCAAAATCGTAATTCAAACTTCGACGCTCGACGCATTGTCGACGCATTTCCAGTGAGCGGAAAGAGGTAGTCATGTTCTTTTTTCGAATGATTTTCCGCTCGTTCAGCAGGCAGTTCAAACGCAGACTGCTGATCGCGGTCACCGTGTGCCTGTCGGCCACGGTCAGCGTGGCCATGCTGGGCGTGGTGTTCGACGTTGGAGACAAGCTGAACGCGGAACTGTCGACGTACGGTTCCAACATCACCGTGCAGCCCAAGGCCGATGCCGTCGTCAACGACCTGTACAACACGGGGGGTGACGCGAATAGCAACGCTTCCGGCACTTCCGAATCCGATCCGACCACATTTTTGAAGGAATCGGACGCACCGAAGATCAAAACCATCTTCTGGGCGTTCAACATCACGAATTTTGCCCCCGAACTTAATATTCATGCTGACGTGAACTGCGCGTCCGAATCGGTGGATTCCAGCTCTTGCAAGGCTTCCGGCGTGCCGATCGTGGGCACATGGTTCGCGAAGACCCTGCATATGGATTCCGGTGAATCCACGGTGGCGGGCATGAACGGCATGCGTTCGTGGTGGAAGCTTGACGGCTCCTGGCCGAAAGACGATAGCGCGCAAGGCCTGATCGGCACCACGCTCGCATCCAAACTCGGCGTAGGCAAGGGAGATACCGTAACCCTCTACAAAACCACCGCCGACGGCAGCCGCAACAAGCAGCGGATCGCCATCACCGGCATTTACGATTCCGGCGATAGCGACAACAATGCGATGTACATTCCGTCATCCACTGCGCAGGTGCTTGCGAATCTGCCTGATTCCATCGACAAGATCGAAGTCAAGGCTCTGACCACGCCAGACAATGATTTGGCGCGTAAGGCGTCGAAGAATCCGAATGCGCTCACGCAAGATGAGTGGGAAACATGGTATTGCACCGCGTACCCTTCGTCCATCGCCTATCAGATCGAAGAGGTCATTCCCGGTTCCGTAGCCAAGCAGGTGCGTCAGGTGGCCGCATTGCAGGGCGATGTGCTGCAGAAAACGCAGGCGGTGATGGTGCTGATGACCGTGCTTTCGCTGGTTGCGGCCGCTATTGCAGTGGCGAATCTGATGGCCGCCTCGATTGGTGAGCGCGGTTCAGAATTGGCGTTGCTGAAGGCGATTGGTGCCACCGATGGTGCGGTTTCTCGCCTGATGCTCGCTGAGACGGCTGTGATTTCGTTGGTCGGTGCGATTGTCGGTGCGCTGTTGGGTTCCGGTGTTGCGCAGATTGTGGGACATGTGGTATTCGGTTCCGGCATTACGATGCGTCCGATGGTGTTTGTGCTGGTGTTTGTGCTGCTGACGCTTACCGTGCTGATCGCCTCGTTCTCGTCGATCCGTTCGATTCTGGGACTCAAACCTGCGGAGGTCTTGCATGGCCGTTGATTTCAACTTGGGTTCCGTAAACTCGGCCGCGGCTGCGGCCTCGGTCACGAACAGCGCACTGTGCTGTTCGTCCCGGAGGTGTTGCATGGCCGCTGATGTCAACTTGGGTTCCGTAAACTCGGCCGCGGCTGCGGCCTCGGTCACGAACGGCACACTGTGCTGTTCGTCTGCGGAGGTGTTGCATGGTAGGTGAGTTCAAGACAGTCCGTAAGGGGCATGAGATGACTAATCGCAAGATGTTCTTCACCATGCTGTGGGGCGCGGTGTTCCGCCGTCGTTCGCGGGCCGTTATGGCCGTGATCGCCTCCATGGTGGGCGCTGCCACGCTGTTCTGCCTTGCGGCGACGTGTATTGCCGTTCCACAGCAGATGAACGAGGAAATGCGTGCGTATGGTGCGAATCTTATCGTCACGCCGTCCGAATCAGCCGAAAAGTCCCACGGCATCGACACCGATACCGTCAAAGCGTTGAACCAGATGGTGAAAGGCTCGTACAGCGCCCGTTCCGCCGCTTACCGGTATGAAAGCGTGCGCATCAATTCTGCGCCATACACGCTGGCTGGCATCACAACCAAAGACGTGAAGGCGCTCAACCATCATTGGAACGTGACTGGCGATTGGCCCAGCAAAGGCAACGTGATGCTCGGCCGTGACGTGGCAGACGCGCTCGGCGTCTCCATCGGTTCGACCGTAACCATCGGCTACCGCGCATCCGACGATGCGCAGGATTCCGGCGCTCTTAGCCAAACCGAAGCGCAAGCCAAAGAAAACGGCCGCGTTTCGTCCGACATTATGGAAAACACCGGCACTGAATTCCGTGTCGGAGGCATCGTCGATACGGGCGGCAGCGAAGACGAAATCGTCTACGCGGTCAACGCTGACGTGGCCAAACTGGCCGGTTCCAAACGCGGAGCGGACGTGATCGAATATTCCGTCAATGCGGTAGGCAGCGAACTCAACGATGTCGTCAAATCGATCAATGCGAATCCGTCGACCGGCGTGAAAGCGCAGACCGTCACCAAAATCACCTCATCCGACACTCGTATCATCGCCATGCTGCAAACCCTGTTCTGGATCGTGTCGCTGGTCGTGCTCGTGCTGACGTTTGTGGGCGTGGGCACCACCATCAGTTCCATCGTGTCTCAGCGACGCAACGAAATCGGCTTGCGCAAGGCGTTAGGCGCATCCTCGCGCGCCATCGGCATCGAATTCTATGTGGAATCCGCCATCTACGGACTGATTGGCGGCCTGATCGGCACTGCCATCGGCTACCTGCTGGCCCGCGTGCTGTGCGTATCCGTATTCGAACGTGCCATTGGCTTCAACTGGCTGTTGGGCGTCGCTTCGCTGCTGTTGAGCGTGCTCATCGCCGTCATCGCATCCATCCCGCCGGTTCGCCGCGCAACCCGTATCGATCCCGCCATCGTTTTGAGGGAGGAATAATCATGAGTTCCGAACATACGTTGAATACGTTGCTTGAATTGGATCATATTTCCAAGATTTACGGCGATTTGCGTGCCGTCGACGATTTGACTTTGACCGTTCCGCAAGGTGAATGGCTTGCGATTGTCGGTTCGTCGGGTTCCGGCAAAACCACGCTGATGAACATGATTGGCTGCATGGACACGCCTTCAAAGGGTTCCGTCATGCTGGAAGGCCGCAAGTTGGAGGATTTGAACGCCAAGCAGCTTGCCGACGTGCGTAAGAACATGATCGGATTGGTGTTCCAGAAGTTCTATCTGGTACCGCATCTGACGGCTGTGGAAAACGTGATGGTGGCACAGTACTACCATTCCGTAGTCAACGAGCAGCAGGCGTTGGAAGCATTGGAACGCGTCGGTCTGAAGGAGCGTGCCCACCATCTGCCCGGACAGCTTTCCGGCGGCGAACAGCAGCGTGTGTGCATCGCACGTGCGCTCATCAACTGTCCGAAACTGATTCTTGCGGACGAACCGACCGGCAATTTGGATGAGAAGAACGAGAAAATCGTGCTTGACCTGTTTCGTCAGTTGCACGAGCAGGGCACTACCATCATCGTCGTGACCCATGATGCGCTCGTCGCATCTTGTGCCCAGCGCGAGATCATGCTCAACCATGGCGTGCTCGTCGGTGAGAAGTGGAATGATGAGGCCGCACGGAAGGTCTATGAGCAGGCGGGTGGCAAGCCGGCATACACCGGTTCCACTACGGAAGGCGCACAGAATGGCGAGACGGCCATCAGCTTCGCCGACCCGACCAAAGCCGCGAAAACCGGCGGTGAGGAATAAGCTGAAATCAGCCGAACAATCCAAGCCATAGCACTGACGAATCGTACGGAGCGAACATGAGCAACGAATCATCGAATGCGATCAAAGTGATCGCACTGTCTGCGGCAAGCCTTGCGCTGCTGTCGGCATGCGGCGAACCCACGGCGACACCGATGGACGATGAATATGCCGGAAATTCCGGCGAAAGCGTGCAATCGCAGGAAGAAAATTCGAAGAACAGCGGTAGCGCCACCGACTCCGGCGATTCCGCGGATTCGGATGACAAAAACCATGCCGACGATCCGAACAGCACCACATCCGACAAGCAAGACACCGGCAACTACGCCGACGGTACCTACTCGATCAACGGCCAGTACGGGCCGGTGGGCGAAGACACCATCGACGTGCATGTGACGGTCAAAGACCAGACCGTCACCAATGTGGAGGTTATCGGGCATCCGTTCACGTCCATCTCCAAAAAGCACCAGAATGCGTTCGCCGAAGCCATCAACGGCGTGGTGGACGGCAAGCCTCTCAAAGACCTCAAGGTAGACAAGGTGGCCGGTGCCAGCTGGACGTCGGAAGCGTTCAACAAGGCGTTGGACGTGGCCCGTCAGGAAGCGTCGATCCAGTAGGTCCAGTAGCGGCGAAAAGTCTGCAAACGTACAATGAGCGCCTCAGCTACAGCCTCACCCAAAGAGTGATTAAAGGCCGTAGCGGGGGCGCTCATGAGTTTCAGATACTACTACGTGCAACTCTGCTCTGCAATGCCTTTCAGACGGCCATAACGGGCCACAGAACAGCCGTCATGTTCTCAGGCCAAGGAATACTCGCGTCGCCATGCAACGCCTTACAGGCGAGCATGGAGCCGAGTATCGTGCTGAACAGGAATTGCGGATCCAATCCATTACGGAACACTCCGGCCTTCACACCGCGATCGACAAACTCAGAAAAACGCTTCTCCGCAGGAACAAGCACTTGATCGGCAATCGCATTCAACGAAGCGTTATCAGACGAAAGCACCACGCCAACTGCCTTCAAACCAAAATCGCTGTCGCAAAAACAGCCCTGAATGCGTTGCAACATCGTCAGCAAACCGTTTTTCGACAACTCGACATCGCTGAAATCCGGCAATCCCGCAACTTCCAACTGAACGCGGCGCAACAGATCATCCGCATTCTTATAGCGGCGATAAATCGTGGTCTTCGCAACGCCGGAACGACGAGCGACCTCTTCGATGGTCACCGCGCCGACACCATCGGAAATCACAATCGCAAGCGTGGCCTTCATAATCTTATGATCGGTCTGCTCACGAAGCTGCTCGCGGCGGCTCTGCGCCTTGCGAACAGCCGCATGCACGTCACTGACCGCGTCGGAAACCACATCGGAAACCGCTCCGGAAACCGCCTCATGCACTCCGGTAATCATGAAATCACCTTGGTGCTTTCCACCTTCGCCACATACCACTTATTGAACTTGACCAGCGGAATACGCAGCAGCAAGCCAATCAGCAGCAGCGGAATCAGGAACAGCAGCAGCGAGCCGAGCGCATGCCAGTAATCGTTGTTGTAAATACCGGCAATGGCCGCACGCAACGCCACAATCGAATGCGTGGCCGGCAGGAACGGGCTGATATCGCTGATGATCTTCGGCAGCACGGCAAGCGGATACGCGCCGTTCGCGCCGGAAATCTGCAACACCAGCGTCAGCACGCCAATGGCCTTGCCCACGTTGCCGAAGCTCGCCACCATCGTGTAGGTGAAGAACGAGAACACGAGGGAGGCCACCCAGCCGGTCAACATGAACAGCCACGGGTGCACTGCCTGAATGTGCAGGAACAGCAGGCCGCCGCCCAGCGAGAACGTGCTCTGCAACAGTGCGATCACGGCGAACACGCCATAATGGCCGAGGAACAGCTGATGCGGCTTCGGATTGTCGAGCTCCTCACGATTCTTGCGCGACACCGTGGTCTTGAGTGTTACGGCCATAAGCAGCGATCCCACGAACAACGGCAGAATCGTGTAGAACGGAGCCAGTTGTGAGCCGAAATTCTCCACAGGGAACACGGCCGTGCGCTTCACTTGGACGGGGGCCGCAAGAGCCGCCGCCAGCGAATCGGTGTTGTTGCCGAGCACGTCTTTGACGGTGTCCATATTGCCGCTGTTCAGCGCGTCGGAAAGCGTGCCATTGAACGAAGACAGCGCGGTGCTCGCCTTAGTGAGGCTTTCGGCGGTGGAATCCAACACCGTGCGAATATTGGTCAGCTGCTTGCCTGCCGACTTCGTGGTGCTGTTGAGATCTCCCAACGCGCCCTTCAGATCGGTGGCCGTGCTGCTCAGTGCGGTGGCCGTGCTGCTGATCGAATCGGAAATGTCGTTGAGCTGCGGCTTGAGCTGGCTGTCGAAATCGGTTTTGATGCCGTCGATGGAGGCCTTCGCCTGCTGGGCAAGCTGGCTCACGCGCTCGCGGTCGGCTGTGGTGTCGCTCACTTTCGCGTCGATATTGTCGGCGCTGGTGTTGAGTGAGTTCGCTAGATCGTTGAGTTGCGTAATGGTCGCGCCCACGTTGGTTTTGAGATGATTGATGGCGATTTTCGCGACTTCCGGCACCAGATTGTTGTTGCTGAGCTCGTCGAGGGCATCGTAGATGTTCTGATAGCCTTGCGCCTGCTTGGATACGTTCGCAGCCTGATTGCGCAGGGCGGTGGCCGTATTGCCGGCTTGGGTGCCCGCATTGTTGAATACGCTGTCAATATCGGTGGAGACAGCGCCGAAGCTGTTCGACGAGCTGCTCAACGCGGTGCTGAGCGCATTCGTGCTGGTTTTGACGGCTCCGGTCAGATCGTTGATGCCGTTCTTCGACTGTTTGAGCTCGTTGACGGCGTTCTTCGCGCTGCCGCTCACGTTGGAAAGCAGGCTGTTGGAGCTGTCGAGCAGGTTCTGCGCGCTCAACGTCAGCGAGCTGAACGTGGTCAACGCGGATGACGTGTCGTTCAGCGTGTTCGCGAAGTTGTTCATATTGTTGCTGAAGTTGGTGAGCGTGGCCTGCGATTTCGGTTTGTCAAGCTCATCGGCCAGCTGCGAGGCGATGTTGAGCGCGGTGCTCGTCAACGTTGCGGAGAACATTTCGTTGATCTGTGCTGCCACGGTGTCGGCTCCCTGGCCGGTGATCTTCGGAGCGAGTGCGTTCTTCTTCTCGTTGTTGTAGTAGGTGAGTGTGGCATGGTCGCCGTCCGCGGTGAAGAATGTCATCATGCGGGTGCTGAAATCCTTCGGAATCACCACTGCTGCATAGTATTTGCCGGATTTGGTGCCGTCGATGGCCTCTTTTTTGGTGGTGAAGGTCCAGTCCATCTGGTCGTTGGCGCGCAAGGTGTTGACCACCTGATCGCCGATACTGATCTTCACGGGAATGAGATCGGACTTGTAGCCTTCATCGTCGTTGGCGACGGCGAATTTCAGATTGCCGGTGTTGGCGAATGGATCCCAGCTTGCGCTCACGTTGAACCAGGAGAACAGGCCAGGAATTACCACCAGTCCGATGACGATGATGATGGAGACGATGTTGCTGGTCAGGCGTCGAACGTCGCCGACGAACAGTTTCCAGATGTTTTTCATGCGTTGCTCCTTTCGCTGTTACCGTTGGGATTGGTGTTGCTCGCTGTGCCGGTGTTGCCGGTCGCGTTCATGGCCTGTACCAGTGTTGCGATGCCGTCGGCATCGGCTTGGCTGGTGTCTGCGACGTTGGCGATCGCCTGTTTGGTTTCGTGTTTTCTTCGTTGTGCCTTGCGCATCAGCTTGTCTCGCCTGATTTGTTGCGCACGCTTCTTGCGGCGCAGCCTTGCAGCTTGGCGTTCCACCAGTTGTTCGCGAATCGCTTCGTCGCTGAGGCTGCCGAGTTCCACCTGGCGTTGCAGGCTGAAACGCATATATTCGATGACCATCAGGAATCCGATGATGAGCAGCACCCAGATGATCCAGGTGGCAAGCACCACGATCTTCTCGCCGTTGGTGAAGGAGAAGATCAGCACCAGAATCACCGGCACAATGAAACCGGCAACCAGCGCGCCACGCTTGAGCTTCGGATACAGTTCGGCGAAGCGGCTCGCACGTTCCTCGATCGCCTCACGGTAGCCGCCCTTATCGGCGAGCACTTGAATGGCCTGGGACACGTTGTAGCCGCGTTCCGGAAGCTGTACCTCCTCGCCGATGATCATGTCGCTTTCCTTGATCTGACGGGCGAACAGGCGGTTGAGATTGACCAGCAGCGGGCGAATCGCAAGTCCGATGAAGAACGCGACCACGGCGAACATCAGTAGCGCGCCAATCGACTTGAGCCAATGCCCGTCGTAGAAGCCGGCAATCGTCTCACGGAACGCGTCAATCGAATAACTGAATGGCACGAACGGGTAGACCATGCGGAAGAATTTCGGCATCATCTCAATCGGATACAGGCCGGAAGCGCCCGGAATCTGCACGATGATCAGCGCGACGCACAGTCCCTTGCCAATATGCATGAACGAGGTCGACAGCGCGAAGGTGATGCTCAGATATACCAGCGACGTGATGACGCCGGTAAGTATGTACAGCGGCGCGTTCACCGTCTGCACGCCGATGATGAGGTTGCCGATGGTGGTGATCGCGCCTTGGATGGCGCCCATGATGCCGAGCAGCATGTAGCGGGCGAAATATTTTTCGGAAGTGGTCAAGTCGAGGTCTTCGAGGCCTTCATCGTCGACCTCCACCTTGAAGATCACCACGAAGGCGAACGCGCCCACCCACAGGGCCAGGTTGGTCATGAGCGGAGCCATGCCGGAACCGTAGGAGTTCATCGGATACACGTTTTTCGTGTCGATCACCGTGGGGGACTGCATGAACGAAGCGATTTTCTCCGTGTTGAGGGAGCTGTCGCCGGTCAGGCTTTTCAGCATGTCAACGCTGCCGAGCGCTTTCAGGTCGGTGCTGACGGTGATGAGCTTGTTCTCCACCTGCTCGAGCTGCTTGTCGGTGTTCTGCAGCGTGGTGCGGGTGTCGTTCGCCACCTGGTCGAGTTGGTCGAGCACGGCGGAGGTCTGGTTGACCACGGTGGTCTGGCTGGTTACGGTGCCGGACAGTGTGCCGGCGGTCATGGCGAGCGAGCTCAGACCGGAGTTGAGCTGGGGGAGCGCACCGGAATTCAACGTGTTGCGGGCATCTCCCATGCTTTTCAGCGAATTTTGCGTGCTGGTGTTGAAGTCGGTGGCGAGTTTGGACACGCTGTCGGACGTGGATTGCGTGTTCTCGCTCAACGTTTTGAGGTCGTTGAGCGTGCCAGCGGCCGTGTTGTTGGTGTCTTCGAGCTTCTTGATGATGTCTTGGTACTGCGCGTTGTCGCTGACGTTCTTGAGCTTCTCGATGAGCCGGGCGTTGCTGTCGGTCACGCTTTGCATGTTGCTGACGGCCTGCTGTGCGGTGCCGCTTGCGGACGAGACGGCCGTGGTCACCTTGTTGATGCTGGTGGTGGTGTCGCTGGCGGCCTGCGAAATCAGGCCGGAACCGTTCTCCAAAGCGGTGTTGGCGTTGGACGTGAAGGTATTGAGGCCGTTTTGTGCGGTGCCGATGGCGGTGGCGGTGTTCGCCAGTCCCTTGCCCGCACTTGCTGCGGCCAGCTGCACGTCGTTCATTGCCTGACGGGCGGATTGCGTTTGTTGCGGCACGTTGGCGAGCTGTGCGTCAAGATCTTCGATGGTGGAGCGGATGAGGCTTACGTTCTTCTGGGTTTTGTCGAGTTCTGCTGTGGTTTCGTTGACGAAGGAGTTGGTTTTGCCGTTGATGGTGTCATTCGCGGAGTTCACGGCTTTAGTGAGTACTTCGCTGACGGTGGAGACGAAGGTGTTGTTGACGGTACGATCAACGGTGGTCGCGCCTTGGTCGGTGATTTTCGGGGAGATCGGGCTCGATTTTTCGTTGACATAGTATTCCAGCGTCGGCCGGTTCTTGCTGTCGGTCACGACGTTGGCGAGATCCTCGCTGAAATCGGAGGGGATGATGATCGCCGCATAGCAGTCGCCGGACTGTACCGCTTCCATCGCTTCGGCCTTGCCCATGAATTCCCAGCCAAGCTGGTCGTTGTCTTTCAGCGTGTCTTCGATCTGGTCGCCGAGGTTCATTTTGCCGAGCAGGGCGTTGTCGGTGCCTTTGTCGACGTTGGCCACGGCAACTTTGATGCCTTGGGTATTGCCATACGGATTCCAGAATCCGTAGATGTTGAACCATGCGTACAGCGGCGGAATGATGGTTATGCCGATCATGATGACCCAGGCGGCAGGTACGGTGACGAGTCGTTTGAGGTCACGACGCAGAATCTGCAGTACGTTGCGCATTGTCTCCCCAGTCCAATGGATGTTCGACCGTATTCGCGCGTAGCGATACGTTATTCGTAGCGCTACGCCTCCCGTATCGTAATACCCGCTCTCGGACAAATTTGGGCACAGGCGTAAATGCGCTCCGTCCATGACTGAAATAAACACGACAAACCGCGGCAGGACTGTGAATCTTGCTGTTGGAGACCGCGCAACTTGCCTTCTGTGTCTGCGCAAGTCGAGTCTGCTGTCTGCGCATCTTGTGATTGCGGGATGACATGTGACTTGCGCAGGCAGAAATCGCAGGTTGTGCGCGTTGCGCGCAAACAATCATCTCGTGTAGCGCACTGCGATCGGGTTTTGGAGGGAAGGACGAACAAGCATGAGCAAGATTGAAGATGTGAGCGAAGCTATCGCCGACGAAACCGAAATCGCAGCAATCGAAGAGGCCGGCATCATTGCGCAATCGCAATCGGCGGAAGATGACGGCAATCCTGCTGACCGCAGGCTGCCGCTGATTGCACGTATTTACGGCATCGTCATGTTGATCGAAGGCGTGGTGACGTTGCCG
>ERZ834433.1746-NODE-1746-length-16043-cov-12.259507_pt1 | contig 16043 bp, 17 predicted proteins | sample MGYA00519948_ERZ834433 | MGnify/ENA primary metagenome ERZ834433 (study PRJEB31850, sample SAMEA3708752) | human gut metagenome | biome: human gut; feature: human-associated habitat; material: faeces | place: China | collected 2014 ...
ATATTGTTAAACATAGTGATTTTATACCAAAAGAATATTTACCTACATTTAGTTCTAGAACTATAGAATTTAATTTACATCGAATAAAAGGTTTAGCAGAAAGATTTGTTTATTTTAATGATGATATGTTTTTATTAAAACCAGTAAAAAGAGAATTATTTTTTGCAGGTAAAGATTGTTTACCAACAGATTTTGCTATTACAAGTACATTGAGTGTAACTGACAAAAAAGATACGGTACAATATGCTAAATTTAATAATATAGTAATATTGAATTCTCATTTTGATAAAAAAGAACAAATGAAAAAAAATTTGGATAAATGGATAAATCTGGAATATGGATGGAATAGTTTAAGAAATTTAATTTTTATGGGAGAACATCATTTTAAAGCATTTGCAAATAATCATTTAGCATTTTCATACTTAAAAACTGAGATAGAAGATTTATGGAATGTTGAATTTGAGGAATTAGATAATACATGTAAACATAGATTTCGTTCTAGAGATGATGTTAATCAGTGGCTTATACGATATTGGCATTTAGCAAAAGGCAAATTTGTACCAATAGGAAGATATAAAAAAGGTAAGGTCTATGAAATTTATAATGGCGTAGAACAAAATCAAGAGTTATTTAAAATCATAGAAGATCAAGCAATGCCTATGATATGTATAAATGATAATGAAAATGTGGATTTTGAACCTATGAAAGAAAGAATAAAACAGGCATTTGATAAAATTTTGCCAGAAAAATCTAGTTTTGAAAAATAATAAAAAATAAAGAAGTAAATTATTTAAAATTTACTTCTTTATTATTGTTTATAGATAAAAAAATATTCTATTATCTCAATTATAGTATATTTTATAAAAATGAATTTTAGATGAAAATAAATTTAAATTTTTGTAAAGGATGGTATTGATGGTTTGTGTAGATAAATATATACATAAGACGTATTATATGTTAATTGGTTTGATGGTTTTATTATTACCTCAAGCATTTATTTTACCAATAGAATGTAGTTATGAAAATCATTTGTTAGAAAATCTAGAAGTATTTATATTAGGTATTGGTTTTATAAATATGTTATATAAAACTGCAAATTTAAATAAAGATAAAATTAATAAGTTTTATTTAGCATGTGGTATTTTTTATATTGTTATGATTGCTAGAGAATTAAGTTATGGTAGAGTATTTTATCCTATTGGTATCGATAAAAATGGTGAACAAATTTTTATGAATATCCATCAAATATGGTATGGCCCAATAGTATATCCTATAATTGCAGTACTAGTTTTAATAGCATTATTTTTAATGATACAAACTTATAAATACATAAAAAAAGAACAGATTATTTGTAGTATACCTAGATATAGCATTCGTTTATTTATAATTATGATGATCTTGAGTCAGATAGTATTTGAAAAAAATTTAATCAAGTTTTTAGCAGATTATGGTCAATTATTAGAAGAATGCACAGAGATATTAGCATATTGTTCTTTAGTATGCTTTACTTATGATATATCATTTAAAAAGAAATAAAGAAGGAATATAGATGTTAAATTTTGAAATTAGATATACAAAAGCTTTAGTTATTTTGTGTATTTTAGCTGTTATTTTTATTGGGTTATCATTTGTCTTGCCTATAGAATATAGTTATGAAAATCATTTTTTAGAGAATTTAGAAGTTGTAATTTTATTTTTAGGTATTGTAATTTGTATAGGGAAAATACGAGATTTTATTTTATATGATAGTATAAAATTTTATGTAGCTTCGATAATAATTTATATATTGATGATTGGTAGAGAATTGAGTTGGGGTCGTGTATTTTATCCTATTGGTATGGATAAAAATGGTGAACAGATTTTTGTAAAAGTGCATGAATTATGGTATGGTTCAGTAGTTTATCCAATAGTAGGGATTTTAATATTAATAGCCTTGATTTTATTGGTAGTATATTTTTATCAAAGCAGAAGACAAGGAATTTATTGGTACATTCCATTAGGTGAATTTTTGTTTTTTATAGTAACAAGTATATTGAGTCAATGTGTATTTGATAGAGGTTTAGTACAATTTGGTAATTATAATCAATTATTGGAAGAAAGCTGTGAAATCATAGCATATATATCTCTTGTTTGCTGTACATATGATATTTCTTTTAAAAGAAGATATATTCATATAAGATATTTTCGCTTTAGATAGATAAAGAGCCTTAAGAATTTTTTTATTCTTAAGGCTCTTTTTTATTTAAATTTATTTTTTAGCTGTTTAAATTGTCGTTCCCATTTTCGCATTGCAACGAAAATAATGTGAATAGAGCTTACTTTTAATTTGAATTCCCACATTTTTTGGTGTGAAGGTATAGGAATGCGTGGAAGAGCAAAAAGGTCAATATGCCAAAGTGGAACATTTTCAAAGATGGCAAATGCCATTTTATAATTTGCTTTTTTTACTATATTTATTACTTGTTGATTGAAAAAACCATATGGGTAACAAAGATAATCCATAGGTTTATCTAATAATTTTTCAAATTTTGTTTTGGTATCAATAATTTCTAAATTTAATTTTTCCTCATTACATTGAGTTAGGAATGGATGGTTGGCAGTATGAGGTTGGATATCTAGACCGTGATTAAGCCAAGATTTTAATTCTGCTAAATTCATGGTAGTAGTTTCTTGTTTACCGAAATTTTCCCATTTGTTAGGTTTACCAATCCAATTGTAAATAGGAAAAACAACAGCAGTCATATTGTATTTTTTTAATAGCGGTAAGGCTTCAAGATAATTATCTTGATAGCCATCATCAAAAGTTAGTAGAACAGGATTTTTAGGTAATTTAGCCTTATTTATGAAGTGATTATATAATTGTTCTGGTGTAATAGTATGATAGTTATGTGTGGATAAATATTCTAGTTGCTCGGCAAATTTTTCTTTAGGTAGAGCATTTCTATCACCAGGAATATCGGCTATACGATGATACATTAAAATTGGTACATAATTTTTAAATTTTAAGTATAAAATAGATAAAATTATAATCAGAATTATAAATAGAATATACATAAAGGACTCCTTCTGTTTTTTCAAAGTGAGATATATTATAATATTATTATATATGAAAAATTAAGGTTTGGAATGAAGAAAATGAATATTTTAATATTATTTACACAACCATGGAAAACAGGTGGAGCTGAAACTCATGTTGAAGCTTTATTGAAAGGTTTATGTACACATAAAGTTTTTTTAGCTGTAAATCATGGTAGTGACGAATCTAAATTAGCAAAATTAAAGGAAAAGTATAATATAGAAATAATAACGATTCAAGCAAGAGGAGCGAATTTTCTCAAGTGGAAGAAAAGCTTTGAAATGTTGAAGCAAATAATAAGAGAAAATAATATAGAAATAATATCGGCTCAACAAAGGACAGCTGGTATATGGGCTTGGTTATTATCGAAAGATGTCAATATAAAATATACAGTTACAATGCATGATCCATGGCATAGGGCTAAATTTAAAAAGATATATGCTAAGATTTTTCCTCAGATGATAGTTGTCAGTGAAAATTTAGCTCAAATTTTATATAATGAATATGGTTTTTTAAAGGATAAAGTAAATTTAATAAATAATGGTGTGGATTTTACATTTTTTAAACCAATGAATAAGCTTATTGCTAGAAGAAGTTTGTTATTAGATAACGAAAAAATGATATTGCATGTTAGTCGTATGAGTAGTGTAAAAGGTGCTGTTTCTTTAGTAATTATAGATGCTTTAGAAGCTTTAGCAAATGCTAATATTTTTTATAAATTAGTAATTATTGGAGAAGGTCCATTTAGAAAAAAAATAGAGGATAGAGCAGACCGATTTAATCAAAAATATGGTAATTGGATAGAGGTTAAAAATTTTGTAGAAGATATTAGTCTTTGGTATAATGCAACAGATATTTTAATTGGTGAAGGTAGAGTGGCTATAGAAACTTTAGCTTGTGAAAAACCAGTAGTAGCAATTAGAAATGATAAATATTTTATAGGTTTGATAACAAAAGATAATATAGAATATGCATGTAAAGTGAATTTTGATGGAAAAGATAAAAAAGTGAATAAAGTTTCTATGGCAGAAGAAATATCAAAAGCATTTAAATTAAGTGATGCAGATAGTAAAGATATTGCTTTATATGTAAAACAGCATTTAAGTATTGATAAAATGGTAATAAAATATATAGAAATATTTAATAAATTATAAATTGATAATAATAATAGGTAGAAATAAATGAAAAATATTTTATTGATGGTACCGCGATTGAATATTGGTGGAGCCGAAACATATACAAAATTAGTTGCAGAAAATTTGCAAAAACGAGGATATAATGTGCATATTGCATCTGGTGGAGGTTTGTTAGCGAATAAATTAGCCCAAAAAGGTATAAAAAATAGTTGGCTCCCCATGAGATTTTCTACGGATATATCAGCATATTTGTTAAAACATATTGTAAAAAAATATAATATAGATTTAATACATGCAAATTCTGCAGCTGCTGGTATTACGGCTATGAAATATAAACAAAGATATAATAAAAATATGCCAGTAGTATTTACTGTACATGGAAAATTTGGTGATTTAAAGAAAGAAAATATATTAAAAGATTGTGATAAATTAATATATGTTAGTCAATTTGTGAAAAATGATTCAATAAAAAAAGGATTTAGGGAAAATAATGCTTGTGTTATATACACAGGCATTGATATGCAAAAATTTGATAAAAGTAAAAATGATGCACAAATAATAAGAGAAAAATATAATATAAAGCAAGATGATTTTGTAATGGCTATTGTAGCTAGAATCAAAAATCTTAGAAATAAAGGACATCAAGATTTATTAGAAATGATGAATAAATATACTAAAGCTAGAAAATGGCATTTATTAGTTATTGGTAAGGGCAAAGGTATGTTTAAATTAAAATCATTAATAAAAGAATATAAATTAGAAAATAATGTACATTGTATAGGTCACGTAGATAATGTAGAGGATTTTGTTCGTTTAAGTGATGTAGTAGTATTACCTTCAGATTTTGAGACTTTTGGTCTAGCTCTTGCGGAAGGAATGGCTATGGGAAAAGCTGGTGTTGCTTATAATATAGGGGGAATACCAGAGATAATAAAAGATAAAGAAAATGGTTTTTTAGTAAAATATAAAGATATTGATGATTTATATGATAAACTAAGTTTGTTAGCAAATGATAGATTATTATGTAAGTTATTAGGTATGAATGCATATAATGATATAAAAAATAATTTATCTGTTGAAATAATGATGGATAAAATAGAAGACATTTATAATAGTGTGAGGTAAAGAGATAAGTATGAAGGAAATTTCGATAGTAACATGGTTTTTTGACATAGGTAGAAAAGATTGGAAAGGTTTTGAAAGAGATAATTCAACATATGCTAATTATTTTAAATTTTGGGCTAGAGTAAAAAATCATATAGTAGTATACACTGAACCTAAAATGGCAGAAGATGTAAAGAAAATTCGTTCAGAATATAATTTGTTAGATAAGACAACAGTAATAGTTATTGAAGATGTAAGAAAAGTTGATGAATATGTATATAATTTAATTAAACAAGCCATGGAGCAAAAATTAGCAGTGAAATATCGTAAACAGCCATGGAAGCCAGAGTCGTGTAATCATTTATATAATTATGTGACTTATTTAAAAGCATATTTTACAGCAGATGCAATTAATAGAGGATTAATCACAACTGATACAGTTGCTTGGATAGATTTCGGTTTTAATCATAGTGGAACTACATATCCAATATCGGAAGAATTTAATGTAGTATTAACTGATGAAGGATTAAGTGATAAAATTCATATTTTTGCTGTAGATGAATTAGATGATGTACCAATTTTTGAGATAGTAAGAAATATGCATACTTATATTGCAGGTGCAGTAACTATTGCTCCTAAAAATTTATGGCAAAATTTAGCAGATTTATATCGTCAAGCTGCTATATCTTTAGGACAATGTGGTTTTGCTGATGATGATCAGACTTTAGCAGTAATGGCTTATAGAGCAAATCCAGAAATATTTGAAGTGCATTATATTGATAATATGTATGGAGCTTTAGATATTTTTAAGAATGTAAAATTAACTAAAATAGAAACTAAAGAATATAAAAAAGTTAGAGTTAAAGCACAAAAATTGTTATATAAAGAAAAACAATATATAGAAGGTATAAAATTATTTTTTAAATATTTATGGCTAAAATTGCAAAAAAAATAAAGGAAGTTTGTTATGATTAGTGTTATAGTACCAATTTATAATGTAGAAAAATATTTAATTAAATGTATCGAATCTATAATAAATCAAACTTATAAAGACTTAGAGATAATTTTGGTAGATGATGGCTCAACAGATAGTAGTGGTAAAATTTGTGATGAATTTGCCACTAAGGATAATAGAATAAAAGTCATTCATAAAAAAAATGGGGGATTAAGTAGTGCAAGAAATATTGGTTTGGATATCTGTAAAGGAAATTATATATCATTTATAGATTCCGATGATTATATTGAGTTAGATATGTATGAAAAAATGATTAAAATAATAGTAAATAAGAAAGTTGACATAGTATCTTGTAATTATAATCATATTTATAATAATAAGAAAGTTGCATTTTTTAAAGTAGGTGTTGATGAATTAATAAAAAATAAAAATTTATTGTATGAAAAAATTTTTACTTATAGTAATTTTGATTTAGTAGTGTTTAATAAATTATATAAAGCTACAATATTTGAAAATATAAGGTTTCCAGTAGGTATAAGTCCTGCAGAAGATTTAAATATATTATATGATATAATAAATATATCAAATAAATTTTATTGTTTATCAGAAGCATTATATAATAAAATTGAAAGAAGTGAGGGTTTATCACATACAACTAAAATAAAAGATTATTTAAATAATGTAGAAGCGTATGAAAAATTATTAAAAAAAATACAAAATGATAAAACTTTAGATTATAATAAAATATTAAAAATTTGTTCAGATAATTTATTTATACATTATAAACATTTATTAGATAAAATTTATATGTTAAATAATATGATGTATAGTGATTTAGAAAAAAATACTATAAAGAGTATATATTATTTATATGATAAAGATTTATTGAAAAACAAAGATAGAAGAAAGGTTTATTTATTAAAGATAAGTCCTAATTTATATAAGAAGTATAGAATATTATCTAATAAATGGAAAGAATATAGAGGTAGAAGAAAATGATAGATAAAAAATCTGTACAAAAAATAATAGTAGATAAAAAAATTTTTGGCAATGAAAACATAGATGTATATAGTGCTTTAAATATAGGTTATATTTTTGATCATGGTGCGGTACGTGGTGCGGGAGTATCAATATGTTCTATTTGTGAAAATAATAGGAATAAAAATATTATTTTTCATGCAATATGTACTGATTTAACTAAGGATGATATTGATAAATTAGAACAAATTTCAATAAAGTACAATAAATTAATTTTTTTATATTTTATTAATAAAAATGTGGAGCTTTTTAAAAATTTAGTAATAGGTAAATTTCCAGTTACTATATGGTATAGAATATTGTTACCATATATAGTAAATTGTAAAAAAATATTATACTTAGATGCAGATATTATAAATTTATCATCATTAGAAAAATTGTTTAGTATAGATATGGAAGATTATGATTTGTTAGCAGTTCCAGATATAGAAAAAACTGCTAATGAAAGAATTAAAGCATTAGATTTAACAAATAATATATATTTTAATTCTGGAGTATTAATGATAAATATAGATAAATGGGTTGAAAATAATAATAGTGATAAAATTCTAGAAATCGCTAAAATTTATAATGAAAAATTAATATTACCGGATCAAGATGCATTAAATATATTATTTTCTAAAAGTAAGCAAGTATATTATATTGATAGAAAATATAATAGAGTCGCTTTATGGAAAGAAAAAAATATAAAAGAAAAATTAGAAGAAACAGTTTTATTACACTTTGTACAGACTAAACCATGGCAAGAGGAATGGTTATATGAAAGAAGACCATATATAGAAAATTTATATGCAGAATATGAGATGCTTTCTCCATGGAAAGACATGCCTTTTGAAAAAAAAGAAAAACTTTCTTATCATGATAAAAGGAAAAGAGCAATATTTATGTTAAAAAAAGGAAAACTTTTAAAAGGGTTATATTGGTATAAAGAATATTTAGAGGATAAATTTAATTTTTAAGGAATTTTGTGTTATGGAAAAATGTAATTTAATTTTAACATCAATGATAAATTATAAGTGGAGAGATATAGAACCATTTTTTGTATCTTTAAAAAAAGCAAATATAAAAAATTATGAATGTATTGTATGGGTATATAATATAGATAAACATACAAGAATGAAAATTCAACAATATGCAAAAATAGTTAACATAGATTATGATTTTATAAAAAAAATGAAAAAAAATAAATTTTTTATTACAGAATGGCGACATATTTTATATAAAGATTTTTTAAATCTTAATAAAAATAAATATAATAAGGTTCTATTAACAGATATAAAAGATGTATTATTTCAAAAAGATATTTTTAAATATAATTGGAAAGATGATTTTCTAGGTGTAGCTATAGAGAAACAGATTTATGCTGAAGATGAGTTGGGAAAATTATGGATTGAAAGAAAATATGGTATAGATATATATAATGAGTTTAAAAGTAAACATATTATTTGTGCTGGAACAATTATAGGAAATATAGAGATAGTATTAAATTTATTAAATTTATTATGTAAACAAATTTTTTCTGGACAATATTTTAAAAATCAAGATCAAGCAGATATGAATTATCTAATATTTAAAGGAATATTTAAGTATCCTTTACAAAAAAGTGACAATAAATTAGGACCTATTATTACTATTGGAACAGAAAATAATATAGTAATTAAAAATGATTTTATATTAAATTATAGCAATGATATAGCTTATTTAATACACCAATATAATAGATTTGAAAAAATTGAGTTATTAGTTGATAAATTATATCGTAGTAAAAGAAATGTAGAAAAAAGACAAGCTAAAGTATATTATAAAAAGATTGAGGATAAGGCTAAATTTTATGGTAGAAAAAAACAATATAATAAATGGATTATATATTTTATAAAATATATATATTATAGAATAAGATATATGCTGAATAAATAGGAGAAGATAGTAGTGAAAAAAATATCAGTAATTGTTCCAATTTATAATGTAGAAAAATATTTAGAAAAATGTTTAGAGAGTATAATAAACCAAACATTTATTAATTTAGAAATAATATTAATAAATGATGGTTCAACTGATTTTTCAGGAAGTATTTGTGAAAAATATAAAAATAAGGATAATAGAATAATTTTAATTCATAAAAAAAATGAGGGATTAAGTGCTGCAAGAAATAAAGGATTATCAATAGCAACAGGAGATTATATATCTTTTGTTGATTCAGATGATTTTTTAGATTTAAATATGTATGAAATATTGTATAAAAATATAGAAAAAGAAAATGCTGATATAGTAAGTTGTAATTATTATAAATATTATTCTGATAAAAAGTATGATAAAAATATTGTTTTTAAGAAAAAAATAATTTATAAGAAAAAAGAGATTTTTGGAAAAGATTTATTTAATAATTATCAAATGGATATAGATGTATGGAATAAATTATATAAAAAAGAAATTTTTAAAGATATAAAGTTTCCATATAAAAAAGTATGTGAAAGTACATATATTATGATGTCTATATTTAATAAAGCTAATTGTATTGTTGTTATACCAGATTGTTTATATTTTTATAGAAAAAGAGAAAAAAGTATAATGAATTTAATAGAATTAAAAAATGAAATTAATATGGATTTAATAGAGGGGAGAATTATAATGGCAATAGATTATAATAATTATTATAATCTTAAAGAAGGTATTGAATTATTATTTCATGTGTATAAAACATCTTTTGATATGATAGTATTATCTTCAAAAAGGAAAAAATTTATGATTTATGAAAAGATTTTATGTGATTTATTAAATGAATTATTAAAGAAAAATATTTCATGGAAAATAAAGTTAGGAATTTGGAAAAGATGTTTTAATATAAATGTTTATCGTTTTATTAAGCTAAGAATGAAAAAAGGTTGATATAGATGAAGAAAATAGTTTTTATATGTCCATACTTTGGAGCTTTTCCTAATTATTTTAATTTAACATTAAAATCAATAGAATATAATAAAAGTATAGATTGGTTGATAATAACCGATATAAAAAAAGAGTATAATTATCCTGATAATGTGAAAGTTATAAATATGACTTTTACAGAATTAAGACAAAAAGTACAATCTTGCTTTGATTTTGATATTTGTTTAAATAAACCTTTTAAGATGTGTGATTTTCGTCCTGCATATGGTTTGATTTTTAAAGATTATCTTGATAACTATGATTTTTGGGGACATTGTGATTTCGACTGTATTTATGGAGATTTAAGAAAGTTTTTACCAGAGGATATTTTAGAAAAAAATGAACGTATATATTGCTTAGGGCATCTGTCGTTATATAAAAATAATGATAAAATAAATAATATTTTTAAGAATAAATTAGATGAAGAAACAAATTATAAAAATATCTTTACAAAAGAAAGACCTTTTTCTTTTGATGAAATGGGAATAATAAGAATAATGGATAAAGAAAAAGTAAATATATATAATAAATTTGTATTTGCTGATATTTATCCATGGGAAAAACCATTAAGATGTGTGGAAACTTTTGTTAATGTAAAAGAAAAAACACATAATTCATATATAGATAGAAATAAAAGACAAATATTTGAATTTGACAATGGTATATTAAGAAGTATGTATTTATATGATAAAAATGATGAAAATATAAAAAAGCAAGAGTATATGTATATACATCTTCAACGTCGATTTATGAAAAATTTAGTAATTGATAATAATAAATTTTTGATTATACCTAATAGATTTATTGATTATGAAAATATAGATAGAAAATTTATATTAAAAAATAGTAAGTTTTGGATATTATATAAAAGATATTTAAAAACAAGACGTTCATGGAATAAAAGAAAAAATATATTAATAAATATGTTAAAAAAGAAATAAAATAAATATAGCTATATTGAAAGAGAATTTAGATAGTCAATGTTTTAATATGTTTGTTATAAAATCTATAAAAGATAATGTAAATATGAAATTAGATATAAGAAGTTTATGGAAAGATAAAGGCGAATATTATAGTAATTATAAATTATAAAATTAAATTAGAAGATAGAGTAAATTAGTACATGAAGATTTTTTTGATATACGTATTAAAAGATAAAAAATAACATTTTCAAATTTTATTTTGAAAATGTTATTTTTCATTTGAATATTTATATGAGTAAGTCTTATAAAAAATAAGTATTTTAAATTATAGTGTTAATTAGCAAATTTGCTAATTAAATATTTAATATAATAGTAAAACCCTTTAAGATATTCTTTATTATATCTTAAAGCTTTAGAGTAAACTTTTAATTCTTTGTAATTTCTGGGTTGTTCTAAAGGTGTATCTTTCCAAGGTGTTTTATCCTCATAAGATTTATATAAATTTTTATTAAAGTCATTACAAACATTACTAATAGGAAATGCTATATTCCAAGGTTTGGGATGTGCCGCAAGATGTAAAAGTACAATATTATTAGTATTAATTTTAGAAATATCTAAGCAATTAAATTTATTATTGAAATATTTTATATGATTGTGTAAGACAAGATTTAAAGCATCTTGATCTAAATAACTAAAACGTTTTGGATTTTTATGGATAACATTTAAAACTTTATTAAAAGTATCAAATTCAATCCATTTTTTTATATTAATAGCTAACATACCTGCATTAAAATATATATGATCTTGTAAGTTCAGAGCTTTATTGCGTTTTTTGTTCATTTTAGGAATATCTGATACTGCACCAATAATATAATTATTTAATGGAGTATTAAATAATTCACTTGTATTTTGCAAACAGAGAATATCAGCATCAATGTAATAAAGAATATCAATATCTTTTATTATTAAGGGTAAGAGAAAACGAAAATAAGTAGCAATCGGTAAATGCGTTTGTGTTGGTAAATTAGATAGTTCTTTAGGATCTATTTCATAAATGTATATATCAATTAAATAATCTTTAGCAAGTAGATTGTACTTTTCTTTTGAAGATAATGATAAATTATTAGTAATAATATGAAATGTAAAATTTTGATTAGGATTGTTTATACAAAAAGAAGCAATTGAAGTAGCACAACAACGAGCATAATTATTATCAATACCATATCCAATATGAATAATATTAGAATTATTATCATGAGATAAATAAGTGTATTTTGTTATATTATTAGGTTTATTTTTTAAAGATAACATGGATAGAATCCTTTCAGTTAATTATATAAATATAAAAGTAGATTTGAATGTTTTCGATATAATACTTTTTAAGTTATGGTACAATAATCTTATGGATAATGCAAATAATTTTTATAAAGGAGATAAAATATAATAGATATGAAAGCAGTATTTTTTGATGTTGATGGAACACTGATTGAAGGTACACATCCAGATTATCGTTATATGCGTGAAAACGTGCAAAAAGCGATTCGTAAATTGCAAGAGCAAGGTCATTATGTATTTATTGCTAGTGGTCGTTCACTTGCTTTTCTTGATGAAAAGATAAGAAATTTTGGTTTATATTCCTATAGATAATATAAATATTTTTATCAAAAATAGAGTAGAATGATTTATTTTTATAAGAAATGAGATGAATGTTTTGTAAAAATATAGATTATAAGAAGAACTTAAAGTATTAATAATTAAGAGATGGTGATATATTATGACAAATTGTTCGATTTATCAATTTAATGCTGAATTAAAAGGTTATAAACCAAGAATGTGGCGTCGTTTTCAAGTTTCGGAAGATATTTCTTTAGCAAGGTTAGCATATATTATTATGACTCTTTTTGAAATGAGAGCTAATCATTTGTTTGATTTTGAAATTAGGATTAATTTGAATAAATCTAAATTAATAAAAGAATTAGGAAGAAAAAATATAGAGATACCAAGAAAATCTTTATTAAAGATAATAAAGATAGGATTACCTGATAGTCAAACTAATGAATTAGATGAAAGCATTTATGACTTTAATATTTTTGAAGTGAAGATGAAACAACTTATTACATCAGATATGCCTAAAATTAGATTTAGATATGATTTTGGTGATAATTGGGAAATAAATGTAAAATTAGAAAAAATTATCATAGATGAAGTATTATCGAAAAAGGGTTTACCACGTGTGTTAAAAGGTAAAGGATATGGTATTATTGAAGATTGTGGTGGTGTCAGTGGATTAAAAAGCATTGCTGAAGCCTATAGTGAAAAAAGTGGTGAAGAATATGAAAATTATTGTGAATGGTTATTGGATGATGATATAGATTTAGTATCCTTTGATATAGAAGATATGAATAATAGATTGAAAAAAATTCCAAGAATTTATGAAAAGCTTTATGAAGATGGAATATATCCTACAGAGAAAGAAATAGAATTGATTGAAAGAAATTATTAAAATAAAGGCAGAATTTTTTAGTAATGAGATTTTTTAGTAATGAGGTATGTTATGAAAGCAGTATTTTTTGATGTTGATGGAACTTTGATTGAAGGTACACATCCAGATTATCGTTATATGCGTGAAAACGTACAAAAAGCAATTCGTAAATTGCAAGAGCAAGGTCATTATGTATTTATTGCTAGTGGTCGTTCACTTGCTTTTCTTGATGAAAAGATAAGAAACTTTGGTTTCGATGGCTATGTATTGCTCAATGGTTCGGTTATATTTTTTCATGATAAGATTATTTATAGAGCGCCACTTGAAAAATCTTTTGTAGAAAAAATCACATCTATTTGTGATGAACATGATATGCAGTATAGCTTACAAGGAGATTTTCATACTTATGTAGATAAAAAATTTGAATATCTAATCTATCGTTTAGGGCAATACGGAATTTTTGCTGACCAATTGACTTTCGATTATGATAAAAAAGCTATAGATGTTTATAAATTAGAAATAGATTCACCTAGACATGAAGATAGAAAATATATCATAGAGAATTTGCCTGAAGATATGACTTATGTAGAGGATATGAACCATAATTATTGTCATTTAGAAGTCTATGCTAAAGAAAATTCCAAAGCTACAGGCGCATTAAAGGTTTTAGAATTATTGAATATAGATATAAAAGATAGCTATGCTTTTGGTGATGGAGATAATGATATTGAAATTTTATCTACAGTGGGAATGGGTATGGCAATGGCAAATGGCAGTGTAAAAGCTAGAAATAGTGCTAAAATTGTAGTTCCATCAGTATTTGAAGATGGTGTAGCTTATGGTATTGAAAGATATATTTTAGGTAAATAGGATTTTTTTTATTTATCTAGAATAAGATAGAGAGAATATATTTTATTAATAAATTTTTTTAGAAAAGAGGGATAATATGTTTAAATTGGTGAAATTCTTAGTGATGGTATGTTGTTTTGTGGCGATTAGTGGGTTAAATTTAGCTGTATCTTTTGCTCAAAATCCTAATTTCAATCAAGTTTTATATTGGGACAATTATAGTTTTAGTATCAAAGAAGATGGGGATAAACTCATAATAAAACCTAAAAATTTAGCTATTGTAAATCGCAAGGAAGTTCATGATATCGTAGGATATACTGTAAATGATGTACAGATAGCTGATTTAAACGATGATGGTTATCCCGAAGTTTTAGTTTATTTAACAAATGATGGTAGTGGTAGTTATGGCAATTTAATAGGTTATTCTTCTAATAATGGTAAATCTATGAGCCAAATAGCACTATCACCTATTGAAGACATGAAAGCTTTAGCAAAATATTATCGCGGTCATGATTACATGCAGGTAAAAGGCAATGTATTTACAAGAACATTTCCACTTTATTTAGAAGATGATACAAATGCTAATCCGACTGGTGGCATTTGTGAAATTCAATATAAATTAGTTGATGGTGAAGCTTGCCGAATTTTAAAACTTGTTAAATACACTATTTATAATATTGTAGACGAAAAAGTAATGAAATAATAGACATTTTGCCAAAAAGTAATAAAAGATAGGTTTTACCTATCTTTTATTATTTTTCTCTAAATAACATCATATTTAATTTATATCTATAAGGTTTAATTTTATTATTAATAATTAAGTGTGTGTTAGGAATATTATCTAGTCGATTTTGTATTGTACCCCTAGATTTTTTAGTTGTTTTCATGATTTCTGAGATAGTTGCACCTTCACCAAAAAAAAGAGAAGCTTGTAATAATATAAAATAAATATTTTTGGTAATATCATCACTTATAATAATTTTATCCAGTTTATCTGAATAAGTACTTAATTGAGATAATTTTTTCTGTAAGATATCGATAGCTTCTTTTATAGCTTTATTTAACATTTCTAAGAAGGTTTGTACAAATACAGTTAAATCGCCTCTGTTATATTCATTATCAGTATCTTGAAAGATTTCATAGTATTTTTTTGTATCTTTTTATGATAACAGATAATCTTAGTGCTATTATTTCGTCAAATTCTTTTGCTAAATAATATGAAAATATAAATCTTGCTGTTCGACCATTTCCATCATAAAAAGGATGAAGATATCCAAAAAAATAGTGAAAAATAATTACTCTAATTAAAAATGGTATCTCTTTATCGTTTAATATATTTAAAGCAATAGACATATTATCTATTAGTTTTTCTTCTGGATATACACCTTGGTGTAATATTTTATCTGTAGCAGATGTTATTTCTACAGGATCTTTTCTAAATATTTTTCCATCTGGTTTCCAATCAGAATGTTCTGTTAAGACTTCATCAAGAGCAAATGTATCTTGACATACTCCCCATGCCTAAATGCAGGGGATTCTTGGATACAAACGATACTTG
>ERZ834433.1766-NODE-1766-length-15931-cov-5.438901_pt1 | contig 15931 bp, 11 predicted proteins | sample MGYA00519948_ERZ834433 | MGnify/ENA primary metagenome ERZ834433 (study PRJEB31850, sample SAMEA3708752) | human gut metagenome | biome: human gut; feature: human-associated habitat; material: faeces | place: China | collected 2014 ...
CTCGTTCAGCTCGATGTCGATGATGCCGCCGTCTTCCATAGTAATGCGAACCATAGTTTTAACAATGCTCCTTTTATCATAGCCCGTTTCAGGGTGGGTGCGGCAGATGCTCTGCCGAAGCTCCCCTTTAGTATACCATACCTTTTGCAGAGCGCAACGGCGCAGATGCAACCTTTTTGTAAATTCGTCAAAGTTCCGGGGCCGGGAGCCTGCTTATTCCATCTTCATCCGCTTTGTGATGAGTTGGCCGTTCTGTACTGTGCCGTCCGAGATATAATACTTCCACTCGGTCGAGCCGTCGGACATCAGGTACTCCACAGCAAACACCTGCCCAGCCTGGATTTTTACAGGGTAGTTGTCGGCTGGCAGAATCTCACGGGGTGTCGGCAGCTCCTTGAAGTCCTCGTATGCGTCTTCCAACCGCCAGAACTTTCGGATCTTGTAGCCCTTTACCATCGAAATATCCTGCTCACCGAAATAGGAGGCTGTATAGGTCTTTCCGTTGACTTCCAGCGCGTCGATCCGTTCCGGTTCCTGCGTCAGATCTTTGGTATGGAGATGTTCCCCATAGTTCTCGCTCAACTGTTTTGCCATGCGAAAGTCCGAGTTCCGATACTCCGACTCCACAATATGTGTACTTCCATAGATACCCATGATATCGGTGCGGCGTACCGCTTCCAGCTCCTGATAGATGCGCCGGAAGTTCTCCACCATCCGATCCTCCCGGTATCGGACCGAAGAAGCTTCATCCGTCGCCTTGATCTCATAGTACCGTTTGCCCTGTTCCATGTTTTCCTGCGTACGTTTGTACTCTTCGGTATCCTTCTGCCCGTTGGCTTCCAGATAGGCCAGATACCGCGGCCCGGTGCTTTCCCAGGTATGGCCCACGTCGGTGCCGTGGAACACGGTTTCCGGGTACTGCTCCTTGATCTGTTTCAGAAAATTTTTCATGACCTCGGTGCCGCCTTCTGTGCCTCCCCAGTCCTTGAACTGCAGATCCAGCAATTCATCATCGTCGGCCTGCATCCACAGGTTCAGAAATTGTGCATCCGTATACGGGAATTCCACAAACAGATCCCGCATTCCTTTTTCGTAATACTCGCCCCAGATGTCAAGTTCCCGATTCAAAATCTTCTGATTACTGTGCGTTTCTCCGTAAAGATAGATTTCGCCCTTCGGCCCGTTTTTTACATGGTTCCAGAGCAGCCCTATCAGCAGGGCCGCAATCAGCACGATGGCAGCATATTTCCAGCGTCCGGTCTTTTTTTCTGTTTTCATTCCAATTCCTCTTTCATCTCGGTCATATCCGCCCAGAAGCGTTTGGGGCAGTGGGTCATACGGCCTTTTTCGTTATGGCGGGCCCTGATCTCCAGCGTTTTGTAAAACTGCTTCCACAGGTCCTGAAACTGCTGCTCCCGCTCATCGGGCGGTGGAAGCGTCAGCGGTTCGGTCAGCTCCATGAGCTGAGCCTTGTGGTTCTGGTACAGCAGCACCGCCTGATGGACGGCATCGTAGATCAGGAAGTTCTCCTCCGGGAAGCGGCCGCAGAAATGCCCGCGCAGGAGGGGCAGAATATAGTTTTTGGGGTGGATGACTGCCCCCAGCATCCCATCGTGCTCCTGAAAACGGACAAAGCCCTGAAACTTGTCCACTTCCCAGTCCAGGCTCTGCTTCATCTGGTAGAGGGGAGCCACCTCCGGATGTCCCCGCCGCTTGACGGTGCCCGGCCCCAGTGCAAAGGCCAGGTGCAGGAACCGGATGAGCCGCAGCTCCTTATCCTCCCAGCCCGAGAGAAAATCCCGGGTGACGAGGGATTCCGTCTCTTCGCCCAGCCTAGCGCGGAAGCTGGCAAAGACCCGCCGGGCCTTTGCGCGGTCAGTGGGGATCTCCTTCACAGGGTAGAGGGTAGCCGTCTCCCGCTCCGGGGTCCAGACCGCGAAGGGCAGCTCATGCTGGGCAAAGCTCTCAAACACACAGCAGAGAAAGCCCTCGAAGCTGCCATCATAGAGGTAGACCACGTCGGCATCGTGGAGCTTCCGGGCGGGGCTTACAGGGCTCTGGCCAGACATTGCACTGCCTCCTCCCGCACCATTTTCTGGGCTGTGCGGGGCGGCACGCCCTGCTCCACCAGCCGATCCACGGCGGGCGGGCTGAACATGCTCAGCTGCTCCACCCCGCCGCTGAATACGTTGGGGTCGATGAGTGCCCGGGTGATGCGCTCCCGCCCGGCGCTGCCGCGGCCCGGGTGCGCCCCCGCAAAGCCCCGGCAGGTGATGAAATACTGCGCCCGCTTGAGCACCACGCCCATCCGCTTGAGCTCGTCCAGCCCCAGCGCGGCCTGTTTGCGGGCGTGCCAGATGCGCCGGGCGCTCTTGGGGCCGATGCCCGGCACCCGCAGCAGCATCTCAAAGGGGGCGCGGTTCACGTCCACCGGGAACAGCCCGTAATGCTGCACCGCCCAGTTGCACTTGGGGTCCAGATAGGGGTTGAAGTTGAGGTTGTCCCTGTCCAGAAGTTCCTCTGCCTTGAACTCGTAAAAGCGGAGCAGCCAGTCTGCCTGATAGAGCCGATGCTCCCGCAGCAGCGGCGGCTTGGTATCCAGCGCGGGCAGGCGGGTGTCCTCGGTCACAGGGATGTAGGCGGAGTAAAACACCCGTTTCAGGTGATACTTATTGTATAAGCCTTCCGTTAATTGCAGGATATGATAATCCGTTTCCGGGGAAGCACCCACGATCATCTGGGTGCTCTGGCCCGCCGGGGCAAATCTGGGGGCCCTGCGGTAGAGCGCCACTTCCTCCCGGTTGGCGGCCCCCTCCACCGCGATCTGCTTCATGGGCCGGAAAATGGAGTGCCGCCCTTTGTCCGGAGCCAGCAGGTTCAGGCTGTGCTCACTGGGCAGCTCGATGTTCACGCTCAGGCGATCGGCCAGAAAGCCCAGCTGTTCCAGCAGCTCCGGGCTGGTGCCGGGAATGGCCTTGGCGTGGATGTAGCCGCCGAAACGGTACTCCCCCCGCAGCAGGCGCAGAACCGCCAGCATCCGTTCGGTGGTATAATCCGGGCTCACCAGCACGGCACTGGAAAGGAACAGACCCTCGATGTAGTTGCGGCGGTAGAATTCAATGGTCAGCTCGGCCAGCTCCCGGGGGGTGAAGGTGGCCCGGGGCACATCGTTGGACTTGCGGTTGACGCAATAGCTGCAATCAAAGGAGCAGCAGTTGGTCATCAGCACCTTCAGCAGGCTGACACAGCGGCCATCGGCAGTAAAGGCGTGGCAGCAGCCCGGGGCGTAACAGCTGCCAACCCCGCCCGCTCCTGCTGCCCGGGAAGCGCCGCTGGAGGTACAGGCCACATCATATTTTGCGCTGTCCGCCAGGATCGTCAGCTTATCCATCAGGCTCTGTTCCATGGGACACCTCCGAAAAATGGGTATAAAAAAGAAAGCCATACTGGATGGCTTTTCTTTTTCAGGCGCTGGTGGGGCGTTTTTACCACTTCGCCTTGGTCTCCACCACACGGCCTGCAATGTGCAGGTGGTTGAGCTCCTCGCCCTTGATGACCATTTCCTTATAGGCCGGGTTGAAGGGCTGCAGCACCACGCAGTTGCCGCGCTGGAGGTAGCGCTTGAGGGTGCCCTCGCCCTCGTCGCCGTAGATCAGCACGCCCAGGTCGCCGTTTTCCAGCGTGTCCTGACGGTGCACCAGGGCAAGGTCACCATCGTGGATGCGGGGCTCCATGCTGTCGCCGCGTACAACGAGATAGAAGTAGCTGGAAGGGTCCTTGACCCGGGCATACTCCTTGCCGTAGTCTTCCTCATAGGCCAGCGCGCCGTAGCCCGCCTTGACCGTGCCGATGACAGGGATCAGGCTGTACACATAGCTGCCGAAGAAGCGCTCTTCGGTCTGGCCCTCCGCGGTGGGGTCGAACAGACCCAACAGATAGTCCGCGGTCGTGTCCAGGATCTCCGCCAGCTTTGCCACGGTGGTGGGGTCCGGGGAACTCTTTCCGCTCTCCCATTTTCCCACGGCCTGCTGAGTCACGCCCAACAGGGAAGCAAGCTCCGCCTGGCTCATGTGCTTTTGCTTTCGGCATTGCCGTAACAGCTCCGGAAACGACATTGTTCAACACTCCTCTGCTTGTACCGGGTCCGGTAAGGTTTTATCTGTATTTATTATACAACAAAAGGATGTTTCAGTAAAGAGGGAATCCCGCTTTTTCTCGAAGAAAAGTTGTCGTTCCGCACAAAAATGCGCACAATGAGCGGAAATTTTGATTTTGGGCTTGACAGCGCCGCTGAAATCTGGTAAATTAAATAGGCATTCGGTACGGCGTGTGCGAGTGCCCACGAGGAGAGATGTCCGAGTGGTTTAAGGAAGCAGTCTTGAAAACTGCCGTACGGCAACGTACCGTGGGTTCGAATCCCACTCTCTCCGCCATTTTTTATTGAATAAGTGTAACACACTTTGCTCTGGAGTAGTACTCAAGAGGCCGAAGAGGCGCCCCTGCTAAGGGCGTAGGTCGTCTAAACAACGGCGCGAGGGTTCAAATCCCTCCTACTCCGCCAAGAAAAAGCTCGATGATTCTTTGAAATCACCGGGTTTTTTCCATTTTCAGAAACCAAAAGGCCGCCTCCTCGGAATTCGTTCCGTGAAAGCGGCCTTTCTGTTACAAGATCAGATTCGTCACCACAGCCAGCACGCTCAGGTGCACCGGGTAGAACCAGTAAAACACCTTCTGCATGGCAGGGGTGCAGCGGCCCCGCTGCCCGTTGTAGAACCAGACCAGCACAAAGGCCAGCGGGGCGGTGAGCTCCCAGGCAAACAGCACGGCTCCCACGATGCACTGCCGCTTGCGGTCGCCACGGGTCAGGTACAGCGCGCAGATGATGAGCACGCCGATGCCGTTGTAGTCCGTACAGGCCAGAAGCGCCGCAAGCGTGCAGCCTGCCGCACACAAGAGTCCTTTCCAGCTGGCAGAGCCGTCCGGCTTTTCAAAATGCTTCAGACCTGCCATGGCCAGCACGCCCAGCGCCAGCGTCCAGTAAACGTTCTGCGCACTGGGGTCAAAGGGGGTGCGGAAGAACGCAAGGTCAAAGGGTACCTCGCTCAGAAGGCCGAACAGCACCAGCCGCCCAAGGTAGCCTTTGACGTTGTGGGTGTGCACAAAGCCCTCCACCAGCAAAAAGCAGAACAGGGGAAAGGCCAGCCGCCCGGTGAAGCGCAGCACCATGTCCAGCCGGTATAGCGGGTAGGCGGAAAGGGCGTCCTGCGAGAGGGTGCCGGCGTCCAGCCTGGGCGTAAGGATGCCTGCCTCGATGCAGGACGCGCCGATGTGGTCCACCAGCATGGTGATGCAGGCAATGGTTTTAAGAGCAGTGCCGCTGAAAGTGCGGCGCGGGGAAAGTGCGGTCATAAAAAATACCTCGTTCGGGTCGTTAAAAATCGTTACAGGAACTATAACGGAGGAAAGGCGGCATTTCCTGCAAAAATCGCGGCAAAATCTGCACAGAACGTGCAAAAATCGGGGCAAAATGCTTGACAGAAAAGGCGCGGGATAGTACAATCAAGAAGATAATTGAACTATCTCAAATGAAAGATGAAAAAGATTCACAGAGAATCGGGCGTCTCCGAACCAGTAAAGACGGAAGGAGGCTTTGGGCATGACGCTTTTTTCCTACGAAATTTTTGATGCCGTGGCCCGGCAGGGCAGCTTTAACAAGGCGGCACAGCAGCTGCACCTGACCCCCTCGGCCATCAGTCACGCCATTGCCGTAATGGAGGAGGAGCTGGGCTTTGCCCTGTTCAACCGCGGCAAAAACGGCGTATCCATGACCAGCTACGGCGCTTCCCTGTATCCTTCTATCCGCGATGTGCTCAACAGTGACGAGGCGCTGAAGCAGAGCATCGCCCGCCTGAACGGTCTGGAAAAGGGCAAGGTAAAGCTGGGTGTATTCAACTCGGTGTGCGCATCGCTGCTGCCCGGGCTGCTGAAAAGCTTTGCGGCGCATTATCCGCAGATCGAGATCGAAGTATATCAGGGCACCTACGATGATGTCAAGGAATGGCTGCGCACCGGTCAGGTGGACATCGCCTTCCTCTCCAACAACTGCCGGGAGGAGTTTGTTCTGACCGAGCTGTTCCACGAGCCGCTGCTCTGCATCACCCCCATGGACTGGCCCGAGCCGCCCAACGGCGTGATGACCCCCGCCCTGATGAACGGGCAGAACTTTGTGGTGCAGTGGGATGCCACCGACGCGGAGATGCGTCAGTTCCTCAAGAAGTATTCCATCTCCACGGAGCGCCGCTGCCATGTCATCGATGACCAGTCGAACATTGCCATGGTCGAGGCAGGCCTGGGTATTTCCATCATGCCCCGGATGCTGCTGCGCAACTGCACGGCAGCGGTCAAGATCTACCCCATCGAGCCCGAAGAGGACCGGGTGGTGGGTCTGGCCGTCCAGCGTCCCACCGCCATGGCTCCCGCCGTGGAGCAGATGTTCCACCACATCGTGGAGTGCTGCAAGGATCTGGACTGAACAACAGTGTAACATAACGGGCCGGTGTGCGCAACACCGGCCCGTTTTTTGCCGCCCGGAAAACTTTGGATTGTATCCCCGCCCGGGATACGGTATACTAAGAAAAAATCCATTCTGGTTTTTGAGGGGAAAAATTATGGATCGAAGAAGTTTTTGCAAGGTGCTGGGGTTTGCGGCCGGCAGCACTCTGCTGCCCGGGCTGATGGTCCGGGCCGCCGGGCAGAGCTCCGTGGGACGCGCAGTACCGGATGGCCGCTACGCCATTGGCATCCGCAGTGACCTGAGCGGCTGCGACCTGACCCACACGTTCTATTATTCCGACAGCTTTTTCACCCACCCGGCCACCCAATATGACCACCAGCTGGCACTGGCAACGCTGGGTCTGGTCTGCGCTGCGGCCAACACCATAGCCAGCGATGCGGAATACTGGGTCAACGGCTCCGTGGGGCGGGAAGCCCACATTGCTGCCGCCTACGAGGCTCTGGGCTTCGGGGACGCGCTGTTCTGCAATTACGACCTTGACACCGGCCGGGCCGGGGACTTTGTGGGCTATTCGCTGGCCCGCAAGACCCTGACCCTGGACGGCCAGCGCACCACCCTTGTGGCGCTTATCCTGCGGGGCGGCGGCTACGGCGGCGAGTGGGCCAGCAACTTTCACATAGGCGATACCAGCGCGCACACCGGCTTTGTCACGCCTGTGGCGGCGGTGTTTGCGTCCCTCAAGGCCTATCTGGCCCGGGCAGGGCAGGGCGGTGCCTTCAAGCTCTGGCTGGGCGGCTACAGCCGCGGCTCCATCATTGCAAATCTGCTGGCGGCAAAGATTGCCCGGGAGCTGCCCCAGCTGGGGCGGGAGAACATCTATGCCTACGGCTTTGCGGTGCCTGCGGCCCTGACTGCCGCTGACCGGCCTGACCTGCAGCAGGATTTCGATGCCAACCACGCCCCGGACGGCACCCTGCTGGAAAGCTGGCCCGAGAGCAACATCTTCAGCATCATTTCCAGCGGCGATGCGGTGGCCCGGGTGCTGCCCGCTGCCTGGGGCTACCACCGCAACGGCTGTGACCGCTTTCTGCCCGCCACCCGGAATGCCGAAGAACTGGCCGACCTGGACGCGCTGGGGGCGGAATTCGGCCCCACACCGCTGGTGGTCAGCAGCCTTGCCACCGCCGAGGACACCAGTGCCCTCATCGACATCGTGGCCAAGTTCTGCGTTTCCCGGGAAAATTTCCACCAGAAGTACGAAACCGCCATCATGGACATGATCCAGTGTGCCTTTATCCGCTCCGAAAAAGAGGTGGTCGAGGGCTACATCCTCAGCGACGGTGAGATCGTGGAGCGGCTGCAGACCCTTTCCCACATGAAAGAGATCGATTACTGGCAGATTGTGGGCAGCGTCTGGGCCGCCTCCACCATGAGCCGGCCCATCCTTGAGCGGTACGGCCAGAACGTGCCCCTGCTGGCCCGGCAGATCCTGATCCCGGTGCTGGCGGTCGGCCTGTGCTACGGCATCGAGACCGATGTGGTGCAGATGGTGGCCCAGTACATCATCCGCCTGCTCACCGCCCGGGGCGAGCTGGACAGTGTTCTGCGCGCGGCGTTCTGCCACCACCCGGAAAACTACATCTCCCTGATGGAATACTACACCCCCGAGGAGCACGGCATGGAGCCCTTTACCAGAAGATGATTCACTTTTCTTCACCTTCCGCCTGAAATCTCTCCACCGGTGAAACGCCTGCGATTCGTTGAAATCCCGCTTTCTCTATGTTACACTTGAGTTTATCAATTGGAAAAGAGGAAAAAAACATGGAAACTCACCACAAGCGCAGCGCGTTTTCCGGCAAACTCGGATTCGTGCTGTCCGCCGCCGGTGCGTCGGTCGGGTTGGGAAACATCTGGCGCTTCCCGTATCTGGCCGCAAAATACGGCGGCGGCATTTTTCTGCTCATCTACATCCTGCTGGCTGTCACCTTTGGCTACACCATGATCATTGCCGAAACGGCGCTGGGCCGGATGACCCGCAAAAGCCCGGTGGGCGCTTACAGCCATTTTGGCAAGGGCAAGGGGCTGGCGTTCGGCGGCTGGATCAACGCCGTCATCCCCATCCTGATCGTCCCCTATTATTCGGTCATCGGCGGCTGGGTCATCCACTATCTGGCCCAGTATCTTACCGGCCATGGCAGCGCGCTGGCATCGGACGGGTATTTCTCCGGCTTCATCTCCAACGGTCTGCTGGCCGAGATCTCGTTCCTGCTGTTCGCCTTTATCACGCTGGGCATCATCTTTGCGGGCGTGCGCAACGGTGTGGAGCGCGTTTCCAAGGTGATGATGCCGGTGCTGGTGGTGCTCTCGGTGGTCATTGCCGTCTACTCGGTCACACGGCCCGGAGCACTGGCAGGCGTAAAGTATTTTCTGGTGCCCAACCCGGCCAACTTCTCGTGGATGACCGTCGTCACGGCCATGGGGCAGATGTTCTACTCGCTGTCCATCGCCATGGGCATTCTTGTCACGTTCGGCTCCTACATGAAGAAGGATGTCTCGATTGAGGAATCCACCGAGCACGTCGAGATTTTCGACACGCTCATCGCCGTCATGGCGGGCCTGATGATCATTCCGGCGGTGTTTGCGTTCTCCGGCGGCGATCCCGACACGCTGCAGGCCGGCCCCGCGCTGATGTTCATTACGATCCCGAAAGTCTTTGCCAGCATGGGGCTGGGCACGGTGGTGGGTGTGCTGTTCTTTGTGCTTGTGCTGTTTGCAGCGGTCACCAGCTCGATTGCCCTGACCGAGAGCGCCGTCTCAACGTTTGAGGATGAGTTGGGCTGGAACCGCAAAAAGGCCACGGTGCTCGTCGGCGTCATCATGGTGGCGCTGGGCACGCTGTCCAGCCTGGGCTATGGCCCGCTGGCGGGGGTCACGATCATCGGGATGCAGTTCCTCGACTTCTTCGACTTCCTGACGAACTCGGTCATGATGCCGATTGCGGCCATTGCGACCTGTCTGCTCGTCTCCCGCGTCATCGGCGTGGACAAGATCGAGCAGGAGGTTGAGCTGGACGGCCAGCCCTTCCGCCGCAAGAGGATTTTCCGCTTTATGATCCGCTGGCTCTGCCCGGTCTTTGCCGCCGTCATTCTGGCAAGCTCGGTGGCCAATGCGTTTGGAATCATTAAAATGTGACAGAAAAGGACCGTCTCCGGGTGTGGAGACGGCCCTTTTTGCTTTTATTAGGGATGCAGGGCAAGGCTCTGCGGGCGGATATAGAATCCGCCCCTACGGCCTCCGAGGCCGCAGGCACCCGCAGCCTGTCGAAAAGTGCATCGCAGGGGCGAGCACTGCTCGCCCGCAGAAGCGTTGCGGCAGCCGGAGCGCTGTCGGGCCGTCGGGGGCACCTCGCCCTGCGATGCTTCTATTTCTTCTCCGGCTTGTACCGCAGCACCTTCTCCGAAAAATGCCTTGTAAAGAACTGCACGAACGGTCCTAACCCGAAGGCGCAGATCAGGGTGCCCAGCCCGATCAGTCCGCCCAACAGGAAGGCAAGCACCGCACACAGCGCATCGGTGAACACGCGGCAGCCGAAATAGGGGACAGGCAGCCGGTCTGCCAGCATCAGCGAGAGCGCGTCATACGGCGCGACGCCTAAATCCGCCGTCTGGTACAGCGAGCACCCCAGCGCGATGACCAACACCGCCACAGCGACCCAAAGCAGCTGCACCGGCAGCGTGTCGGCAGAGCCAAAGACGGCGGTCATCGCATCGCCGGTAAACGTGACGATGAACCCGATGCAGAAGCTGTTGATGATGGTGCCAAGCCCGATGTACCGCCGCCCCCAAAGCAGCTGCGGCACGAAAAGGCAGAGGTTCATCAGCACATTCTCGATGCTGAACGGCAGGCCGACCAGCTCCGCCAACCGCAGGTTCAGCGCACTGATGGAGTCGTTGCCCAGACGCGAGAACTTGAACACCGCAATGCCGATGCCGATGATGACGACGCCCGCAATCATGCCAAGGATGCGCCGCAGGGTGATTTTCTGGCCGAGAAGATTCATGTGCAAAACGCCTTTCCAATTACAATAAGGATTCTGTATAGTACTATCCCGTAAAACACCCCGTCTGTCAAGAGACAACCTGTTTAAAATATCACACCCAACCTTGTGAAAACTGCCAAAAACCGCACCCTGTAACCGCTGTACCGAATTTGTCAAGCGCAGGGAAACGGTGCAAAATCAGCAAATTGCCGAAATTTTGTTACACCCGCCCGGGCGTTCGATAGAACGGAAAAACTTCATAAAAAAGCCGAAAAACCCTTGACAGCAAGCCATTTACCCTGTATACTAAAACAGTATCACAAAAATGGAATAGAGCGCCCTAAAGGAATTTTGCAAAATCTGTAAAATCAAAAAGTTTGTGAAAAACGACGAATATGCCGCAGTTTCACAGCCGCCTTTCGGGTCGCTTTCGCCAACTTTGTCAATCTATGGAATAGGAGTGGTCGCGTTTTATGGTAAAGGTCAAGCCCGTACAAAACGGCAGAACGACCCGCATGAGCTTTTCCCGCATCAACGAAGTGATTGGTATGCCCAATCTGATCGAGATCCAGAAAAACTCTTACAACTGGTTCCTGGAGGAGGGCCTGCATGAGGTCTTCCACGACATTGCCGCGATCGAGGACTACACCGGCAACCTCGTGCTGGAGTTCGTCGATTACCGGCTGGACAAGAACCCCAAGTATTCTATTAAAGAATGCAAAGAGCGGGATGCCACGTATGCGGCACCCCTGTACGTCACGGCCCGTCTGTTCAACAAGCAGACCGGCGAGGTGAAGGAGCAGGAGATCTTCATGGGCGACTTCCCGCTCATGACCGACGCCGGTACCTTCATCTCCAACGGTGCCGAGCGTGCCATCGTCTCCCAGTTGGTCCGTTCTCCCGGCGTTTTCTACGGCTCCAGCAAGGACCGTACCGGCAAGGACCTGTTCACCGCCACCATGAACCCCAACCGCGGCGCCTGGCTGGAGTATGAGACGGACTCCTCTGACGTTTACTACGTCCGTATCGATAAGAACCGCAAGCTGCCCGTTACCACGCTGCTGCGTGCCCTGGGCCTGTCCACCGATGAGCAGATCAAGCAGTTCTTCGGCGATTCCGAGCCGAAGATCAACGCCTCTCTCGAGAAGGACATCACCCACAACACCGAGGAGGGCCTGCTCGAGGTCTACCGTAAGCTGCGCCCCGGTGAGCCCCCGACGGTGGAAAACTCCCGCGCACACCTGAACAACCTGTTCTTTGACCCGCGCCGTTACGACCTGGCTCGTTTTGGCCGCTATAAGATGAACAACAAGCTCAGCCTGACCCGCCGCATTGCCGGTTATAAGGCTGCCGAGGACATCATCGCCCCGCTGACTGGCGAGCTGCTGGCCGCCAAGGGCGAGAAGATCAACATGGCCAAGGCCGAGGAGATCGATAACGCCGGTGTTACCCGCGTTACCATCCTTGTTGAGAAGAAGGGCGAGGAGCCCCGTCCGTTCATTGTCATCTCCAACGGCTGCGTCAACGCCCAGAACTTCTTCAGCTTCGACGTCGAGGCCGAGGCCGGTGTCAATGAGCGCGCCAACTTTGCCGAGATCCGCAAGATCCTCGACACCACCTCCGATGTGGAGGAGCAGAAGGAGCTGCTGCGCCAGAACCACGATGTTCTGATCAGCCGCACCGTCACCGTCGATGACATCTTTGCCTCCGTCAACTACCTGCTGGGCCTTGATCACGGCATCGGCACCACCGATGAGATCGACCATCTGGGCAACCGCCGCGTCCGCAGTGTCGGTGAGCTGCTGCAGAACCAGTTCCGCATCGGCTTCTCCCGCATGGAGCGCGTCATCCGTGAGCGCATGACCCTGCAGAGCCAGGATCAGAGCGTTATCACCCCGCAGGCACTGATCAATATCCGTCCTGTGGTTGCCGCCATCAAGGAGTTCTTCGGCTCCTCTCCGCTGTCTCAGTTCATGGACCAGAACAACCCTCTGGCCGAGCTGACCCACAAGCGCCGTCTGTCTGCTCTGGGCCCCGGCGGTCTGAGCCGTGACCGCGCAGGCTTCGAAGTCCGCGACGTTCATTACAGCCACTATGGCCGTATGTGCCCCATTGAGACCCCTGAAGGCCCCAACATCGGTCTGATCTCCTATCTGGCATCCTACGCCAAGATCAACGAGTACGGCTTCGTTGAGGCTCCCTACCGCAAGGTCAAAAAGACTTACGACGAAAACGGCAAGCTGATCGATCAGGTCGTTACCGATGAAGTGGAGTATATGACCGCTGACGTTGAGGACGAGTACGTTGTTGCTCAGGCCAACGAGCCTCTGGATGAGACCAAGCACTTCATCCGTCCCCGCGTTTCTGCCCGCCGCCGCGACGACATCCTGGAAATCGATGCCGATAAGGTCGATTATATGGACGTTTCGCCCCGAATGATGGTCTCTGTTGCGACCGCCTGCATCCCCTTCCTGGAGAACGATGACTGTAACCGTGCTCTGATGGGCTCCAACATGCAGCGTCAGGCAGTGCCTCTGATGGTCACCCAGCAGCCCATCGTGGCTACCGGTATGGAATACAAGGCTGCCACCGACTCCGGCACCGCTGTTCTGGCAAAGAACGACGGTATCGTTGAGAAGATGGATGCCGACCACGTCACCGTCCGCAATGCACAGGGCGGCGTGGACAATTACCCGCTGGTCAAGTTTGCCCGCTCCAACGCAGGCACCTGCATCAACCAGCGCCCCATCGTTGAGGTGGGCGAGAGCGTCAAGGCCGGTCAGGTGCTGGCCGACGGCCCCGCAATGCGCAACGGCGAGATCTCTCTGGGTAAGAACGCCCTGATCGGCTTTATGACCTGGGAGGGCTACAACTACGAGGACGCTGTCCTGCTGAACGAGAAGATCGTCCGCGAGGATGTGTACACCTCGATCCATATTGAAGAGTACGAGACCGAGTCCCGTGACACCAAGCTCGGACCTGAGGAGATCACCCGTGATATCCCCAACGTCTCCGAGGATGCCCTGAAGGATCTGGACGAGCGCGGCATCATCCGCATCGGTGCCGAGGTCAAGAGCGGCGACATCCTGGTCGGCAAGGTCACCCCGAAGGGTGAGACCGAGCTGACCGCTGAGGAGCGCCTGCTCCGCGCCATCTTTGGCGAGAAGGCCCGCGAAGTCCGTGATACCTCTCTGCGCGTGCCCCACGGCGAGTACGGCATCATCGTGGATGTCAAGGTCTTTACTCCTGAAAACAGCGATGAGCTGCAGCCCGGTGTCCGCGAGGTCGTCCGCTGCTACATCGCTCAGAAGCGTAAGATCAGCGTCGGCGATAAGATGGCAGGCCGTCACGGCAACAAGGGTGTTGTTTCCCGCATTCTGCCGCAGGAGGATATGCCCTTCCTGCCCGACGGCACCCCGCTGGACATCGTGCTGAACCCCCTGGGCGTTCCTTCCCGTATGAACATTGGTCAGGTGCTGGAAGTCAACCTGGGCTACGCTGCCAAGGCATGCGGCATCAAGGTTATGACCCCCGTGTTCGATTCCGCGCGTGAGAACGACATCGGCGATACCTTCGACACCGCCCGTGAGCTGTGGCACGGTGAGAATGCTCCCGCATATCCCACCAAGCTGCCCAAGATCATGGGTGAGAAGGGCCACATCATCGACTTCTCCAAGATCGAGCTGGACCGTGATGGCAAGACCACCGTTTACGATGGCCGTACCGGCGAGAAGTTCGATAACCGCGTTACCGTTGGTTATATGTACTACCTCAAGCTGCATCACCTGGTCGATGATAAGATCCATGCCCGTTCCACCGGCCCCTACTCTCTGGTCACCCAGCAGCCTCTGGGCGGCAAGGCTCAGTTCGGCGGTCAGCGCTTCGGCGAGATGGAAGTCTGGGCTCTGGAAGCTTACGGTGCCGCTTACACCCTGCAGGAGATCCTGACCGTCAAGTCCGATGACGTTGAGGGCCGTGTCAAGACCTATGAGGCCATTGTCAAGGGCGAACCCATCCCGCAGCCCGGCATTCCCGAGTCCTTCCGCGTTATGCTGAAGGAGCTGCAGTCTCTGGGTATGGACGTTGTGGTCCAGGACAAGGACGGCAACGAGATCGATATGCGCCAGAACTTCGACGACGAAGAGACCGGCTTTGATATGCGTGATGTTGCAGGTTCCGAGACTGTTACCAACGAGAATGAGCTGCTGAACGATTACACCATCAAGGATGCTGACGCAGGCTTCGATGATCCTTCTGTGCTGGAAGATGACAACTCCGGCAGTGCGGCTCCCGCTTCCGACGAAGTGGATTTTTAACTAGAGATTAAGAAAGGGTTCGTTTCATGGAAAACAACGTTTTCGATTCCATTAAAATCGGCCTGGCTTCTCCGGAGCAGATCCGCAACTGGAGCTACGGCGAGGTCAAGAAGCCTGAGACCATCAACTACCGCACCCTGAAGCCGGAGCGCGACGGCCTGTACTGCGAGCGCATTTTTGGACCTACCAAGGACTGGGAGTGCCACTGCGGCAAGTACAAGCGCATCCGCTATAAGGGCAAGATCTGCGACCGCTGCGGCGTCGAGGTGACCAAGGCCAAGGTCCGCCGTGAGCGTATGGGCCACATCGAGCTGGCCGCTCCTGTGAGCCACATCTGGTACTTCAAGGGCATCCCCAGCCGCATTGGCCTGATGCTGGACATCAGCCCCCGCCTGCTGGAGAAGGTTCTGTACTTTGCAAGCTATATCGTTACCAATCCCGGTCTGACCCCGCTGGAAAAGAAGCAGCTGCTGACCGAGAAGGAATACCGTGAGATGCGTGAGCGCTACGGCGATGAGTTTGAGGCATCCATGGGTGCTGAGGCCATCCAGGAGCTGCTGAAGGAGATCGATCTGGATCAGCTGAGCGCTGAGCTGACCGCTGAGGTGGAAAAGTCCTCCGGCCAGAAGAAGGTTCGCATCCTGAAGCGTCTGGAGGTCGTGGAGGCATTCCGCATTTCCGGCAACCGCCCCGAGTGGATGGTCATGGACGTGCTGCCCGTGCTGCCCCCCGATCTGCGCCCCATGGTCCAGCTGGACGGCGGCCGTTTTGCCACCTCCGACCTGAACGACCTGTACCGCCGCGTGATCAACCGCAACAACCGTCTGCGCCGCCTGCTGGAGCTGGGAGCTCCCGACATCATCGTGCGCAACGAGAAGCGGATGCTGCAGGAAGCAGTTGACAGCCTGATCGACAACGGCCGCCGCGGCCGCCCGGTCACCGGCCCCAACAACCGTGCCCTGAAGAGCCTGTCCGATCTGCTGAAGGGCAAGCAGGGCCGCTTCCGCCAGAACCTGCTGGGCAAGCGTGTTGACTACTCCGGCCGTTCCGTTATCGTCGTCG
>ERZ834433.1771-NODE-1771-length-15921-cov-4.319362_pt1 | contig 15921 bp, 13 predicted proteins | sample MGYA00519948_ERZ834433 | MGnify/ENA primary metagenome ERZ834433 (study PRJEB31850, sample SAMEA3708752) | human gut metagenome | biome: human gut; feature: human-associated habitat; material: faeces | place: China | collected 2014 ...
GAAGAAAATGATCGAGACTTTCTTTCGCCGCTGCGGCGGCGAAACTCTGCGAGGCTTTTGCTGCATCCTTTGTTCGGCGCAGCGCGGCTTTGAAAAACCGCCCCGCAAGTCATAGGACTTGCGGGGCGGTGTGGATTTTTGCCTGCAGTCAATGTGCGTTCCGGCTGCGGCCGGCGCTCACTTCCAGCGCCACGTGAACGGCACGAACAGCAGCAGCAGCGGGAAGATCTCCAGACGGCCGAGCAGCATGCAGATCATGAGCACGATCTTGCTCAGCGGCGAGAAGATGGCAAAGCTTCCGGTCGGTCCGACAAGGGAGAGCCCTGGCCCGACGTTGGACAGGCACGAGAGTGCGGCGGTGAAATTCGTCGTGAAGTCCAGCCCGTCGAGCGACACGATCAGCCCGGCGATGAGCAGGATGATGATGTAGAACGTGAAGAACGTCATGGCGTTGTAGACCGTCTGCCCGTCGACCGGCTTGCCGTCGAGGCGGACGTTTTCCACGCAGCGCGGGCGCAGCATTTTCTTGACCTCGATCGTGCAGGATTTGAACAGCAGCATCACGCGCGAGACTTTCAGACCGCCGGCGGTGCTGCCGGCGCAGCCGCCGACAAACATCAGCAGCACGAGCAGGAACTTGGAGTATTCCGGCCAGAGATTGAAGTCCGCGGTGGCAAAGCCGGTCGTAGAGATGATCGATGTGACCTGGAAGAACGAATAGCGCAGCGCATGGCCGACGCCGCCGTAGAGATTGCGGATGTCAAATGCGATCGTGATGACGGAAAAGGCGATCACACCGAGGAACCAGCGCAGCTCCTCGTTGCGCAGTGCGGTGCGGATGTTGCCGAGCAGAATGAGGTAATACAGGCTGAAGTTGACGCCGAAGAGTATCATGAACACGCCCACGACGATGTCGATATAGGCGCTGTTGTAGTAGCCGATGCTCAGCGCGCGCGTGGACAGGCCGCCGGTGCCGGCGGTGGCGAACGCGTGCAGCAGCGCATCGTAAAAGCTCATGCCGCCGGCGATGAGCAGAACCATCTCCACGAGCGTGAGCGCGATGTACAGCAGGTAGAGGATGGAGGCAGTCTTGCGGATGCGCGGCACGAGCTTGCCGACCGTCGGGCCGGGCACCTCGGCGCGCATGATGTGCATCGACCGGTTGCCGCTCATGGGCAGCACGGCCAGCACGAACACGAGGATGCCCATGCCGCCGATCCAGTGCGTGAACAGCCGCCAGAACATGCCGCCGCGGGTCATTTCCTCCGGAGCCGTGACGACGCTGGCGCCGGTCGTGGTCAGACCCGAGATCGTCTCAAACAGGGCGTCGATGTAGTTCGGGATGTCGCCCGTGAGCACGAACAGCAGCGCGCCGAACAGCGACATGGCGATCCACGACAGGCCGACGATCAGAAAACCGTCGCGCGCGGTCATGCCGCCGGATTTTGCGCGCACGCGCCACATGACCAGCCCGATGCCGCCGGTGACGGCGATCGTGATCAGAAACGGCGCCGGCGTCTCTCCGTATGCCAGAGCTGCGACCATCGGCAGAAGCATCAGCGCCGCCTCGATGCACAGCACGCGGCCGATGACCTGCCCGATCATTCGAAAATTCATGGTGTTGTCCTCTTTATATCATGATGAACTGTTGCGTAATAAAATATTATACGCCGTTTCACCCAATTTGTGAAGTCCCGAACGCTCAGAACATCCCGAGGGATTTGAACAGAAAGACCCACAGAAACATCGTCAGCATGCTCACGGCCGAGGTCACGACGACGGTGTCGCCTGCAAGCTCGGCGTCGCCGCCCATCTGCTGCGCCATGGTGAAGGAGTTGACGGCGGTCGGTGAGGCGAACACACCCAGCAGCGACACGAACGCCGCATCCCGGAAGCCGAGCAGCGCGCCGAGCCCCAGAAACAGCCCCGGGAACACGATGAGCTTTGCCGCCACGACGGCCGTGAGCTCGCGCGCATAGCGCCGCAGACCGGAGAACTGGAAAAACGCGCCGAGCAGAAACAGCTGCAGGGGCGATGCGATGCCGCTCACGCTCTGCACCGTCTTTTCCAGGATGTACGGCAGGCGGATCTTTGCCGCCAGCGCCAGCACGCCGAGCACGGAGGCGATGACGAGCGGGTTTTTTGCGATCTGGCCGAGGATGTGCAGCGGCTTCGGCTTCTGGCCGCGAAATACCTCCAGCACAATGATGGACATCATGTTGAAGATCGGCACGATGATCGCGATCAGGATCGAGACCGTGCCGAGCTGATCCGCGCCGAGCAGCGCCGTCGCCACGGGGATGCCCATGATGACGTAGTTGCTGCGGAACATGCCCTGGATCATCACGCCGCGGCGCTCCGGCAGCTTCTCCGTGAGCAGCGTGTAGCCGAGCGCCAGCGCGAACGACACCAGCACGCCGCCGACGGCGTAGGCGATCAGCAGCGGATCAAACGAGCCGGACAGATCGGAGCAGTATACATTATAAAACAGCAGGCACGGCAGAAAGATGCGGAAGGCGATCTTGTTGATGTTCAAGATCTCCTCCCGGCGGATCCAGCCGAGACAGCGCGCGCCGTAGCCGAGCGCCATCACGAGGAACATCGGCAGGATCGCGTTGACAGAAATGATGAGATTCTCCATTCGCATACCACCTTCGGGGAAAATTTAGAAAACCGGAGAAAACCGGCGAAAAAACGAGTATTTTATAGTTTACTCCCACCGTAGGCAAATTGCAAGGGTGCAGGTTGCTGCGCGGCATGAAATGTGATATAATTCTTCCGTTTGATTTTTTTCACGCGGGAGGTACTGCGTAATGACCATAGAAGAGGCACGGACGTTGATCCGCGGCGTCGAGTGGCGCGGCTCTCGTCCGGGATTGTCGCGGGTGCGCGAGCTGCTGCACCGCATCGGCGACCCGCAGGACACGCTGCAGTTCGTGCACATCGCGGGCACGAACGGCAAGGGCAGCACGGCGGCGATGCTCGCGGCCGTTTTGCAGGCAGCGGGCTATACGACGGGGCTGTTCACGTCCCCGTTTCTCGAGCAATTCGCCGAGCGCATGCAGGTAAACGGCCAGCCGATCCCGGACGCGGAGCTTGCTGCCGCGTGCGAGACGCTGCAGCCGTGCATTGCGGCCATGGACGACCAGCCGACGGAGTTTGAGCTCGTGACGGCGGCGGCCATGCTCTGGTTTCAGCGCCGCGGCTGCGACATCGTGGTGCTCGAGGTCGGGCTCGGCGGCCGGCTGGACGCGACGAATGTCATCGGCGCGCCGGCGTGCGCCGTCATCACGAACATCGGGCTGGACCACACGGAGATCCTCGGCGACACGCTCGCGCAGATTGCGCGCGAGAAGGCGGGCATCCTCAAGCCCGGAACGCGCGCCGTCAGCTATCCGCAGGTGCCGGAGGTGCGCGCGGTGCTGCGCGGGACGTGCGCCCGGCTGGGCATCCCGCTCACGGAGGCGGACGCGGACGCCATCGAGCCGCTGCGCGACAGCGTCGACGGGCAGACCTTTTCCTATCGCGGCGCGGTGTACGACCTGCCGCTGCTCGGCAGGCATCAGCTGCGCAATGCGGCCGTCGCGCTCGAGACGGTGGCGGCGCTGCGCACGCGCGGCTGGCGCATCCCGGACGCGGCCGTGCGCGCGGGTCTGGCGCAGGTGCGCTGGCCGGCGCGGTTCGAGGTGCTGCGGCGCGCGCCGTGGTTCGTGCTCGACGGCGGGCACAACCCGCAGTGCGCGCAGACGGTGGCGGACAATCTCGCGCGCTATTTCCCCGGCCGGCGCATCACGCTGCTCGTGGGCGTGCTCGCGGACAAGGACTATCCCGATCTGATCGCGCAGCTCGACCCGTATGCCGCGGCCTACATCGCGGCCACGCCGCTCTCGCCGCGCGCGCTGCCGGCGGAGGAGCTTGGGGCGTATTTGCAGCGCTTCGGGAAACCGGTGACGGTCTGCCCCGACCCCGCGCAGGCTACGGCGCGCGCGCTCGCGCAGGCAGGGGAGGACGATGTCATCTGCGCAGTCGGCTCGCTGTACATGGCGGGCGCGATCCGAACCTATCTGCGGAGGGAACACGATGAGAATTCTGGGCATTGATTACGGCGACGCGCGCATCGGGCTCGCGCTCTCGGATGCCTCGGCCACGCTGTGCGGCCGGGCGTGGACGCTCACGGAGTGGAATCTGGAGCGTGCGGTCGCGGCGATCGCGGACGTGGTGCACGCCGAGGGCGTGGAGCGCATCGTGCTCGGCCTGCCGAAAAACATGGACGGCACCGAGGGCCCGCGCGCGGAAAAGAGCCGCGCGGTCGCGCAGCGGCTCACCGAGGCGACGGGGTTGGAGGTCGTGCTCTGGGATGAGCGGCGCAGCTCCATCGAGGCGCACGGCATCCTGCACGCCAACGGCCGCAAGGAGAAAAAGCACCGCCAGACGGTCGACGCCGTGGCGGCGAGCCTGATCCTGGAGGGCTACCTCGGCACGCTGCACTGAGGCGGGAGGCGAGACGATGCGCAAGAGAAATATCGCGGTGCTGCTGCTCACGGCGCTGCAGCTCGCGGGCCTGACCGGCTGCGCGCGGCGGGGCGACACGTCGGGCGTTGAGATCGTCGTGGGTGCGTCGGAGCAGTTTTCCGACGAGGACATCCGCGGCGCGATGGACGCTGCCATGCGCGCGTTTCACCGCGGGCACAGCGGCTGCGCCATGGTGCGTCTGACGTACAACGAGGCGTACCGGACGTGCTGGCTGGCTGGCGCGGGCGCGCAGGACGACGGCAACACGATCGTGCTGCTTGCGAGCGTGTATGCGTGCGACCCGGGGCGGCGCAGCGGCCTGACCGCCGGCGAGACCTATACCGACTGGCCCATCGTGCTCGAGCGGCGCGGCAGCGGCTGGCACGTGGTCAGCAGCGGCTATTGAAAATGTAACAAGGGCGGACGCCATATGGCGTCCGCCCTTGCTTTTGTGTTCGCTTCACATTTCCTCGACGGTCAGAATGTCCGTCAGCGCGGTCAGATCGTTGCGCAGGTCGCCGGGCCGCAGCGGGGCGCGGCTGTGGATGGGGATGAGCGCGCAGTAGTGGTGCGGCGCGTCGGGGGCGTCGCTGTCCGCAATGCGGCTGATCTCGAGATTGTCGATGCGGATGCTGCGCTCGCGCAGCAGGGCGAGCACGGACTCCATGCACACGGCGTGCGCGTACTCAATGTAGAGCGTGAGATCGGTGCTCTTGCTCGTGAGCCGGAACTCCAGCCGGACGAGCACCGCCTCGACCAGCAGCACGACGGCCGTGGCGAAGATGGCACACTCGACGTAGCCCGCGCCGCAGACAAGGCCGATGATGGCCGCGGCCCAAAGCCCGGCGGCGGTGGTCAGACCCTTGACGCGCTTGTCGCGCGTGACGATGATCGTGCCCGCGCCGACAAAGCCGATGCCGGAGATGACCTGCGCGCCGAGACGCGCGATGTCGTTATACAGGTGCTGGAAGAGCAGGTACTGGCTCGTGAGCGTGGTGATGGCGGCGCCGAGGCAGATGAGAATGTGCGTGCGGAAGCCCGCGGGACGGCGCTTGACCTCGCGCTCTGCGCCGATCAGCCCGCCGCAGACGACGGCCAGCGTCAGACGGGCGAGAATCGCCCAGAAGGTCATATCACGGATGGGATCAAAACAATGCAGCATGGTACAGCCTCCTTTCTCAGATCTCTTCGATGAGGATGACGCCCTCGAGCGCCGACAGCTCGGCCAGCAGCTCAGGGTGGTCGCGCCGCTCGGGCAGGATGGCGCTGAACTGGCACAGGAAGCTCGCCAGCGGGCCCGTGCCGTTGCGGTTGACGGCAAAGTCGAAAATGCGGATGTTCTCGTCGTGCAGATGCGCGACGATCGCGCCGAGGTGCTCCATGCGCTCGATCTCGAGGCTGATGTTGATGTGGTGCGCCCGGCGGGTGAGCTTTTGCTCCAGCGGCGGCAGCAGGTACATACAGGCCGCCATGTAGGCGATGCAGATGAACGCGCAGGAATAAAACCCCGCGCCGATGGCAAGACCGAGACACGCGCTCGCCCAGAGTCCGGCGGCGGTGGTCAGGCCCTTGACCTGCTGGCGGGCGGTGATGATGATCGTGCCCGCGCCGAGAAAGCCGATGCCCTTTGCGGCCTCGGCGCCGAAGCGCGACACGTCCTGCGTCGCGCCGATGCTCTCGGCGAGCGCGCGCCACGGTCCGTGGAGCATCTGGTCGAGCTGCAGGCTCAGCAGCACGGTGAGCGTCGCGCCGAGCGCCGTGAGCATATAGGTGCGAAAGCCGGCGGGGCGGTTTTTGCGCTCGCGCTCAAGCCCGATCAGCCCGCCGCAGAGCACGGCGAGGAGGATGCGCAGCATCATCGTGACGATATTCAGTTCACGCAGGTAGGAGAGTACAGACGCCATGGGTGCGCTCCTTTTTTCGTTTTTGTCACAGGCCGGTGCTGCGCGGCTTGCCGGTGCTGCCGCGCACGATCAGGCGGCTGCGGTATTCCACGCGGTTGATCGGCTGATCCTCCCGATTGTTCAGCCCGCCCTCAATGCGCTCGAGCAGCAGGTTGAAGGCGCTCTTGCCGTGGTTGAATGTGTAGTTTTCCACACTTGTGAGCTGGATGCGCTGATAGCCCGAGGTCGTGACGTTGTCAAACCCGCAGAGGCTGAAATCCTCCGGCACGCGGTAGCCCTCGCGCACGAGCGCGTCGAGCACGCCGTAGGCCACCATGTCGTTGATGGCGACGATGCCGGTGATCTTGTCGTTGCGCAGGCATTTATAGGCCAGCTCCATGCCCGAACGGTACTCCAGGTCGGGCGTGGTGATCTCCGCCTCGAGGGGGTTGACGTGCGAGCAGATGGTCACGCTGCCCTCCGGACACCAGAGGCGGTAGGCCTCCTGCAGCCCTTCGCCGCGGCGCATGCGGGAGATGTGGTGCTCGTTGAGCGCCGTGGACAGGTAGGCGATGCGCTTGTGGCCGAGGCCGATGAGGTGCTTGGCCACGAGCTGCGCCGCGCCGAAGTTGTCCACGTCCACGGTGTCGATGCCGCAGTCCGCGACGCGGTCGCCGACGGCGACGATGGGCACGCGGCGGCTCAGCTCGCGCACCTTGGCCGTCTGCGTCGGCGTCATGGCGAAGATGATGCCGGCCACGCGCGAATAGTCGAGCGAGTCGAGCAGGTGGCTCTCCGTGCGGGGATTCCAATAGGTGTTGTAGATCGCGGTCTGGTAGCCGGCGGCGCTGGCCGCCGCGTCGATGCCGGAGATCATCATCGTGTGATAGGGATTCGAGACCGACGGGGAAAGGATCGCGATCTGTTTGCCGGCGCAGCGGGCCGACGGCGTGCGGTAGCCGATGCGCTCGGCCTCAGCCAGAACGCTCGCCACGCGCTGAGAGGAAAAGCGCTCCAGCGATTTTCCGTTGAGGATCATGGAGACGCTCGCGGTCGAAACACCGGTCGCCTCGGCGATGTCGCGCAGGGTGGGCTTGCTGCTCATAGGCACCTCCAGTAGAGTACAGATGACGGCGCATGTGTTGAAAATTTAAGCATTTTTCAGCGAAAAAAGGGCGCTTCGCCTTTGCAGTTTCACCAATTTCTACGAGGAGTATATAGCGAAAACAGAAAAATAGCAAGCAAAATTTCTGCCCATATTGACGGCATCGCACAAAAATGTTAACATTTTTCACAGAGAGCCGTTAAAATGACGGAGAAAAATTCAACGCTTTTTTAAGCAGAAAGGAACTACCTTGAAGAAATTTGTTGCTATGCTTCTTGCGCTGGTCATGGTGTTCGCACTGTGTGCCTGCGGCAGCAACGGCGATAAGGCCGCTGACGACAACAACGGAGATTATCATCTCGTGCTCAAGCTCAGCCACGTCTTTGCGACGACCGAGCAGCTCACGATCGAGATGCAGCAGGTCGCCCAGCGCATCAAGGAGCGCACCAACGGCGCGATCGAGATCCAGTGCTACGACTCCAGCCAGCTCGCCGTCTATAAGGACAACATCGAGCAGGTCGTCAACGGCGCCGACTGGATCGCCTGCGAAGACCCCTCCTACCTTGCCGACTACGACATCGACTTTGAAGCACTCATCGGCCCCATGATGTACAACAGCATCGATGAGTACTCCTACGTCTGCCAGTCCGATCTGGTAAAGAATATGTGCCAGAAGCTCGAAGATAACTACGGCATCCACGTGCTCGCGCTCGACTTCAACGTCGGTATGCGCTGCCTGCAGACCAACAAGGTCATCAAGACCCCCGCTGACCTCAAGGGCATGAAGATCCGCGTGCCCAACAGCTCCATGTACATCAACTGCCTCACCGCCATGGGCGCCACGCCCACCGGCATGCCGTTCGCTGAGACGATCTCCGCCGTGCAGCAGGGCGTCATCGACGGTCTGGAAGGCAACATGAACGCTTACTCCACCAACGGCAGCTCCGAAGTGTGCAAGAATATGTCCCTGACCAACCACCTTGTCGGCACCTGCGGCGCCTACATCAGCTCCAAGGTCTGGAACAGCATCCCGGAAGAGTACCGCACCATCATCCAGGAAGAGTTCACCAAGGGCGCTAAGGAACTGACCGACTTCACCAACGCTTCCTTCGAGGAGACGAAGGCCAAGCTCGAGAAGGAGCAGGGCTGCTCGTTCAACGAGGTCGATGTCGATGCGTTCCGCGCCGCCGTGCAGCCGGAGTTTGAGCGCATGGTCAAGGAAGACGGCGTGACGCCCACCTTCTACGAGCAGGCGCAGGCCATCCTCGCCGAGTACCGCCAGGCCAATAAGTGAGCGCTGCGCGCTGACTGACGGCCGGAAGCCCCATACCGGCTTTTTATGCCGGGTGTCCCGCACATGCTGCCGGACACCCGGCATTGCTGAGCAAAGCCACAGAAAGCAGAGGAAAGCAAATTTGAAAAAAGTACTGAAAAATCTCGACGCGTATATCGCGGGCGCGATGATGATCGTGACGATCGTGCTCGTCGTCGTCAACGTGATCACGCGAAAACTGTTTAACTATATCATCATCTGGAGCGAGGAGATCGCCACCTCCTGCTTCGTGTACTCGGTGTTCATCGGCGCGGCCTATGCCTACCGCAAGCACCAGCACGTCGGCGTCGATCTGCTCGTGGAGCGGCTGCCGGCCGGCGCGCGCAGGGTCGTGCATCTGATCACCAACGCCCTGCTCGTGATCATCAACGGCTACATTACGGTGCTCAGCGTGCAGTTTATCCAGTCGTCCTGGATCAAGCGCATGCCGATCACGAAGCTGCCGTCCAGCGCGGTCAACACGGCGCTGGTCATCGGCTTCGGCCTGATGACGATCTACTCGCTCGTCATTTTCATCAAAGACCTCAAGAGCGGCAACAAACTTGACGGGGAGGTGGACGCATGAGCACGTTCCTTTCGATCCTGCCGATCATCATCGCGCTCGTGCTGTATTTCACGGGCATCCCCATCGCCTACGCACTCTTTGCCGCGGCACTGACCTACTTCGGCTTCATTGACACGACGACCGTGCCGTACCTGCTGATGCAGAAGTTCATCACGTCCACGCAGTCGTTCCCGTTCCTCGCGATCCCGTTTTTCATCATGTGCGGCTCGATCATGAACTACGGCGGCATCAGCGCGCGGCTGATGGACTTCGCCGATGCGCTCACCGGGCATCTGCCCGGCGGCCTTGCGCAGATCAACGTCCTGCTGAGCATGCTCATGGGCGGCTGCTCCGGCTCGGCCAACGCCGACGCCGCCATGGAGTGCAAGCTGCTCGTGCCCGAGATGGAAAAGCGCGGCTACGGCAAGGGCTTTTCCGCGGCGATCACGGCGGCATCCTCGTGCGTCACGCCCATCATCCCGCCCGGAATCAACCTCATCGTCTACGGTCTGATCGCCGGCGCATCCGTCGGTCAGCTCTTTGCTGCCGGCTACGTCCCCGGTCTGCTTATGGCTGTGGCGCTGATGATCGCCGTGGCGATCATCTCCAAAAAGCGCGGCTACGCGCCGTCCCGCCCCCGCCGCGCAACGCTCGGCGAGATCGGCCGCCAGGCGCTCAAGTCCTTCTGGGCGCTGTTTTTCCCGCTGGGCATCATCATGGGCATGCGCTTTGGCATCTTCACGCCGACGGAAGCCGGCGGTGTGGGCGTGCTCTACTGCCTGATCGTGGGCAAGTTCGTCTACAAGGGCCTGAAGAAGGAGCACTTCATCCCCATCCTGCGCGAGACCATTTCCGGCACCGCCACCGTCATGCTCATCATCGTGTCGGCGACCGTGTTCGGCTACTACCTCAACTGGGAGAACATCCCGACCATGCTGCTCAACGCCGTGTCGAGCTTTGCCAGCAACAAGTTCCTCGTGCTGCTGGTCATGAACGTTGTGCTGCTCATCGTCGGCATGTTCCTCGAGGGCGGCGCGGCGCTCATCATCCTCGCTCCGCTCATGGTGCCGATCGTGAAGGCCGCCGGGATCGATCTGGTGCACTTCGGCATCGTCTGCAACGTCAACATCATGATCGGCGGCCTGACCCCGCCGTTCGGCTCGATGATGTTCACCTGCGTGTCCATCACGGACTGCAAGATGCAGGAGTTTATCAAAGAATGTGTGCCGTTTATCATCGCGCTGCTCATCGCGCTGCTGCTGCTGACGTATATCCCCGGCATCACGATGCTGATACCGAATCTCATTTATTAAGGGAGACAATTGCATGAAAGTTATGGCACACCGCGGCTACAGCGGTGCTTATCCGGAAAACACGATGCTCTCGTTCCGCGAGGCGGTCAAGGTTGGCTGCGACGCGATCGAGATGGACGTGCATGAGACACGCGACGGCCGCCTCGTCGTCATCCACGACGAGCGCCTGGAGCGCACGACCGACGGCACCGGCCGCATCTGCGAGCATACGTTCGACGAGCTGCGGCAGGTCAACGCCGCCGCACGCTTCGCGGGCAAATACGCCCCCGAGCGCATCCCGTCGTTCGACGAATACTGCGAGTGGGCGTCCGGCGAAACCGTCGGGCACAACATCGAGATCAAGACCGACAAGATCTACTATCACGATATCGAGCGCAAGATCTGGGCCACCATTGAGCGCTACGGTCTGGAGCACAAGGTCATGTTCTCATCGTTCAACCACTTCTCGCTGCGCCGCATCCTCGAGATCAGCGGCAACGCGGTCGAGGTCGGCGCGCTCGTGCTCGAGGACAGCATCGGCGGCTTCCCCGGTTACTACTGTGAGCAGGCGGGCTTCGCCTGCTACCACCCGCCGATTGAGCTGCTCACGGATGAGAACGTGCGCGACTGCAAGGAGCACGGCGTGAAGATGAACGTCTGGACCGTCAACGACATGGCGGGTCTGGAGCAGCTCCACCGCTGGGGCTGCGAGGGCATCATCACGAATTACCCCGGCGTGGCGAGCGGCTGGCTGCGCGCGCAGGGCGAGTGAGCCGGATGCAGCAAATAGTCAGATAAGAGACGACGCCCCCGAGAGCCTTCGGCTTTCGGGGGCGATTTCTTTGTCCAAAAGCATTCTTTTCTGACGGCAAAAAACTCCCTCCGGAAAACCGGAGGGAGTTTCGCGTTTGTAGGGATGGGATCAGATCTTCATGCAGACGTCCCACGCACGCCAGATGACGGTGCGCAGGTTGCCGATGGCAACGCAGTCGCCCACGCGGAAGACCTGCTTGTTCTCCTTGCCGCCGACCGGAGTCGGGACAAAGCCGATGCCGTTGACGACGTTGTCGCACTCGACGAAGAAGGTCTCGCCGGTCTTGACGTTCTTGACGGTGACGCCGTTGTCCTTGATCTCGGTCACGGTGGACTCGAGGTAGGTCGGGACCTTGTGGTACTCCATCGCGTCACGCAGGAAGGAGGTGTTGGCAAGGCAGGTGGCCTGTGCCGCGATCAGGTCGTTCGCGTACTCGACGATGATGGGGTGCTTGCCCTGCAGCACGAGGTCGTAAGCCGCCTCGCAGGAGGACTGGCCGCCGCCGATGAACAGGACCTTGTCGCCGACTTCCTTCTTGTCCTTGAGAAGCTCGGTGAACGTGAGGGTCTTCTCGAAGCCCGGGATGGAGGGCATGGTGCGCGGGATGGAGCCGCTGGCGACGATGATGTCGTCAAAGCCGCCGAGCGTGTTGACGTCGGTCACCTCGGTGTTGAAGCGGACGTCGATGCCTTCCTTGGCGACCTCGTTGAGGTACCAGCGGATGAGCTCCTTATCGTTCTCCTTGAAGCTCATCGCGGAAGCGGTGAGGAACAGACCGCCGAGCTCGTTGGTCTTCTCGAAGATGACGGGGGTGTGGCCGCGCTGCTTGAGCACGAGCGCGCACTCCATGCCGCCGATGCCGCCGCCGATGATGGCGACCTTCTTCGGGTTGCGGGTCGGGACGATCTTGTACTTGTTGTGCTGCATGGTGGTCGGGTTCAGCGCGCAGCGAGCCAGGTGCAGGGAGTCGTCCATGCTCTGGAGGTTCGCGGTGCCTTTGAACTTCGACATGTTGAAGCAGCCGTTGTGGCAGCGGATGCAGGGCTTGATCTCATCCTCGTGGCCGCTGAGGATCTTGTGGACCCACTCGTGGTCGACGAGGTTCTGGCGCGCGATGGCCACGGCGTCGAGACGGCCGGCGGCGATCTCTTCGGCGGCCTTCACGGGGTCCATGCGGCCGGCGCAGACGACCGGGCGGCTCGTGAATTTCTTGATGTGCTCGACATACTCGAGGTTGCAGTTATCGGGCATGTACTGCGGCGGATGTGCCCAGTACCAGGCGTCGTAGGTGCCGTTGTCGCAGTTGAACATATCGTAGCCCGCGTCCTCGAGGTACTTGACGGCCTTCTCGGACTCCGGCATATCGCGGCCGAACTCGACGAAGTCGGTCTCGTACGGCATGGCGCCCTTGCCCCACGCCTTGGTCTTGGACACGACGGAGTAGCGCAGCGACACCGGGAAGTCGGCGCCGGCCTGACGCTTGATCTCCTGCACGATCTCGACCGGGAAGCGGAAACGGTTCTCGAACGAGCCGCCGTACTGGTCGGTGCGGTGGTTCCAGTTGGCCATGGTGAACTGGTCAAGCAGGTAGCCCTCGTGGACAGCGTGGATCTCGACGCCGTCGACGCCGGCAGCGCGCAGCTTCTTGGCGGTCTTGCCGAAGGCGTGCACCATGTCCTGGATCTCCTTGACGGTCAGCGGGCGGGACATGACGTCTTCCTTCCAGCGGTTCGGGACCTCGGAAGCGGAGGCGCAGATGTACTGCACGTCGACGATGGGGCTGACGATCTTGTTGAGGAAGTTGTTCTTGGCCAGCATCGTCATCCAGCCGTTGATCGCCATGGAGCGGCCCATGCCGGCGGCGAGCTGGATGAAGAGCTTTGCACCGGTCTTGTGGAACTCGACCATGTACTCCTTGAGCTGCTTGAACATCTGGTCGTTCTGGTACAGCCACTTACGGCCGGGGATACCCAGCGGATCGCGGATGCACTGCATGCCGGGCAGGATCAGGCCCACGCCGTCCTGTGCGCGGTTGAGCAGGAAGTAAGCTGCTTCCTTGTCAAAGTGGTTCGGCTCCATCCAGCCGAACAGGGACGTGCCGCCCATGGAGCACTGGACAATGCGGTTTTTCATCTCGACATTGCCGATCTTCCAGGGGGTGAACAATGCGTTGTACTTTTCGTTCATTGAATACGCTCCTTCTATTTTTTAGGTCTCCACAGACCCGGGGTTACGTTCTTCCGGGACATGGATCTCCCGGATGGTAAAGTCCTTGCCGGACAGCACCGTTTTGTTGAAGCTGTTGCAGTTCGGACAATAACCGTTGCACTCGATGACATTGAAGATCTCGTCGCAGTCCTCGCACTCGGCCATGCCGGGCACGATGTTGACGATGAGCTTCGTGTTTTCCAGCGGCGTGCCCTTCACGACGGGGGGATAGAGCTCCTCCACGTACTCCGGAATGACGAGCGAGAGCTCGCCGCAGTCGGCCACGATCTCGGAGATCTCATCGATCTGATTGGCGGCCGCGTAGTCGGTGACGGTCTTGACCATGGCGCGCACCACACCGATCTCATGCATGGCGCTGCTCCTTATCTGCCGCGCGTCTTGCGCACGAGGCGGCCGATGGCAGCGGGGGTGTTGCCGGCCACGGTCAGCAGGGTGCGGAAGTATTCACGGCCGTGCGTGTCGTTGACCTTCTCGAGGCGGATGGCGTCGAACTTGCACTTGGTGGTGCAGATGCCGCAGCCGATGCACTGGTCCTCGTTGAGGACGACCGCGCCGCAGCCGAGGCAGCGCTCGGTCTCCTTCTTCATCTGCTCCTCGGTGAACACACCGCGCAGATCGTGGAAGGTCTTCTTCGCCTCTTCGGCGGAGCCGTCGTGCGCGTGCTGGCGCGGGGTGTTGTCAAAGCTCTCGATCGGCACGGCCACGGTCGCGGGATCGAGCGACTTGTAGTCGCGGTGGTCGCGGCCGATGAGCTGGCTCTGGCCGGGGTGCACGAAGCGGTGGATGGACACGGCAGCCTCTTTGCCGGCGGCGATGGCGTCGATGGCAAACTTCGGACCGGTCACAAGATCGCCGCCCGCGAACACGTCGGGCTCGGCGGTCTGATACGTTGCGGGGTCAACAAGCACGGTGCCGCGCTTGCCGAGCCGGAGCTTCGAGCCGGCGTCGATGCCGCACAGGTCGATCTGCTGGCCGATGGCCGAGATGACGGCGGAGACTGCAAGCGTCTCGAACTCGCCCGTGCCGACGGGCTTGCGGCGGCCCTTCTCGTCGGGCTCGCCGAGGGTCATGGTCTCGACCTTGATGGCCGTGGCCTTGCCCTTTTCGCCCAGGATCTCGACCGGGGCGCTCAGGAAGCGGAACTTGACGCCCTCGGCCTCGGCCTCGGCGACTTCTTCGTCCGCTGCGGGCATCTCCTCGCGGCCGCGGCGGTAGAGCAGCGTCACGTCCGCACCGCGGCGCACGGCGGCGCGCGCGACGTCGATGGCGACATTGCCGCCGCCGATGACGGCGACCTGCTTGCCGATGGTCGGGCGCTTGCCGAGGTTCACGGCGCGCAGGAACTCGACACCGGTGAACACACCCTTCAGATCGTCGCCCGGGCAGCCGGCCGGCGTGCCCTTGGAGGCGCCGACGGCGAGGTAGATCGCCTTGTAGCCGTCCGCGCGCAGCGCGTCGAGCGTCATGTTCTTGCCGACCTCAACGCCGAAGCGGAACTCCACGCCGAGCTCCTTGAGCACGTCGATCTCCGCGTTGACAACGTCCTTCTCGAGGCGGAAGCTCGGGATGCCGAGCGTGAGCATGCCGCCGGGCACGGACTCCTTCTCGAACACGGTCACGGGGTAGCCCTTGACGGCGAGGTAGTACGCGCAGCTCAGACCGGCAGGGCCGGCGCCGATGACGGCGATCTTCTCCGTGTACGGACGGCCGATCTGGTTGAGCATCTTCGGCACGAAGCGGGTGCCGGCCTCGAGATCCTTCTCGGCGATGAACTTCTTGATGTCGTCGATGGCGATCGGATCGTCGATGCTGCCGCGGGTGCAGGCGTCCTCACAACGCTTGTTGCAGATGCGGCCGCAGACGGCCGGGAACGGGTTTTCTTTCTTGATGAGCTCCAGCGCCTCGGTGTAGCGGCCGAGGGACGCGAGCTTGATGTAGCCCTGAACCGGGATATGTGCCGGGCACTCGGCCTTGCAGGGGGCGGTGCCGCTGGGCATGACGTCGGAGCGGTTCGTGCGGTACTCGGGGTTGTAGCTCGAGCGGTGGAACGGCACGCTGGCGTCGGTATCGTAGGTATCGGAGATGTGCGGATCGGTCGCGCAGCGCTTCTGGCCGAGCTTGAGCGCGTTGGTCTGGCAGTTTTCAACGCACTGACCGCAGGCGACGCACTTTTCCTTGTCCACGCGGGCGATGTAGTTCGAGCGGATGG
>ERZ834433.1788-NODE-1788-length-15766-cov-2.882248_pt1 | contig 15766 bp, 10 predicted proteins | sample MGYA00519948_ERZ834433 | MGnify/ENA primary metagenome ERZ834433 (study PRJEB31850, sample SAMEA3708752) | human gut metagenome | biome: human gut; feature: human-associated habitat; material: faeces | place: China | collected 2014 ...
TGGCTGCTGTCGCGGATTGATCTGCGCTTTACCTGGTTTGCATTTCCGATCTCGGAAGTGCTGGTCGGTGTCACGGGAATCGTGCTTTATTACAAGGAAATCAAAAGAGACTTTGATAAAGGAGCAGCATGAGAAAGCACGTAAAAACATAGAAAATAGTTTCGTAGAAAATTTTTAAACGCTTTTAATGAATTGAAAAGGAACCGCCTGGGTCAGCTTATCAGCTGGCATCAGGACGGTTCCTTTTTTGAAAGGAGAATGAATGTGACATAAAAAATTGAATGTATGCATTTCGTGTACGTATGAGGCATAATGCCTGTCAGACGAAAGGAGGATTTCACCCTTATGCTACAAATGCGTACATCATCACATAATGGCACAGGCTTCCGCCCATGACAAACAGATGGAAAATCTCATGCGAACCGAAATTTTTATGCGTTGCATTGAAAATCGGCAGTTTTAATGCGTAGATAATGCCTCCAGCCGTATAGATGAGTCCGCCGGTCAGCAGCCAGAGAAATGCGCTTTTCGGAAGTGCCAGTACGATCTGACGGAACGCCAGCACGCAGATCCAACCCATCGCGATGTAAACTAGCGAGGAGAACCACTTCGGGCAGTTGATCCAGAGCGCGTTGACGAGAATCCCGGCAATCGCGATACCCCAGACGAGCGCCAGAAGCCGGTAACCGGCGTTATTTCCAAGGACGATCAGGCAAACCGGTGTGTAAGTCCCGGCAATCAGGATGAAAATCATCATGTGGTCGATCTTACGCAGGATTTTATTAACGTGCTCGGAAATATTAAAGGTGTGGTAGGTCGTGCTGGCGGCATAGAGCAGAATCATGCTGACGATAAACACAGCCAACGCCGCAAGATGGCGCGAATCTGCTTCTCCAGCCGCTTTGTGAAGCAGCGGAACTGCCGCGATCACCGCGCCGATCATCGCGATAAAATGCGTCAGCGCGCTTCCGGGATCCTTTACGTGGAATTTATGATGCTTTGTTTCAACGAGTTCCGTTGTGTCAGATGTATGTTTTTCACTAAAAATCATAGGATAACCTCCTTTGCCGTAATATCAATAAAGTAATTGTGAATATGATATGTAGTATTTAAAACTACATAGAATGTTTTTATATACTATACATCTTTTTCGAAAAATATGCAAGAGGGGAATGGGATATGTTATAATATGAGAAATTAACGAAGCGTTTTTAACAAGTGGAAGATAAAATGGATCATAGATGATTTGAGAAGTTAAAATGCTCGGGAATCCATGGATGAAGTAGAGAGGAAATCGGTTATGTTAGATATATTATACGAAGATAAAGATATTTTAGTTGTGGTCAAACCAGCTGGAGTTGAGTCGCAGACATCGAGACGCCTGGAGCCGGATATGGTCAGCGAGATAAAAAATTATCTCCACCGGAAGGTGCAGGAGACGAAAAAGTTATCCACAGGATTATCCCCAAAAGCGTCCACAGCCCCGGTGGATCCGTATGTTGGAGTTATCCACCGACTGGACAAGCCGGTGCGCGGTGTGATGGTATATGCCAAGAACCTGAAGGCGGCAGCACACTTAAGCCGTCAGGTACAGGAGGGAAAACTGGAGAAAATCTATCAGGCGCTCGTATGTGGAAAACCTGTGGATAATGTGGGTAAGTACGTGGATTATCTGTTGAAAGACGGGAAAACGAACACCAGCCGGATTGTGGATAAGTCGGTCGCCGGTGCGAAACGGGCAGAGCTGGAATATCAGATATTAGAAAAAAAAGAACAGGAAGACGGTACCGTGTGTTCACTGGTGGAAATTCATCTTCACACAGGACGCCACCATCAGATACGCGTACAGTTTGCCGCGCATGGGACACCGCTCATGGGAGATACCAAGTATGGCGTACCAGCGGCTGCTTCCGTGGGACGTGCCCGCCGGGAACCGCTGGCGCTGTGCGCGGTCCGTTTATCGTTCCTTCACCCGGTGACGGGAAAAAGAATGGAGTTTTCCACCAAACCGCAATTTGTTCTGTGAGCGAACTTTTCTATAAGTCAAGAAAATAAAGGATCAAGGGTGAATAGAAGGTAAGACGTGTATATTTTTATCCAGCCTGCCCATACTAGAGTGTGTACAAAGGAAGTACGAATCATAAATGGGCAAAGTCCATGGGTAAGCCCCGGAGCGACTAAAGAGGGCTTACAAAAGAGACCGCAGGAGCCGGGAGAAGCGGGAGCTGACACCGGTTTCCTGTGGTTTTTCGTTGCCATACATCCGGAAAAAAGGGCGTGTAGGTTTAAGAAAAAGACGTTTGTTTGAATGGATACCTGTAGAAATCATAGAACCATAACGGGGTATGGCATAAAGAAAAAATCGGGAAGGTGGAGCAGACAGATGGCACTCAGCAGAAAACAGAAAAAAGCATTTCTCACAGCAGCAGTCACGGCGGGCGTGTATTTGAGTTTCCGTTACCTGCTGCCGCTTATATTCCCATTTCTGGCAGCGTATCTGATGGCGCTGCTTCTCCAGCCATCGGCAGCATTTCTCGAAAAACGGCTGCGAATCTCCTTCCGCGGGCGCATGATCGGCGTTCCCATCGGTATGATCGGGGGCGTGGAGCTGATTTTGCTGAGCATTTTTCTGGTCGGTCTGCTGGCAGCAGGGGGACGGCGTTTCACGGAGGAGCTGGAACACTTTTTAGAAGAGCTTCCAGGACGGATGGAAGAATTGTCACTGCTCGGACAGCAATTTGAACAGTCGATCGAGCGAGTCCTTCATCTGCCTGCCGGTAAAATCGGGCAGCTCTTTCGCGGAACAGGCTTGCAGGGCGGTGGACAGGTCAAGGAGATCCTGCTGCCGCAGCTCCTTCAGAAATCAGTTCCTGCTGCGGCGGGGATTGTGCGCGCGGTTATTGTGGTTGTTTTATTTTTCATTGCCTCGATTTTGAGTTTACAGGAGATGGACGAACTGCGCCGGAGGCGGTTTGATTCGATGTTTCACCGCGAATTTTTCCTGCTCGGCAGGCGCCTTGCGGTGACAGGAAGCGCATGGCTGAAAACCCAGTCGGTCATTTTCCTGATGACTTCGGCATTTTCGATGGCGGGGCTTTTGCTGATTGGAAATCCATATTATATTCTGGGTGGAATCGGAATCGGGGTTCTGGATGCCCTGCCGATCTTCGGCGCAGGGACGGCGCTGGTGCCGTGGAGTCTTTTTCTCCTGTTTAAGCGGGAGTGGGGACACGCGCTGATTCTCTTCGGTCTGTATCTGCTTTGTTATTTTCTGCGTGAGTTCACGGAGGCGCACCTGATGGGGAAGAAAATGGGGCTGTCGCCGCTTGAAACGCTGGCGGCGATCTATGTGGGCTTGCAGCTGTTCGGTCTGTTTGGATTTCTGCTGGGTCCGATTGGGCTGTTGATTATTAAGGATTTTGTGGAGGAGTATGGGGAAGCGGACGAAGGAGCGGCTGCTCATTAAGTGGGCACCTTTAGAGGGGGGAAAGAGGAAAAAAGTGGAGTATTGGTGGATGGACGATCTGAAATTGCTTTTGAATGTGGAAATTTAAGGATAAGGAGATGAAAGGATTTTTTAGAATTGCCGCGAGACAAAAGGATCATATATAATAGATAAGGAATTAAAAACGCATAAAAGTTCTGGAAAACAGCAGAGAAAGAGTTGCTGGAAGATAGCTGGATGTTAAGCTGAAATAAATATGCATATCATTTAATATGGAGGAACAAACGTGAATTTATATACAAAAGAGTCAGGCTCCGGACAGCCGATGGTGCTGCTTCACGGAAATGGAGAGGACAGCTCCTATTTTGTGAACCAGATATCCTTTTTTGAATCAAAATATCTCGTGATTGCGGTGGACACCCGTGGACATGGCAGATCTCCGCGTGGTCGTGGGACATTTACCTTGGAACGGTTTGCTGATGATTTGAAAGGATTTCTTGACCGCCGGGGACTTAGGCGGATCATTTTGCTGGGGTTCAGCGACGGCGGCAATATTGCGCTGATTTTTGCACTGAAATATCCGGGATATGTCGATCGGCTGATTTTAAATGGAGCGAACTTAAACCCGTTTGGCATGAAGCCGTCCGTGCTGGCGGATGTGGCGCGGGAGTATGTGGGAGTTGTGGGGAAGCTCTGGCTGCAGAAAAGCGGCATCGGGCAGATACGGGGAAAAATGCAGATGGCAGCGGGAAAAATGCGGACAGAAAAGCAATTTTCAAAAGAAAACGAAAAACAGAATGGACAGGAAGAACTGAATAAACAACAGAGAAGAAGCTGTCAGAAAGAAAAAATTCCTGAAAATAAGGAAAATGATCGGAAGGCAAATATACACAAAAAAGAGCTTTTATCCTTAATGTTGTATGAACCCTGGATCCGCCCTGAACTTCTCCACCGCCTGAAAATGCCCGTCCTTGTGGTAGCAGGGAGCGACGACATGATCCGCGAATGCCACACGCGCCAAATCGCACGTTCTCTGCCAAACGCAAGGATTCGGCTTTTAGAGGGCACCCATTTTATTGCAGCAGAGAACCCGGACGCATTTAACCAATGTGTTGCATCATTCCTGGAACAGACACAGGGCGGCGAGCTGGCGCAGATGAGCCGAGTCTGGGGCAGCCGGAGAGCCGGAAGGCTGGAGAAGGAGAAGATCCGTCGGGCGGCGGTGCTGGTACCTTTGATTCAGAAAGGCGGGGAGTACCACGTGGTGTTTGAGGTGCGCGCGGGAAGCTTAAAAACTCAGCCGGGCGAAATCTGTTTTCCGGGCGGTGCCGTTGAGCGGGACGAGACACCGAAGCAGGCGGCGATCCGTGAGGCGATGGAAGAACTCTTAATCAGTCGCCGCCAGATTCGCGTTATCGCGCCGTTGGATGTGCTGGAAGCACCCGGAGCGATGGAGATTTCTCCATTTTTAGGTGCGCTGCAGGGCTACCGCTGGTCATATTCCGAGGCGGAGGTCGATCATACCTTTTCTGTCCCGCTCCGCTGGTTCGCGGAACATGAACCGGAGCGATATGAAACAGAACTTGTGACCGTGCCGGAAGAGACATTCCCGTTTGAAGATGTTCCAGGCGGACGCGATTACCGCTGGCGGCGCGGACATTACGATGTCTACTTCTACCGCCGCGAGGAAGGAATCATCTGGGGGATGACGGCGAAGATTCTGCGGTCACTGGCGGAGATGTACCGGGAGGACATTTTATTAAAATAGGATTCGTAAGATAGGGATAAAAACATTATTTTTTGTTCGGATGCAACCGAGTCAGTGACGACCGAGTAAAAAATGCGAGGTATCGTCAAGACTTGTACAAGGGCGAGTTCCAGCCTTGACAAACCCGACCGATTGGCGTAAAATCATAATACTGTCAGGATTTGCGCGGCTGAGTTTGTGGATGCCGTGGAAGAAATCCAGCGTTTGATTTTAGAACATCAAACAATAAGAAACAAAACAGGCGAAGAGAGGAATCAGTAAACTTTGACACACGTCCAGAGAGAAAGCCGTATGGTGCGAGGCTTTTGTGTCCCTGAAAGTTGAACCGGCCCTGGAGCTGTGCATGAAAATGCAACGTATTTCCGGCGTTAACGGAAGTTAAGTGAGCCAGAATCGGAACGAAATTCTGGTTAAGCAGGGTGGTACCGCCGAAGTTAAGCCATTCGGTCCCTTTGATCGCAGCGATCAGCAGGGATCGGAGGGCTTTTTTATTTCTATGAAATACAAAACAACAATAAAATGTTTTTAACAAGGAGAAATGACATGGCAAAGGAAAAGAAAATGGTAGAAGCCATCACATCGATGGATGAAGATTTCGCCCAGTGGTATACGGACATTGTAAAGAAAGCAGAGCTTTCTGATTACTCCAGTGTAAAGGGCTGCATGATTATCAAACCGGCCGGATATGCGATCTGGGAGAATATCCGCAATGAACTGGACAAGCGCTTTAAGGCAACCGGCGTAGAGAACGTATATCTGCCTATGTTTATTCCGGAAAGTCTTCTGGAAAAAGAGAAAGATCACGTAGAAGGTTTCGCACCGGAAGTAGCGTGGGTGACACAGGGCGGTTTAGAGCCGTTACAGGAGAGAATGTGTGTACGTCCGACTTCCGAGACTCTGTTCTGCGATTTTTATGCACATGACGTACATTCTTACCGCGATCTGCCGAGAAACTACAACCAGTGGGCTTCGGTTGTACGTTGGGAAAAGACCACCCGTCCGTTCCTGCGTTCCAGAGAGTTCTTATGGCAGGAAGGTCATACCGCTCATGCAACCGCTGAGGAAGCACAGGAGCGTACCGAGATGATGTTAAATGTATACGCGGATCTGTGCGAGGATTTCCTGGCAATTCCGGTTATCCGCGGACGCAAGACCGACAAGGAGAAATTTGCCGGTGCAGAGGCAACCTACACGATCGAGTCCCTGATGCACGATGGCAAGGCACTGCAGTCCGGCACCAGCCACAACTTCGGCGATGGATTTGCAAAGGCATTTAACATCCAGTATCTGGATAAGGATAATAAATTAAAATACGTTCATCAGACTTCCTGGGGTATGACAACCCGTATGGTAGGCGCGATCATCATGGTTCATGGTGACAATAATGGTCTGGTTCTGCCGCCGAAGGTAGCTCCGACCCAGGTTATGATCGTTCCGATTCAGCAGGCAAAAGAGGGTGTTCTGGACAAGGCATTTGAGGTAAAAGAGGTTCTGTCCAACTTCCGTGTCAAAGTGGATGATTCCGACAAATCTCCGGGATGGAAGTTCAGCGAGTCCGAGATGCGCGGTATTCCGGTACGTGTCGAGATCGGACCGAGAGATATTGCTGAAAATCAGGCAGTTCTGGTTCGCCGTGATACGCATGAGAAGATTACGGTATCTCTGGATGAGATCGTAGCAAAGGTTGGCGAGCTTCTGGAGACGATTCACCACGATATGTTTGAGCGTGCAAAAGCACACAGAGATTCCCATACTTATGTAGCGACAACACTGGATGAGATGAAGGAGATCGCAGAAAATAAGCCAGGCTTCATCAAGGCAATGTGGTGTGGCAATCAGGAGTGCGAGGATAAACTGAAAGAAGTAGTCGGCGTAACCTCCCGCTGCATCCCGTTCAATCAGGAACATCTGGCTGACACCTGCGTATGCTGCGGCAAGCCGGCAACGAAGATGGTTTACTGGGGTAAGGCATATTAATATGATTCCAAAACGGATAGAAATACCGGTTCAGGTCGAGGAAATCCTGGGAAAGCTGCGAGAACATGGTTACGAGGCATTTGCAGTCGGCGGCTGTGTCCGCGATGCGATCCTGGGGCGGATTCCCGGTGACTGGGATATCACGACCTCGGCGCACCCGGAGGAGGTGAAGCAGGTGTTCGGTCACACGATCGACACCGGGCTTCAGCACGGTACGGTCACGGTCATGCGTGATCATATCGGATATGAAATAACCACCTACCGGATTGACGGTGAATATGAGGATGGACGCCACCCGAAGGAAGTCGTATTTACTGCCGAACTGCGTGAGGACTTGAGACGGCGTGATTTCACGATCAATGCGATGGCATACAGCCACGAAACGGGAATTGTCGATATTTATGGCGGGGCGGAGGATCTGGCAGCGCGCCGGATCCGCTGCGTCGGGGATGCGGGAGAACGGTTTACGGAAGATGCGCTCCGGATCCTGCGTGCCGTCCGCTTTTCGGCCCAGCTGGGATTTTCGATAGAGAAAAAGACCTGGCAGGCGCTCTGTGAGCTGGCGCCCTCCCTTGTCCATGTGAGCAAGGAACGGGTGCAGGTGGAGTTGACAAAAACACTCCTGTCCGACCGCCCGGAGTTTATCTGGAAAACGGAGGCGGCAGGACTGGCACCGTACATTTCAAAGACATTTCCGGAGGTATTTGCGGCGTGGAAAAAGCGGAAAAGCTGTGCAAAGCAGAGTTTGGAAGAGAAAGTATGTTCGAAGGATGTGCCGGCTGCTGACAAGGATGCGATCAAAACGGAAACGGTAGCGCAGCAGGGGCACATGTTCGTGAAACATGAATGTGAGACAGACATGGCGGGGGAAATTTCTGCTGCTGTGGCACATCTGCCAGCAGAAAAAGCCTTGCGCTGGTCGTATTTTCTTGCCCCGGCGGGCGAGGGAACTTGTGTCCGGGTTCTGAGAGAACTCAAGATGGACAACGACACGATCGATAAGGCGAAGATTCTGAGCCGTTTTGCATTCATGCAGATGGAACCGGAGGAAAGCGCTGTCCGCCACGCGATGAGTGCGATGGAAGATACGGTCTTTGACTGGCTGCTTCTCCTTCAGGAAGTTCTGATGCCGGAGCGCATGGATGCGGTGAAAATGGTTCGCTCACTTGCAAGGCAGATCCGGGAGCGCGGTGACTGTATCCGTCTTAAAACTCTGGCGGTAACCGGAAAAGACCTGATTCAGGCAGGCATCCAGCCGGGACCGGCGCTTGGAAAAACGCTGCATCTTCTCTTTGAAAAGGTGCTGGAGAATCCGGCTTGGAATGAGAAAGAGCGGCTTCTGGCTGAGGTGGAAGTGTTGAAACAATCGCAGAATGCCAAAACCAGTAAAGCATAAGAAGATTAATAAATAAAAAGAGAAAAGAGGCAAAATCGTTTGGAACCGGCAGGACAAGCCGGACAAACGATTTTGTCTCTTTTCTCTTTTGCTTTTTTAACAACAATAGTTTCAATCAGAGGATGATTAAAAGAGTTATCCCAATTTCTTATACTCCCTGAAAAACAGCGCTGCCGTCGTCGCCACCGCAATCGTATCTGCCACCGGTTCTGCCACGAACACGCCGAATACCGGATTTGAAACGAAATGCGGCAGGATAAAGATCAGCGGAATCAAAAGCAGCACTTTCCGGAGCAATGCCAGAAAGACGGATGTTTTCGCATTTCCAAGGGCAATAAAAGTCTGCTGGCAGGCGAGCTGGACGGCAAAGAGCAGGGAAGCTGCCATATAGATCCGGAGCGCCCAGATGGTATAGCTGGCAAGATCTGCGTCGCTGGTAAAGATGGAAATAAAAATCTGTGGAACCAGCATACATAAGAGCCAGAGCAAGGTGGAATAGCAGGCTGCCGAGCGCAGAAGCAGGTGAAACGCTTTTTTCACACGGTCGATATTTTTTGCTCCATAGTTAAAGCTGATGATCGGCTGCGCGCCCTGTGAGAGCCCCTGCAGTGGCAGCATGGAAAACTGCATGACGCTGGAAAGAATCGTCATCGCGCCGACCGCGGTATCGCCGCCATAGTTCAACAGGCTGGTGTTAAAGCTGATGGACAGTGCACTTTCTGTAAACTGCATGATAAATGGCGCCAGTCCGAGCGCCAGGCATGGCAGGATAAATTTCTTCTGCGGGCGCAGGTTGCGGAGCCGTATCCGCAGGGTACTATGCGTTCCGGTCAGAAAACGCAGAATCCAGATACAGGAAATACCCTGTGAAAGGATGGTTGCAAGTGCTGCGCCGCGCACATCCAGATGCAGTCCGAAGATAAAGATCGGATCGAGGATGATGTTGCAGAGAGCGCCGATGGCAACGGTAATCATGCCGGTTTTGGCATAACCCTGTGCGTTGATAAAGGCATTGAGTCCGAGCGCCATCTGGACGAAGAAAGTGCCGCAGACGTAGATTTTCATGTAGTTCCAGGCGTAGAGAATCGTCTTCTCACTGGCGCCGAACATCAGGAGGATCGGGCGCCCAAAGCCAAGAAACAGGGCGGTCAGGACGAGCGAAATGACGGTCAGCATGAAGGTACAGTTGCCGAGTACCTTTTCAGCGGAAGCCTTGTCGCCTTTTCCCATCAGGATCGACGCCTGCGGGGCACCGCCCATGGCGGCGAGCGCGGCAAAAGCGGAAATGCACATGATAATTGGCATTGTGACGCCGACGCCGGTCAGGGCGCTGGGACCGATGTCCGGAATATGGCCGATGTACATGCGGTCAACCATGTTATAGAGAACGTTGATGATCTGTGCGGCAATTGCCGGGAGCGCCAGTTTAAAAAGAAGCGACCCGATCGGCGCACTGCCGAGATCAGCTTCACGGGATGATGCTGCGCCTGAATGCGGGCGCGTATTTTCATCGTTGGAACGATGAGCGGATTGTATGGACAAAGAGAGCCCTCCTTTTCATTTATAGTAAAATATATTATTTGATTTTTTGCCTGATTGTTGGGACAAATAGCCAGACCGCTTTTTTATCCCAACGTGAATCATTGTAACATACCGTTAAAATGATGGCAATGAACAGAATTTCGTAATCACTCCACATTGGCGATTGTGTGTGATAGTTTGTGCATTGTGTTTCAAATCTGCGATATTTATGCATAAGCATATTTGTAAGCCCCCTCTCATAGGTTAGGAGTAGCAGGCTGGGTGTCTGATGTGCATATTTGCATAATCGTGTGAATGTTGCAATTAACATAGCTGTCAGCAGCTGTGGCCCGGCGTGAAAATGTGCTGTCCACATTCTTTTGGGAAATGGAAAGGCGGGCAGCCGGATAGAGGCAGGAGGGGGAAGCTGTGAACGAGAGAACAACCGAGGTGCTGGAACAGTATGAACTGGAAGTGCAGTCGAAGCGCCGTGGAAGAGGCGCGTGGATCTGCGAGACGAGTCAGGGGTTAAAACTCCTCCGGGAATATAAGGGGACCGTCAAACGTCTTGAATTTGAAGAACAAATCATGAATGTTCTGCAAAATCAGAAAACATGCCGGACCGATCAGTATATGCGGAACCGGGAGGGCGAGCTTTTGTCGGTGGCGGAGGATGGAACGCGGTGTGTTGTGAAGGAATGGTTTTCCGGGCGCGAGTGCAGTGTGCAGAGCGAGGCGGAGGTAGTCCGGGCGGTCGGGCAGATCGCGAAGCTGCACCGGACACTGCGCGGCATTGCGATCGATGAGTCGTGGAATCTGGGGTCAATTCTCACGCGTCCGGCGGTGGCGGAGATGGAGCGCCACAACCGGGAACTTGTCCGTACGCGGAATTATATCCGGAAAAAACGGCGTAAATCGGATTTTGAGAGGGCAGTCAGCGGAAGCTTTGCCATCTTTTATGAGCAGGCGCAGGAAGCAGCAGGCGGGCTGAAAGCGCAGATCGAGCGGAACGGCGAGCCGGAAAACTACCTGTGTCACGGGGATCTGAACCAGCACCATATTTTATTGGCAGAAGAAAATGAGATGGCGGTGATTGAATTTAACCGGATGCACCGGGGTGTCCAGGTCGAAGACCTGTATCATTTTACGCGCAAAATATTGGAAAAGCATGGCTGGGATTTGCGTCTGGGGATGCGGCTGCTGGAGACGTATGATCGTATTCTGCCGTTGAATGCACAGGAGCGGACATACCTCTATTACCTGTTTTTATATCCGGAAAAATACTGGAAACAGTTAAATTTTTATTATAATGCAGGCAAGGCGTGGATTCCAGTCCGCAGCATTGAAAAACTGCAGAAGCTGGAAGAACAGCAGACGGCGCGGAACCTCTTTCTTGAGGCAATCCGATAAGAAATGTTGATTTACATATGCATATAAATTCTTTGGTTAAGCGTATTCGATACATCATGGAGAAACTTTGAAAAGAGAAAAAATAAAGACAAAGAATAGTAACCGAAATTCTCTTTATTTTTCAGAATAATTATACTATAATGGAGAAAAAGAAAGTCATCCTAGAAGAAAGCAGGGGGTAAGTGAATCATGAAGGATTACATGACGATTTACAAAGAATGGCTGGAAAATCCATACTTTGACGAGGCAACGAAAGAGGAATTACGCGCCATTGAGGGCGATGAAAATGAGATTAAAGAGCGTTTCTATATGGATTTGGAGTTTGGTACGGCAGGACTGCGCGGCATCATCGGTGCAGGTATTAACCGGATGAATATCTACACCGTCCGCCGTGCGACCCAGGGACTGGCAAATTACATCATCAAGCAGGGCGGCGCGGCAAAAGGCGTGGCGATCGCATTTGATTCCCGTCATATGTCCCCGGAATTTGCCGAGGAAGCAGCGCTGACACTGGCGGCAAATGGCATCAAGGCGTACCGGTTCGAGACGCTGCGCCCGACGCCGGAGCTTTCCTTTGCAGTCCGCGAGCTTGGCTGCATCGCCGGCATCAACATCACCGCCAGCCACAACCCGCCGGAGTACAACGGCTACAAGGTTTACTGGGAGGACGGCGCACAGTTTACACCGCCGCATGACAAGGGTGTGACTGAGGAAGTTATGGCGATCACCGATCTTTCCACCGTTAAGACGATGGGAGCACAAGAGGCAAAGGCAAAAGGACTCTACGAGATCATCGGTGCAGCGATCGACGACAAATATATTGCACAGGTCAAGGCACAGGTAGTCAATCAAGGCGCGATTGACCGCATGCAGGATCAGATCACGATCGTGTATACACCGCTTCACGGCACGGGCAATATCCCGGCACGCCGTGTGATGAAAGAGCTTGGATTTACCCATGTATATGTGGTTCCGCAGCAGGAGCTTCCAGACGGCGATTTCCCGACCGTCAGCTATCCGAACCCGGAGGCAAAGGAAGCATTTGAATTGGGACTGGCCCTGGCAAAAGAGAAAAATGCAGACCTCGTTCTGGCAACCGATCCGGATGCCGATCGTCTGGGCGTGTATGTCAAAGATACCAAGTCCGGCGAATACATTCCGCTGACCGGCAATATGTCCGGCTCCCTGCTCTGCGAGTATGTGCTCAGCCAGAAACAGGCAAGCGGCAAGATTCCGGCAGATGGACAGGTTGTTAAATCCATCGTTACGACGAATCTGGTAGATGCAGTTGCGAAGAATTACGGCGCAGAGCTCATCGAGGTTCTGACCGGATTTAAGTGGATCGGCAAACAGGTTCTCAAAAATGAGCAGGAAGGAAAAGGAACCTATCTGTTTGGCATGGAAGAGAGCTATGGCTGTCTGATCGGTACATACGCACGCGATAAAGATGCCATTTCCGCGACCGCAGCACTCTGCGAGGCGGCTGCCTATTACAAGGAAAAAGGCATGACGCTGTGGGATGCGATGGTCGAGATGTACGAGAAATACGGCTATTATAAAGATGAAGTGAAGTCCATCGGCTTAAAGGGCATCGAGGGACTGGCAAAAATTCAGGAGATCATGGAATATTTCCGTGCCCACACACCGTCCGATTTCGCCGGACATAAAGTGCTGGCTGTCCGCGATTACAAGGCAGATACCGTCAAGGATCTGGCAACCGGCGAGGTAAAACCGACCGGACTTCCATCCTCCAATGTTCTCTACTACGAACTGGAAGACAACGCATGGCTCTGCGTCCGCCCGTCTGGAACCGAGCCGAAGATCAAGTTCTACTACGGCGTGAAAGGTACCTCCCTGGAAGACGCGGCAGCGAAATCAGAGAAGGTAGGCGAGTCTGTGATGACGATTGTCAATGGACTGCTGTAGAAAAATAAAAAGAAGATATGAAATAAGTTCCTAAAAGAAATAGGACCATTCGTTCATGCGAAAGGTCCTATTTTTGTGCTATTTTGTTCTTTTAATTCTTTCAACGCCGCTGCAAATTTCGACGAAACCGCAGTAGGATTTCCTCTTAGCAGCCCGCGGCGGTAGAAGGCATGGAGCTTTTTAGCCGGGCGCAGGGACTGGCGGCGGTGTTTGAGTTCTTCTAACCGGGTGCTCAGGCGGGTGAGGCGGTTGTCGAAGGCGATGCGGGCATCGACTTCGGTGCGGACTTCGGCAATGCGCTCGTTGACGCGCTGTTTGGCAGCTTCGATGCGTTCTGCGTTTCCTGCTTTGGCAGCTTCGATGCGGGAGGTGGTTTCTTCTCGAACATCGGACAGGCGTTTTTCGGCGAGTGCCTTGGTCTCAGCCAGGCGCTCTTTGTGTTCGGTGGCAGCCGCCTGCAGCTGTCTGGCAGTCTCGGCGCGTGCGGTTGCCAGGCGTTCTTCGGCGTCACTGCGGACGGCGGCAAGTCTGCGGGCGGCTTCTGCCTGGGCGGCTGCCAGTTTTTCGGCTGTTTCTTCACGGGTCAGAGCGCCGCGCTCAATGGCTTCCTCACGCAGCAGCTCGATCTTGGACTGTAGCTCTTCGATATCGGCTTTGAGCTTCGTCATAGCTTCCAGCGTATGACCCAGAGCCAGGGCTGCCTTGATGGATTCGTAAGCATCGGCGGTGAAAAGAACGCTGATGACGAAATCGCAGATGAGCAGGATAACCGGAGGAACCGCAAGCACAGTGCGGGCGATCGGATCATGGATGACATCGGTCATAAAGATGGTTAAAAATCCCCACGCGATCGAGGAACTCAGGCAGATATAGCCGTGCAGCTGGAACGGCTGGCTGCTGTAATCCCAGTAGCGGACCTTGAATAGGCGTTCCATGACGGCGCCGGTGACATATTCAAGTGCCGTGGCGGCGATAAAACCGGAAATATAGACGAGCGGCAGGCTGTCCCGCACCGGCAGGGACACCCAGAGCATCATCACCGCGCCGGAACCGTAGAGCGGCAGCATCGGAAGCCGCAGAAATCCGCGGTTGACGAGCCGTTTCTGTTTCAGGGAAACATAAGTCGATTCGAAAATCCACCCTAAAAAGCAGTATACATAGAAAAAAGCTAGCCATTGGTACCAGGTATAGGTATACATAAAACCTCCTTTAGAAAATCAAGTCATTTTCTCATTGGTTGAAAAACGTATCTAAAATGAAGTTGTTTCTTATCTTACTATATAAATCTAGAAAAGTTCAAGGCATCTGGGTAAAAAAAGATAATTCCAAAATCTCCGCTTGCCACAAAAGCACGCTTCGTGTACAATAAATCGAAGTCGGCTTTGCCACAGACAGCAGGCAGACGTACAGAAAGCAAATCTTATATGAAGTGGAGTTGTTTTCCAGGATAAAATTTGCAGAAAAACAAAGAACAATTCAACAAATACAAACAATTTACAATAAAAAGAAAAATAGGAGAGGTACACACGTGAGTATACTGAATGTAGAACATTTAAGCCACGGTTTTGGTGACCGGGCGATTTTTCAGGATGTTTCGTTCCGCCTGTTAAAGGGGGAGCACATCGGTCTGATCGGTGCGAACGGCGAGGGTAAATCGACGTTTATGAATATTATTACCGGGCATATGCAGCCGGACGAGGGAAAAGTAGAGTGGTCAAAGCGGGTGCGCGTCGGCTATCTGGATCAGCACACGGTGCTGGAAAAAGGCATGACGATCCGCGAGGTTTTGAAGAGCGCATTTTCCTTCTTGTTTGAGCTGGAAGTGCAGATGAATGAAATATGCGACCATCTGGGCGAGGCATCGGAGGATGAGATGAACGTGATGATGGAAGAGCTGGGAACGATCCAGGATCTTCTGATGAACCACGATTTTTATTCCATCGATGCGAAGGTGGAGGAAGTCGGACGTGCGCTGGGGCTGACCGATATCGGTCTGGACCGCGATGTAACGGATTTGAGCGGCGGACAGAGAACGAAGGTACTGCTCGGGAAATTGCTTCTGGAAAAGCCAGATATCTTGTTGCTGGACGAGCCGACGAACTATCTGGATGTGCAGCACATCGAGTGGCTGAAACGGTATTTGCAGGAATATGAAAATGCGTTCATCCTGATTTCACACGATGTTCCGTTCTTAAATAGCGTAGTAAATATCATTTATCATATGGAAAATCAGCGGCTTGACCGCTATGTGGGCGATTACGACAAGTTTCTCGAGGTGCACGAGGCGAAGAAAGCGCAGCTCGAGGCAGCGTATAAGCGTCAA
>ERZ834433.1791-NODE-1791-length-15728-cov-5.381995_pt1 | contig 15728 bp, 11 predicted proteins | sample MGYA00519948_ERZ834433 | MGnify/ENA primary metagenome ERZ834433 (study PRJEB31850, sample SAMEA3708752) | human gut metagenome | biome: human gut; feature: human-associated habitat; material: faeces | place: China | collected 2014 ...
TATATCAACGCCCGGTTGGCACCGTTAGGAGAGCCTGAACTGACTGGATCCATGGTGAGCAACTATGTCAAGCAGAAGCTGGTTCCTGCCCCTCAAAAAAAGCTGTATACAGCCGAACATCTTGCGCGGCTTCTGTTCATCGCGGTGGTCAAGCCTGTTGTTCCTTTGGAGGGGCTTCGACTGATGTTTAGCATACAGGAGGAGTGCTATCCCCTTCAGACCGCCTATGACTACTTCTGCGATGAGTTTGAGAATATGCTCGGCGCAGCGTTTGGTGTCGCTCCTGCAGTGGAGGGACTTGGTGAAACCGAGTCTGATGCCAAGGATCTCCTGCGCAGCACGATCTCGGCTACCGTCAACAAGGTCTGTCTGGACCGGTATCTGGAGGAGTATCGAAAGCGGCGGGAGCAGGCTGAGACTATTGTGGGAAAAGAAATCTCCCTGTTATAGTAGAAATGCGGTCTGGCAGCTACAAGCTGTAAAGCAACGGGAGACCATTCAGAAATGAAGTGGCAGAAGAAGTTTAGCAGACTATACCAACGCCACATGAGGCGTGGCCGACAGCATGGAGCTTTGCCCGCGTAAGGAATATCCCCGGCCAAGCCGGGGATATTCCTTACGTCTCTCTGCCATGATTACAGTGCAAAACAGAAGAACATACTCCGGGCCCTTCATCGCCATGTCCTAATTGATAAAGAGCTTTCATTGTTCCTGCATCGCTGCAATAGAGGGTATCCGAAGATTCTCTCTATTGTGATGATATGCCGAGCATCCTCCATGGTGCATCTGAAGCCTTCGGCTTTGCGCCCGGACAGTACAGCGTGCTGAGAGGAGGCTCCCTGCGCGTCGAGGCTTGTCTGATTCTGCATACTTCTCTGCAAGCAGGATCTTCTCGACTTCTGCCTTACAAAAGCCTATTTACCCGCCTGCGTTTCGCAGTAGCGGCAGCGGTAAACGCGCTTTTCACGATCCGTTAGCACAAACTCCTGCGGCAGCTCCTGCTCAACGGAGGTGATGCAGCGCGGATTTTTGCACTTGAGCACGCCACGGATGCGCTCAGGCAGCTTGAGCGTGCGCTTTTCCACAAGTTTCCCGTCGCGGATGATGTTGACGGTGATGCTTGGATCGACGTAGCCGATCAGGTCCCAGTCGAGCTCCATCTCGCCGTCGATCTTGATGATGTCCTTGCGGCCGAGCTTGCCGCTGGTGACGTTTTTGAGGATGGCAACGGTGCAGGCGAGCTTGTCCAGACCGAGGATCTGGTAGAGCTCCATGGCCTTGCCGGCCGTGATGTGGTCGATGACGATCCCGTTTTGAATCGAATCAATAAGCATAACGTTTCTCCTCCCGTCAGTCGATGCCCAGCAGCTTGAGCATGAGCGCCATGCGGATATAGCGCCCGTTTTTCACCTGCTTGAAATAGCAGGCGCGCGGATCGTTATCCACGGCGGCGGCGATCTCGTTGACGCGCGGCAGCGGGTGCAGGATGCTCATGTCGGGCTTGGCAGTCTCAAGCTTATCCGGTGTGAGGATATAGCTGTCGCGCAGGCGCAGATAGTCCTCCTCGTTGAAAAAGCGCTCGCGCTGCACGCGGGTCATATACAGCACGTCCAGCTCCGGCATCACGGCCTCGAGCGACGTGGACTGCGTGTAGGGGACGCCGGGCTTTTTGAGGTACTCCTCCTTCACGTAGCGCGGGAGCTTGAGCTCCTCCGGGGAGATGAGCACGAAGCGGATGCCCGTGCAGCGGCTCATGGCGGCGACGAGCGAGTGCACCGTGCGGCCGAACTTCAGGTCGCCGCACAGACCGATCGTCAGGTCGTCCAGCCGCCCCTTTTCGCGGTAGATGGTCATGAGGTCGGCCAGCGTCTGCGTGGGGTGGTTGTGGCCGCCGTCGCCCGCGTTGATGACCGGGACCTGCGCGTGCATGGACGCGACCAGCGGCGCGCCCTCCTTGGGATGGCGCATGGCGATGATGTCGCTGTAGCAGCTGACGACGCGCACGGTGTCCGCGACGGTCTCGCCCTTGGAGGCGGACGAGCTCTCCGCCGAGGCGACGCCGAGCACCTTGCCGCCGAGCGAGAGCATCGCGCTCTCAAAGCTCAGGCGCGTGCGCGTGGACGGCTCGAAAAACAGCGTGGCGAGGATCTTCCCGTCGCACTTGTGGGCATATTGCTCGGGGTGCTCCATGATCGCGCAGGCGGTGTCGATGAGCTCCATGATCTCCTGCTGGGTCAACTGCATAATGTCGATCAGATGCTTCATATCACACCTGACTTTCTGCCCGGATCCAGCTCTCGTCGGAGGGGTTTTCGCGGAAGGCCAGCAGCCGCGCGACGTCGGCCTCGGTGATGTAGCCCTCCTGCGCACCCGTGCTGGCGACGGTGTCCAGATCCGTGAGGCTCACGTTTTTGACCTGCGCTGCGGCGAGCCGCTCCACGCCCTTTTTCATGCCGTAGGTGAAGATGCTCACGACGCCGAGCACCTCCGCGCCGGCTTCACGCAGCGCGTCCACCGCGTCGAGCACGCTGCCGCCGGTGGAGATCAGATCCTCGACGACCACGACCTTCTGCCCCGGGACGAGCTTGCCCTCGATGCGGTTCTGGCGGCCGTGATCCTTGCTGCTCGAGCGGACATAGCCCATCGGCAGACCGAGCAGATGCGCGGCGATGGCGGCGTGGGCGATGCCGGCCGTGGCCGTGCCCATGAGCACCTGCGCCTGCGGATACTCGCGCCTGACCGTCTCGGCGATGGCGTGCTCGACCAGATCACGCGCCTCGGGCGCGGTCAGGATGAGGCGGTTGTCGCAGTAGATGGGGCTCTTGATGCCGCTGGCCCACGTGAACGGCTCCTGCGGGCGCAGAAACACCGCCTCGATCGAGAGCAGACTGCGCGCAACTTCGTGTTTGATATCCATAGCAGTTCCTCCTGTTGAAAAAGTCTCTGATCCGGCGCTCAGCCGACGAACGCGGCCACGCACCGGCGATAGGCGGCGACGGGATCGTCCGCCTGCGTGATCGGGCGGCCGACGACGATGTAGTCCGAGCCGATCTCCCGGGCGCGCTCCGGCGTTGTGACGCGCTTCTGGTCGCCAGTCTCCCCGTCGGCAAAGCGCACGCCGGGCGTCACGGTCAGAAAGTCCGCACCGCAGCGTGCATGGATGCTGCCCGCCTCCAGCGGGGAGCAGACCACGCCGTCAAGACCGGCATCGCGCGCATTGCGCGCATAGTGCAGCACGACCTCGTCGATCGGCGCGTGGATGAGCAGTTCCTGCTCCATGCGCTCCTGATCCGTGGAGGTCAGCTGCGTCACGGCGATGAGCAGCGGGCGCGTGCCGTCCGGCCGGGTCAGCCCCTCGAGCGCGGCGCGCATCATGGCCTTCGTGCCGGCAGCGTGGAGGTTGATGATATCCACATCCAGCGCCGAGAGCGCGGCCATCGCCTTTTTGACCGTGTTGGGGATGTCGTGCAGCTTGAGGTCAAGAAAGATCTTGTGGCCGCGCGCGCGGATCTGGCGCACGATGTCCGGCCCTTCGGCATAAAACAGCTCCATGCCGATCTTCACAAACGGCTTCTCGTCCTGAAAGAGGTCGAGAAATGCGAGCGTCTTTTCCCGGCTGTCAAAATCCAGCGCGATGATAACGTCCTTACCCATGATGTGCTCCTCCTATGATGTCTCTGAGATCGTCGATGCCGAAGCGCGCCATCGCGTCCGGCAGAGTTTCAATGATGTGCTTGCAGGCATACGGCTCGACCAGGTTTGCCGCGCCCACGCCGACCGCCGTTGCGCCCGCGAGCATCAGCTCCAGAACGTCCTGCGCGTTCGTCACGCCGCCCATGCCCACGATGGGGATGTGCACCGCCTCGTACACCTGATAGACCATGCGCACGGCCAGCGGGAACATACCGGGACCGGACATGCCGCCGGTCCGGTTGGCCAGCAGCGGGCGGCGGCGCACAAGGTCGATGCGCATACCCGGCAGGGTGTTGATGAGGCTCACGCCGTCCGCGCCCGCGTCCTCGCAGGCCTTGGCAACGGCGGCAATGTCCGCCGCCGTCGGCGAGAGCTTGAGGATGATCGGCTTTTTCGTCACGGCGCGCACCGCGCGCGTCACCTCCGCCGCGGCCGACGGCTCTGCGCCGAAGGCAGCGCCGCCGCCGTGGACGTTCGGGCAGGAGATGTTGACCTCCAGCCAGCCGACCTGCGGCTGCGCGTCAAGCCTGGCGCAGACCTCGGCATATTCTTCCACGCTGAAGCCGCTCACATTCGCCATGACCGGCTTGTGAAACACCTTTTTCAGCTCCGGCAGCTCGTGCGCGATGACCGCGTCCACGCCGGGGTTTTGCAGTCCCACCGCGTTGAGCATGCCGCCGGCATACTCGGCGATGCGCGGCGTGGGGTTGCCGAAGCGCGGCGCGCGCGTCGTCCCCTTGAAGGAGAACGTGCCGAGCATATTGATGTCATACAGCTGCGCAAACTCCTGCCCATAGCCAAACGTGCCGCTGGCCGGGATGATGGGGTTTTCCAGCTCGATCCCGCAAAGCGTTACGGCTGTTGCGGCCATAGGATCTCCTCCTTTGTGAACACGGGCCCGTCCTTGCAGACGCGCTTGCTGCCGTGCGTCGTTTCGCAGGTGCAGCCCATGCACGCGCCGAAGCCGCAGCCCATGCGCGCCTCAAGGCTCAGCTGCCCGTCGAGCGGTGTCGCGCTGCACAGCGCCTGCAGCATGGGCATCGGCCCGCAGGCATACACATAGGTGCCGCCCTCGGGCAGCGCGTCGGTCACGAAGCCGCGTGCGCCGCGCGTGCCGTCCTCGGTCACGACCGTGACGGGGATGCCGAGCGCACAAAACGCATCGGCAAGCAGCACCTCTGCCGCCGTGCGAAAGCCGAGCACAGCCAGCGGGCTGCGCCCCTCGGCCACGAGCCGCTGCGCCAGACCGTACAGCGGGGACGCGCCCACGCCGCCGCCGACCAGCAGCGGCCGCGCACCGGCGGGTGCGGTGTCAAAGCCGTTGCCGAGACCGACCAGCAGGTCCAGCTCCGTGCCCGGCGCCAGCGTGCTCAGCTGCGCCGTGCCTGCGCCCGCCACTTTATAATACAGCGTCAGCGCGCCGTCACTCCAACTGCACACCGACACGGGGCGGCGCAGGAAGCGTCCGGCAAGCCGGATGTCCACAAACTGCCCCGGCGCGGTGATCGCGGCGGTGTCCCCCGCGAGACGCAGACGATACGTCTCGCGGGCGACGGGCGCGTTTTCCGCAATGGTGAAACGTTTCTGCTGCATGGCTTACTCCGCGTGGATCGTGGACACGGCCAGCGTCGTCTCCTCGAGCACGTCGAGCAGCACGCGCACCGTATCGAGCGAGGTAAAGACGGTCACGCCGTTTTCCACCGCGCAGCGCCGGATCGCGGCGCCGTCCTGCGCGTGGACGCTCGAATGGATGGAGCGGGTGTTGATGATGTAGCTGACGTAGCCGCTGCGGATGGAATCAAGGATCTCGTGGCTGCCGTCGCTGATCTTGCCGCGCACGCGCGTGCGGATGCCGAAGGACTTGAGGTAGGCAGCCGTGCCTGCGGTCGCCTCGATGTTAAAGCCCATCTCATAGAACCGGCGCACGAGCGGCAGGCCCTCGGGCTTGTCCTCATCGGCCAGCGTCACGAACACGGTGCCGTAGTTCTGCACGTTCATGCCGGAGGCCTGCAGCGCCTTGTACATGGCGCGCGAGAGCTTCTTGTCGTAGCCGATGGCCTCGCCCGTGGACTTCATCTCCGGGGAGAGGTAGGCGTCCAGCCCGTGGAGCTTGGCAAAGGAGAACACCGGCGCCTTGACATAGCAGTGCTCTTTCTCCGGCGGATACAGGTCGAAGATGCCCTGCTCCTTGAGGCTCGTGCCGAGGATGACGTTCGTGGCGATGTCCGCGAGCTGATAGCCCGTGGCCTTCGACAAAAACGGCACCGTGCGCGACGAGCGGGGGTTGACCTCGATGATGTAGACATGGTCGCTCTTATCGACGATGAACTGGATGTTATACAATCCGACGATGCCGATGCCCAGACCGAGCTTCTTGGCATAGGTCAGGATCGTGCCCTTGACCTTGTCGGAGATGGAAAACGGCGGGTAGACGCTGATGGAGTCGCCGGAGTGGACACCGGTGCGCTCGACCAGCTCCATGATGCCGGGCACGAACACGTCTCTGCCGTCGCAGATGGCGTCGACCTCGACCTCGCGGCCGGAGATGTACTTGTCGACCAGCACGGGCTTGCCCTCGCCGGTGCGCACGGCATTTTGCAGGTAGTGGCGCAGCATCTCGTCGTCGGCCACGATCTCCATGGCGCGGCCGCCCAGCACGAACGACGGGCGCACCAGCACCGGATAGCCCACCGTGTGCGCAGCCTTGAGACCGTCGTCCAGATTCGTCACCGCCGCGCCCATCGGCTGCGGGATGTTCAGCTCGAGCAGCAGCTTTTCAAAGCAGTCGCGGTTTTCCGCGCGCTCGATCGCGGCGCAGTCCGTGCCGATGATCTGCACGCCGCGCGTCATGAGCGGCTGCGCCAGATTGATGGCCGTCTGGCCGCCGAGGCTGGCGATCACCTGATCAGCCTGCTCCTCGTGCAGGATGTTCATGACGTCCTCGGGCGTGAGGGGCTCGAAATACAGCTTATCGGCGGTCGTGTAATCGGTGGAGACCGTCTCGGGGTTGTTGTTGATGATGATGGCCTCGTAGCCAGCGCGCCGGATGGTCTGCACCGCGTGGACGGTGGAGTAGTCAAACTCCACGCCCTGACCGATGCGGATCGGGCCTGCGCCGAGCACGACGACCTTCTTCTTGTCCGAGCGGCGCGCCTCGCTCTTTGCGCCGGGGGCATAGGTGGAGTAGAAATAGGGGATGTAAGCGCCGGTGTGGCTGGTGTCCACCATCTTGTAGGCGGGGTAGAGCCCCAGCTGCACGCGCTGGGCATACACGTCCTCCTCGCGCACGCCCCAGAGCCGCGCGATGTAGGGGTCACAGAAGCCCATCTGCTTGGCCCGCTTGAGCGTCTCTCCGTCGCCCTTGTGCGCGCAGAGCGTCTGCTCCATGTCCACGATGCCGCGGATGGTCTCGAGGAAGAACGGCGTGATCATCGTCAGCGCGGCGACCTCGTCCACGCTCGCGCCCAGACGCAGCAGCTGCGCGATGGCAAAGAGCCCGTCATCGCGGAACTGGTGCAGGTACTCGGTCAGCTCCGCCTTGGTCATGTTCTGGAACTTCGGCAGCCAGAGGTGCTGCGCGCCGATCTCCAGCGAGCGGACGGACTTGAGCAGGCACTCCTCGAGCGTGCTGCCGATGCCCATGACCTCGCCCGTGGCCTTCATCTGCGTGCCGAGCGTGTTGGCGGCGGTCGAGAACTTGTCAAACGGGAAGCGCGGCAGCTTTGCGACCACGTAGTCCAGCGACGGCTCGAACGCGGCCGTCGTGTTGGCGACGGCGATCTCGTCGAGGTTCATGCCCACGGCGACCTTGGCCGTGACGCGCGCGATGGGATAGCCGCTGGCCTTGCTCGCCAGCGCCGACGAGCGGGAGACGCGGGGGTTGATCTCGATGAGGAAGTACTCCGAGGTCTTGGGGTTGAGCGCGAACTGCACATTGCAGCCGCCCTGGATCTTCAGCGTGCGGATGATCTTGATCGCGCTGTCGTTGAGCATCTTCATGTCATGGTCGCTGAGCGTCATGATCGGCGCGACGACGGCGGAGTCGCCGGTGTGCACGCCCACGGGGTCGATGTTCTCCATGCCGCAGATGGTGATGGCGCGGTCGGACGCGTCGCGCATGACCTCAAACTCGATCTCCTTATAGCCCTTGACGCTCTTTTCGATCAGCACCTGATGGATGGGCGAGAGCTTGAACGCCTGCATGCCCAGCTCGACGAGCTGCGCCTCGTCGTCGGCAAAGCCGCCGCCCGTGCCGCCGAGCGTGAACGCCGGGCGCAGCACGACCGGATAGCCGATGGCCGCGGCCGCGGCCTTGGCCTCCTCGAGGTTGTAGGTGATCTGCGACGGGATGACCGGCTCGCCGATGCTCTGGCAGAGCTCCTTGAACTGCTCGCGGTCCTCGGCGCGGCGGATGCTGTCGCTGTCCGTGCCGAGAAGCTCGACCTGGCACTCCTTGAGCACGCCCTTCTGCTCGAGCTGCATCGCCAGATTCAGGCCGGTCTGACCGCCGATGCCCGGGACGATTGCGTCCGGACGCTCCTTGCGCAGGATACGCGCCACATACTCCAGCGTCAGCGGCTCCATGTACACCTTGTCCGCGACGGAGGTATCCGTCATGATCGTGGCGGGGTTGGAGTTGACGAGGATGACCTCGTACCCCTCTTCCTTGAGCGACAGGCACGCCTGCGTGCCGGCATAGTCAAACTCAGCGGCCTGACCGATGACGATCGGGCCGGAGCCGATGATCATAATTTTCTTCAGATCCGTTCTCTTGGGCATGTGATTTCCTCCTCAGTACGTAAAAGGTTCTGTATGTGATGTATTTTTATATGTAGGTGTAAGGCGCTCAGACCTGTGCGTCCTGCCAGACGACGGCGCCGCCGCAGACGTTGCGCACGCACCGCCCGTAGACCGTCTGTCCGGCGAAGGGCGTGCTCTTTCCCATGGAGCAAAACTGCGCCGGGTCGATGCGGTACTCCGTGTTCAGGTCCCAGACGGCATAATCGTCCGCGCGCAGCGGGAAGCCGAAGCGCTTTCTGGGGTTGACCGCCATGAGCTCCACGAGCTTGTCGAGCGTCAGCACGCCGGTGCGCACAAGGTGGGTGTAGAGCACGGGAAACGCCGTCTCAAGGCCGACGATGCCCATGGCGCTCCCGGCGAGACCCTTGGCCTTTTCCTGCGCGCTGTGCGGCGCGTGGTCGGTTGCGATCATGTCCACCGTTCCGTCGAGGATGCCCTCGATGAGCGCCTGCCGGTCGGCCTGCGTGCGCAGGGGCGGGTTCATCTTGAAGCTGCCGTCCTCGCGCAGGTCATCCTCGGTCAGGACGAGATAGTGCGGCGCGGTCTCGCAGGTGACGTCCAGCCCCTGCGCCTTCGCCCGCCGGATGAGCGCCACGCTCTCCTTGGTGGACACGTGGCACATATGGTAGGCGCAGCCCGTCTCGCGCACCAGCTCCAGATCGCGCTCCAGCTGCCGCCACTCACTCTCGCTGCTGATGCCCTTGTGCCCGTGGGCGCGGGCATACGCACCGTCGTGGATATAGCCGCCGTGCAGGAGGGTGTTGTCCTCGCAGTGCGCGGCAATGAGCTTGCCGAGGCTTGCCGCCTTGCGCATCGCGGCGCGCATCACATCCGCATCCTGCACGCCGCTACCGTCGTCGGAAAAGCCGGCGACATAGGGCGCGAGCTGCTCCATGTCCGCAAGCTCCCTGCCGCCGCGGTGCGCGGTGATCGCGCCGTAGGGCGTCACATCGATGACCGCATCCGTGCGGATGCGCTCCAGCTGGGGGGCAAGCGTCTGCAAACTGTCCGGTGCCGGATCCAGATTGGGCATGGCGCACACGCGGCAGTACCCGCCGTGCGCCGCAGCAAGCGTGCCGGACGAAATGGTCTCCTTATAAGAATAAGAAAAACCCGGCTCACGAAGATGTACATGCACATCTACGAAACCAGGTAATACCACGAAAGAAGAAATATCAAGTTCGTCACCGGCAATGCTGCCGCTGCCAAGAAAAACAGAATCACGGTTGCCGGAAAAAAGATCCCACCCAAATGCCTGCATATTCTCTGCGGCCGCAACCATTTTTCCTCGCCTCATTTCTGCCGAATCGCAAATTTTTGATATGATATCACATAATTGCCCGGTCTGTCAACAAATCCGGCGGCTTTGCGCGCCGTCTTTTTGCACGAAAAATTCCGTCATTTTCCGTCCCGCGTTGACACGCATCTCTGCGCCAGGAACCGGATACAGACAGGCTCGGCGGCGCGCCCATCAGGGCGTGCCGCCGTGTGCTTCAGATCAGCTTCAGCACCCCGTCGCCGTAGTCGGCGCAGGTCGCGCCGTCCGGCCGGCCGGTGATGACGGCCGGGCAGGCATCGAGCGCCGCCTCGAGCCGGTCCGCCGCGGCCGCGCGGCCAATGTGCCGCAGCAGCATGACCTCTGCGCGCAGGATGCTCTGGGGGTTGGCGTAGTCGCCCATGCCGCGCTCGATCATGCGCGGGGCCGAGCCGTGGATGGCCTCGAACATGGCGTGGCGGTCGCCGATATTGGCGCTGCCCGCCGTGCCGACGCCGCCCTGAAGCTGCGCGGCCTCGTCGGTGATGATGTCGCCGTAGAGGTTCGGCAGCAGCAGCACCTGAAAGCCGCCGCGCACGCGCTCGTTGACGAGGTTCGCCGCCATGATGTCGATGTAATAGTCATCGACGGTGATCTCCGGATAGTCGGCGGCCACCTCGTGGCAGATGGCGGTGAACTTGCCGTCGGTCTTTTTGAGGATGTTCGCCTTCGTGACGACGGTCACGCGCGTCTTGCCGTTGCGCCGGGCATAGTCGAACGCCGCGCGGGCGATGCGGCGCGTGCCGGGGTCGGTCGTGACCTTGAAGTCCACGGCCATGCCGGGCAGCTCCACGCCGCGGCTGCCGAGGGCATATTCGCCCTCCGTGTTCTCGCGGAAGAACGTCCAGTCGATGCCCTGCTCGGGGATGGTCACGGGGCGGACGTTCGCGTAGAGGTCGAGCGCGCGGCGCAGCTTCACGTTCGCGCTCTCGAGCCCGCCGCCCATGGGCGTCGTCGTCGGGCCTTTGAGCAGCACGTCGCAGGCCAGGATCTCATCGAGCACATCGTCCGGCACGGCCTGGTTGCAGGCCAGCCGGTTTTCGATCGTGAGACCGCGGATGCGCCGCAGGGCGATGCTGCCGCGCGCGATCTCGTCGGCGAGCAGCGCCTCGAGCACGCGCACCGCCTGCTCCATGATGATGGGACCGATGCCGTCGCCGTCCACGAGGCCGATGGTCACGGTCGCCTTGTTCGTATAATCCACCTGCTCGGCGGTCATGCCCGCGACGCGGGCCTGCTGCTCGGTGAGCAGCGCGCGAAACGCCGCACAGGCGCGGTCGATATCGTTCATAGCGCATGCTCCTTTGTATAGTTGAGCAGTCCGCCGGCGAGCAGAATGGCCTGCTGCCGCTCGGTGAGGCTGCACACGACGGGGTAGGATTTGCCCGCCGCCGTGTCCGTGAGCGTCAGTTTTCCCGCTGCCATGCCGGTGCGGATATCGTCGATGCGCAGGTGCGCGCCGGGCTGCAGCGCGTCGTAATCGTCCGGGTTTTCAAACGTCAGCGGCAGGATGCCGGCGTTGATGAGGTTGGCCGCATGGATGCGCGCGAAGCTCTTGGCCACGACGCAGCGGATGCCGAGATACATCGGCACGAGCGCCGCGTGCTCACGCGACGAGCCCTGCCCGTAGTTGCTGCCGCCGACGATGATGCCGTCTCCGGCGGCCTTGGCGCGCGCCGGGAAGGTCGGATCACAGACCGTGAAGCAGAATTCCGACAGCTTCGGGATGTTCGAGCGATACGGCAGGATCTTTGCCCCGGCGGGCATGATGTGGTCAGTCGTGATGTTGTCGCCCACCTTGAGCACGAGCTCCGCCGCGAGCGAGTCGGCAAAGGGCTTGCTGCGCGGGAAGGGGCGGATGTTCGGCCCGCGCAGGACCTCCACCGCGTCCGCCTCCGCCGCCGGCGCGGGCGGCAGCACGGCGCGGTCGTCGATGCGGAAGCTGTCCGGCAGCGTGACGGCGGGCATCTCCCCGAGTGTCTGCGGGTCGGTGATGAAACCGGTGAGCGCGGCGGCGACGGCCGTCTCCGGAGAGACGAGGTAGACCTGCGCGTCCTTCGTGCCGCTGCGGCCGAGGAAGTTGCGGTTGAACGTGCGCAGGCTCACGCCGCCGGAGTTGGGCGAGAAGCCCATGCCGATGCACGGGCCGCACGCGCACTCGAGCAGGCGCGCGCCGCTGGCGAGGATGTCCGTGAGCGCGCCGCAGTCGGCGAGCATGGTCAGCACCTGCTTCGATCCCGGCGAGATGGACAGGCTCACGCCCGGGGCGACGGTCTTGCCGCGCAGCAGCGCCGCGACCTTGAGCATATCGAACAGGGACGAATTTGTGCACGAACCGATGCAGACCTGGTCGACCTTCGTGCCGGCAAGCGATGCAACGGGCACGACATTGTCCGGGCTGTGCGGGCAGGCGATCATGGGCTGCAGCTTGTCGAGGTCGATGTCGATGACGCGGTCATAGTGCGCGTCCGGGTCGCTCTGCAGCGGGATAAAATCTGCCGCGCGCCCCTCGGCGGCGAGAAACGCGCGCGTCACGGCGTCCGACGGGAAGATCGACGTCGTCGCGCCGAGCTCTGTGCCCATGTTCGTGATCGTCGCGCGCTCGGGCACGGACAGCGCCGCGATGCCCGGACCGCCCCACTCGATGATCGCACCGACGCCGCCCTTGACCGACAGGATCCGCAGCAGCTCGAGGCTGATGTCCTTGGCGGTGACGAACGGGCGCAGCGTGCCGGTGAGGTTGACCTTGAACATTTTCGGCATGGTGATGTAGTACGCGCCGCCGCCCATGGCGACCGCGACGTCCATGCCCCCCGCGCCGAAGGCCAGCATGCCGATGCCGCCGCCGGTGGGCGTGTGGCTGTCCGAGCCGATGAGCGTCTTGCCGGGCTTGCCGAAGCGCTCAAGGTGCACCTGATGGCAGATGCCGTTGCCGGGGCGCGAGAACCGGACGCCGTGCTTTGCGGCCACGGTTTGCAGGTAGCGGTGGTCGTCCGCGTTTTCAAAGCCGGACTGCAGCGTGTTGTGGTCGACATAGGCCACGCTCAGCTCGGTCTTGACGCGCGGGATGCCCATCGTCTCGAACTCGAGATAGGCCATCGTGCCGGTCGCGTCCTGCGTGAGCGTCTGGTCAATGCGCAGGGCGATCTCGCTGCCGGGGGTCATGTCGCCGTGCAGCAGATGTGCGCGGATGATTTTTTGAGCCAGTGTCTCACCCATGGAGATCCATCCTTTCGATCATACTTTTCTTTGCGTGGATTGTGTGTTCGGTCGTGAGCGCGGCGGCCGCATCGGCATTGCCCGCGGCGATGGCCTCATAAATGGCGCGGTGCTCTTTGACCACCTGTGCCGTGCGCTTGGCGTCGGCGATGGACGCCTTGCGGTAGCGGCGGGTCTTGCGGTGCAGCGGAATGAGCGTGTCGCTGATGACAGCGTGGCCGCTCATGTCGCAGATGATGTCGTGAAACTGGTCGTCCATCTCGCGCAGGTGCTCGGCGTCGCGCTTTTCAAAGTAAAATTCCTGCAGGTCCAGAATGTGCCGCAGGCGCGCAAGCCCCTCGGGCGAGACGTTTTTCGCCGCGTAGTAGGACGCGAGCCCCTCGATCCGGCAGCGGATGTCCATGATGTCCACCAGATCCTCGGCCGTGATGCCGAGCACGACGGAGCCCTTGCCGGTGTCGGCGATGAGGTGCTCCTGCTCGAGGCGGCGCAGCGCCTCGCGGATGGGCGTGCGGCTGACGTTGAGCTGCTCGACGAGCCGCAGCTCCGTGAGCACCTCGCCGCGCGGGTAAACGCCCTGTATGATATCGGATTCCAGCCGCTCAAACACCTGATCGGCCAGCGTAACGGTACGGAAATCTTTCATACTGCGCCTCCTGTCAAACCTGCGCGAAGCGGCCGGGCGCCAGCTCCGCGATCTTGGCGTTGAGCTCCTTGGCCGAGATGACGGTCTGGCGGCCGTCCTCGTATTCCGCGTCCACCCAGCCCTTGAGCGCGAGCACGAGCGGGTCGCGCTTATCGATCTGCGCGTCTCCGGTCAGGCGGTAGTTCTGGTTGATCCAGTAGGCGATGCCCGCAAGGCCGGAGGTCTTGCCGACCTGCACGGACGCCGGGCGGTTGAGGAGCTTTTCGGTGTCGAAGATCGTGTAGATCTCCGCATCCTTGAGCAGCCCGTCGGCATGGATGCCGGCGCGCGTGGCGTTGAAGTCGCGCCCGACGAACGGCGTCATCGGCGGGATGTCATAGCCGATCTCGTGCTGGAAATAGTCCGCGATCTCGGTGATGACGGTCGGGTCCATGCCGTCGAGCGAGCCGCGCAGCGACGCGTACTCGAACACCATCGCCTCGAGCGGGATGTTGCCCGTGCGCTCACCGATGCCGAGCAGGGAGCAGTTGACCGCGCACGCACCGTAGAGCCACGCGGTCGAGGCGTTGACGACGGCCTTGTAAAAGTCGTTGTGCCCGTGCCACTCGAGGCACTCGCTCGGCACGTCGGAGTACTGCTGCAGGCCGTAGATGATGCCGGCCACGCTGCGCGGCAGCGCCGCCTCCGTGTAGGGGATGCCGTAGCCCATGGTGTCGCACGCGCGGATCTTGACCGGGATGCCCGCCTGCCGCGAGAGCTTTTGCAGCTCGTTGACAAACGGCACGACAAAGCCGTAAAAATCGGCGCGCGTGATGTCCTCGAGGTGGCAGCGCGGGACGACCCCGGCCTCAAACGCATCGGCCACGGTGGCAAGGTAGTAGTCCATGGCCTGCTTTCTGGTCATTTTCATCTTCTTGAAGATGTGGTAGTCGCTGCAGCTGACGAGGATGCCCGTCTCACGGATGCCGAGGTCGCGCACGAGGCGGAAGTCCTCCTTCGTCGCGCGGATCCACGTCGTGATCTCCGGGAACTTCAGCCCCAGCTCCATGCACTTTTCGAGTGCCTCGCGGTCTTTCTTGCTGTAGATGAAAAACTCCGTCTGCCGGATGATGCCGTACGGCCCGCCGAGCCGGGAGAGATACTTATAGATATTGACGATCTGGTCGACCGTGTACGGCTCCACGGACTGCTGCCCGTCGCGCAGGGACGTGTCCGTGATCCAGATCTCCTCGGGCATATTCATCGGCACGCGCCGGTGGTTGAACGGCACCTTCGGCACCATGCCCTGGGTGTAAATGTCGCGATGGAGGTTGGGTTCCGCTACATCCTGAAGCGAATATTTATACGCATTCTGCTCCAGCAAATTCGTCTTTCCGGATATTTCAAGCATAGCAGTGGGACTCCTTTCCGTTGCTTTGTATTATTGTATACAATTATACACACACTGTTTTTCTTGTCAATAGAATTGTTCACAAATTTCCGCTTGCTTTCCGGGCGGAAGCTGGTATAATACAAAATCGTTCAAAATTGAACTATTTCCAGGAGGTGACCGCCGTGCTTACCGCATCGCAGGTCTATACGTACACGCGCCGCATCCTCGACGCCTACGCCGTCGTCATGCAGCCGCTGAGCGCGGAGCTGGACATGGCGCCCAACGCCGTGGACATCCTGCTCTTTCTGGCCAACAATCCGGGGCTGGACACCGCGCGCGACATCTGCACATACCGCCGGCTCAAGCCGGGCATCGTGTCGTTTCACGTCGACAATCTCGTGCGCGAAGGCTACCTGCTGCGCACGCGCGACCCCGGCGACCGGCGGCGCTGCCGTCTCGTGTGCACGGACAAGGCCGCGCCCATCATCGCGCGCGGGCAAGCCCTGCAGGAGCAGTTCAGCGCGCAGATGTCCGCGGGCGTCGCGCCCGACGCTCTCGAGACGTTCCAGCGCTGCCTGACGGCGTTCGCGCAAAATCTGGACCACATCGCATATGGGGAGGCACTCTGAATGCAGCAGGACAAAACATTTCTCGGCACGGAGCCGGTCGGACAGCTTCTGCGC